>Ga0315277_10004604_pt1 | contig 18355 bp, 15 predicted proteins | sample YL17G05_15_MG_FD_203695 | JGI IMG/M metagenome (GOLD analysis project Ga0315277, IMG submission 203695) | Sediment microbial communities from Yellowstone Lake, YNP, Wyoming, USA - YL17G05_15 | ecosystem: Environmental > Aquatic > Freshwater > Lake > Sediment | place: USA: Wyoming | collected...
GGCGATATCGTCATCCCCGCGTGGGGCGTGAGGGAAGAGGGTACCTCGTACCATTATCTCGGCCCAGAGGAAACTTGCAGGCCTTCCCCTGAGGCTTACCGGGAACTCAGAGCGATTCTCGCCCCGTACCCGGCAGGTATCCGGGAGGGTGGCGTATGGACGATCGACGCGCCGTACCGCGAGACCAGGGATAAGGTCGAGGCTTACGCTGCGCAAGGCGTGCTCGCCGTCGAGATGGAGTTCACGGCGCTGGCAGCAATCGCAGCGTACCGGAAGGTGGAGTTCGCCGCCGTCCTGGTAATCACGGACGAGCTCTACGGAGAGACCTGGGTCTCAGGCTTCACCGAGCAGCGCGTTCAGGCCGCCGAGGAATCTGTTGCCGCCGCGCTGGGCCGGGCGTTCACGCATGAACACTGAGCTGTGCAAAACAAAGCTGAGCCCTGCAAAACGCTGCGGCACCGGTCTATGCCGGCGGCTTACTTGGGCAGCGCGTCCCAACCTTCGCTCTTCTCGGTCGCGCCCGTCTCAGCCGCGCCTATTTCCCTCCGGTGATCTGCTCGATTGTCTTGCCTGCATCCGGCACAAACAGCAACTGGCCGTTCTTGTCCTTGAACTCCCCGATTTTCTTTTGGGCATCAGACGAGAGCATGAACTCCACGAAAGCCTTCGCGCCCGCTGCATTCACCTGGGAGAACTTCTGGGGATTCACCTGCATCACGTGATAGACGTTCAGAAGAGACGCGTCACCCTCAATGAAAATCTCGAGACTTATGTTCTTCTTCTGCGAGAGGTAGGTCGCTCTGTCTGTCAGTGTGTAGGCGGTCTTTTCCGACGCGATCATCAGAGTCTGGGCCATGCCGGTGCCTGCCTTGATGTACCACTGTCCTTCGGGCGTCACGTTTGCTGTGGCCCAGAGCTGCTTTTCTTTGGTATGGGTGCCGGACTCGTCACTCCGGGACACGAAAACCACGCCTGCAGCAGCGACTTTCTTCAAAGCCTCTGACGGGTTCTTCATGCCCTTGATCGTAGCGGGATCCTTCGCCGGCCCGACGACGACAAAATCGTTGTGCATAAGGAGCTTGTAGTTCGTGACGACAGTGGCGTCCACAAGCTTCTGCTCCGCTGCCGGTGAGTGCACGAGAAGTGCATCCGCCTCGCCCTTCTCGCCCATGGCGAGCGCGGCGCCGGAACCGACGGCGACCGTCTTGACCTTGTAGCCGGTCTTTTGTCCAAATAGCGGTACCAGTACGTCCAGTAGCCCGGTGTCCTGGACACTGGTCGTCGTTGCGAGGATCACGTTCACGTTCTTGGGCTGCGACGAGCACGCTGGTAGAACCGGGAGCGCGATGACCAGGATAAAGACCGAGATGAGAGCCGGGGGCGAAGCAATCCGTTTCACGGTCACTACTAGACCTCCTACCGTAGTGAAATCTAAAGGCCATCTCCCGCGAAAGGAGATGGCCCAAGGCATACAAAAACGCCTTCGGCTTCTCTTTTCCAAACGCGGGAGGCCTTCGGGTTTCCCCTCGACCCTCATTGAACCGGGCAAGTCCCTGCGAGCTGGTCCAGTCCAAATCGGCCACCTGCCAGCGGTCTTCCTCCGTGGAGGCCAAGTGGCTTCAGAGAAGTCTAGAAATCACTATACAACATTTCTGCGTGGTTTCCTCCCAGTGCTCACGGCGAGACTCAGCACTAACGGCAATCAGATTAGTACATCAAAGATCATTCGGTAGACGTGAGCAAGGTGAAGTAGCGCGCCAGACAAAGAACACGCTCAATGAGCAGGCTCTTTCTCTGCTAACGGCAGCGTGGGCTCAGGGAACCAGTGCTTCGTCCGGTTCGAGAACGCGACGAGACTGAGCATGATCGGCACTTCCTCAAGCACGCCGACCACGGTCGCGAGGGCGGCACCGGAACCCAGCCCGAACAGGGAGATGGCCACCGCGACCGCAAGCTCGAAGAAGTTGCTTGCCCCGATGAGAGCGGCGGGAGCCGCAACTGTCCGATCGACGCGCCATGCCCTGGCCCACACATATGCGATCACGAAGATGAGATACGTCTGGATGGTCAACGGCACGGCTATCAGCAAGATGTGCACCGGGTTATCCACTATCGTCTTGCCCTGGAAAGAGAACAGGATAATCAGCGTCAGCAGGAGCCCGATGATGGTCAGCGGCTTGAATCGTGGGAGGAACTCTTCGTTCAGCCACCGCTCGCCGCGCGTAGCCACGATTCGTACCCTGGTGTAGTATCCGAGGGCCAGAGGTATGACAACGTAGAGCAGCACCGAAAGCAGGATCGTGTCATACGGCACCTGGAACTCGGCAAGGCCGAGCTCAAACACCACGATGGGCGCATAGAGCACAAGAAGCACCAGGTCATTCACCGCGACCTGGACCAGCGTGTGTGCGGCATTGCCGCCTGTCAGGTAGCTCCAGACGAAGACCATGGCCGTGCAGGGCGCTGCTCCTAGGAAGATCGCGCCGGCCAGGTACTGTTGCGCCAGGGGAAGAGGTATCAGCCCAGCGAACAGCACCCTCAGAAAGAGCCAGGCTAAGGCGAACATGGTGAACGGCTTGATCAGCCAGTTGACCACCAGCGTGATGATGAGCCCCTTCGGTTGGCGGCTTGCTCTTCTGATGCTGCCGAAATCGACCTGGACCATCATCGGGTAGATCATGAACCAGATCAGGATGGCGACCGGAACTGAAACATGCGCGTATTCCCAGCGGCTGAGTGCCTGCGGAAACGCCGGGAACGAAAGCCCGATCGCCACTCCGAGAATGATACAGATTGCGACCCAGAGAGTCAGGTACCGCTCGAAGAGCCCGAGACCTGCGGCCCTGGATGAATCAGTGTTTTCGGCCATCAATGCTTCCCCCATACGTGCGGTTGGACAAGCCTTACATCATCTACCCGGTGCGACATACTCAGGCGCACCGGTCCATTCACATATACTTCCTCAAGATGGACAGCGGAGGGAACGAAATCGCACCGGCCGGGCACTGAGGCGCGCAATTGCTGCAGCCGACGACGCAACTGGTGGGCCTGGATACCACCGGCCTGCCTGACTCCTCATCCCATGTGTATGTGCCGTGCGGGCAGAACTCAAAGCAGGTCCTGCACCCGGAGCATTTCTCCGCGTCGACTGTCGGATGCCACGGAATCTCTTCTCTCGACACCCTGAACCTCATCGTATGAACCCTCCCGCAGGATCTTCCACCGCCATGCCGTGACGGGTCACAGGCGATTGTGACATCACTACTTTGCCAGCCATGACTTGATCTGCGATTCGGTGGGTATGCGCCCTTCGATCACTTTCTTGCCGTCCACAAAGACAGCCGGAGTCATCATCACGTCGCGTTCCACGATTTCCTTCAGGTCTGTCACGTGGACGATTTCCGCCTCAATCCCGGCCTTCCTGACGGCTTCAGCGATGAGGTCTGTTGTCCGCCTGCACTTCGGGCAACCCACGCCCATGATCTCGATCTTCACTGTCCAATCCCCCCAGTCCATGATTACAAGGGTGACGCGGCCCGGCCGTCACGCCCGGGCGCCGTACCACGCTGCCGGACCGCCTGCTAAGCCATTACGGCTCCGAAGATCAACCCGGTTACTGTCGACATGACCACCACAAGCGAGATGTAAACGACGGTCTTCCTGGGGCCGAGGATGCTGTTGATGACTATCATGCTGGGGAGACTCAGTGCCGGTCCGGCAAGCAGCAGGGCAAGCGCCGGGCCCTGGCCCATGCCCGAGCCAAGAAGACCCTGCACGATCGGAATTTCCGTCAGTGTAGCGAAGTACATGAATGCGCCGACCACCGACGCGATGAAGTTCGCGTACAACGAATTGCCTCCGACGAGCCCGGCCACATAGCGAGACTGTATCAGGCCTGCATCGACCTGGGGTCTGCCCATCAGCAGGCCGGCGACAAGCACGCCGCCGAAGAGCAGTGGGAGCACCTTCTTGGCGAACTCCCAGCTCGAGGCCTTCCATGCCACAAGCTCGTCGCGCGCGAACCACTTCGCCAGTACCCAGGCCAGCAACGCAAGCAGGGCAACCACGATGTACCACTTGACAGTGAAGACCGCGTAGAAGAAGCCCGACTTCTCAGGGGGCCTGGCCCAGGCGGCAAACACCAGGATGCTGACGAGCACGCCAAAATAGACCGTCGTCTGGAGGAGGGTCCGGCCGCCGGCATCTTCGGTCACGCTCTCAATAGTCTTCTGGCGCTGGGCCTCTTCCTCTCTGAACATGGTCGCCATGAGCAGGCCGATCACCAGAGCGAACGCGATCGCGCCCACTGCGCGCGCGACGCCGATCTGCCACCCCAGTACGCGGGCAGTCAGAATGATGGCGAGCACATTGATCGCCGGTCCGGAGTAAAGAAACGCGCTGGCAGGCCCGAGACCTGCCCCTCGACGGTAGATACCCATGAAGAGCGGTAGCACTGTACACGAGCACACAGCGAGGATCGCGCCTGAAATGGCTCCCACCAGGTACGCTGTTAACTGGTTGGCACCCTTGCCCAGGTACCTGAGGACCGAACGCTGCGAGATGAAATTCTCCATGGCCCCTGCGATAAAAAAGGCGGGGATGAGGCAGAAAAGCACGTGCTCCCTGGCATACTCCTGGAGCATATGGAAGCCCTCCAGGATCGCCGTCTGGACGCGCGGGTTGCCGAGGGGCGCGAAGTATGCCGCAAGGAAAGCACTCACTATCAGCAGGAATTTCTGGAATTCGTTCATCTGTTCCAACTCCAGCTCCAGAGCCTGTGGATCACCCGGGGGAAAAGCACTGCCCGGTTCAGAGAACTGTGCATCTCGCGCACGCCGGTGCTCCCGCGAGCTGCTCGATGCACTGCATGAACTGGTAGGCGCATCCCATTCTCAATTCATAGATGACTTTGAGGCCCTCTTTGGTTGAGTTCACTATTCCGGCTTCTCGGAGCACAGCGAGGTGTTTTGAGACCGTCGACTGGTCAAAAGGCAATCTTTCGACCAGTTCGCAGACGCACTTCTTGCCCTCACGCGCAAGCATCTCGACTATCTTGAGTCGAGTCGGGTGCGCAAGCGCCTTGAACACAGCTATCTGCGATTCGAGAACCTGCTCTCCAGCCATGCATTCCACCTTCTTGCCATTCACCAAAGTATATTACGTTTTCGCCATATAGTTGTCAACGATGAAATGCTAGTCGATGCTTGCGTGACAGGCAGTATTTGCCCCTGACGCTCGGCTCCAGCTGTACACGGGGGGAAAACGCGCATAATAGAGAAATACGAAACGAGGGGGGAAGGAGCGTGCCCAGGCTCGGCCTTGTGCTTGGAGGCGGGGGAGGAAGAGGGTCATACCAGGTTGGGGTATGGAAGGCCCTTCATGAATGTGGCGTAGACAAGCACATAGACCTGCTTTCCGGGGTGTCTGTCGGCGCTCTGAACGGTGTTATGTTCGTCCAGGGCGAGTGTGAGGCAGCCGAAGAGGCGTGGCTCAACATCTCACCCTCGCAGGTCCTCGGCCTGGATGAGCTGGATCTGACCACCCGGCCTACGTTCTCGGAACTGCCGCTGGTGGTGCGCTCGGCCCTGCGCCGCCCACTCCGGCGGTCGGTCTTCTCCAGCCAGGGGCTGGAGCAGACGGTCTCCAAGTACATCGACCTTGACCGTGTGTCTTCGTCGATGCTAACGGCGTTTGTCACGTGCTGCTGCATCTGGCCGCCGAGCGGCCAGGCGGAATACTTCAAGCTGAACGGCCGGCCCGGCGATGTGATCCTGAGGATTCTGGTCGCCTCCTGCGCCATACCATTGATATTCGAGCACACGAACATAGAGGGCCGGGTCTATTGTGATGGAGGCGTGGTGGATAACCTGCCCGTGCGTCCTGCCATCAATGCGGGCTGCGATGTCATCATCGCGGTCCACCTTGAACCCCCGGCCAGAAAGCCCCGGCCCTCCAAGCGCGCACAAATCATACACATCATCCCGAGCGAGAGCCTCGGGCGAGTCCTTGACGGAATCCTGGATTTCACACCCGAGAACGTCCGCTGGCGGATCGACACCGGATACCAGGATGCAATGGCCAGGATGGACGATATCCAGCGCGCTCTCGCCAGCAACCGCTAGGACTTGCCGAACTCCGCCATGATACGGATCACGTGCTCTATTCCCTTGTGATAGTCCTCAAGCCGTATGTGCTCGTTTGGAGCGTGTGCGCCAGACTTGTAGTAGCCGACGCCGACGCCGGATATGGTGGCAATGCCGAGGAGGCGGTTGAACAGGTACATGGGCCCGCTCCCTGCGGAACGGGGGTTTGTCACCGGTTCCACCCCGTACGTTGTGCGCGCGGTCTCCAGGATGACCGGCACTACGGGTGCATCGAGGGAACTCTGGCCGGGGTCCTCATGGGAGAGGAGCTCGACGTCTACGTCACCGAAACCGTGCTTCTTCAGGTGGCGCTTGACCTTCTCGAAAATGTCCTGCGCGGTCTGGTCTGGCACCAGCCTGTGATCGATCTTGGCATGCGCCTCTTTCGGGAGCACCGTCTTCGTGCCTTTCCCTGTGTATCCCGACCAGATACCGCAGATGGTGCACGTCGGCTGGTAGAGCAGTTTCTTGGAAAGCTCGAGGCCCGTGAGGCTCAAGAGGAATCTGTCCAGGCCGAGCTGTTCGAGCGTCTCCCTTTCGTCCACCGGGTTTTCTCTCATCATCCTGATCTCTTTTTCACCGGGCGGGATCACATCATCGTAGAACCCCTCGACCAGGCACCTGTCAGTCTTCAGGTCCTTCATCGTCGCCAGCGCCTGCACCAGGCGCCAGGCTGGGTTTTCGACGATGGCCGCGCGGCTCGAGTGGAGATCCTGATTCGCACCCTTGCAGTTCAACTGGATATAGCAGATGCCTTTGTTGCCGAAGGTGATGGTGGGCCTGCCGGACACATCCCGGGAGCCGGACTCCCAGATCACAGCGTCCGAGCCCAGCCGCGCCCTTTCCGCCTCCACAAACTTGTGGAAGTTCACGCTGCCGATCTCTTCCTCTCCCTCTATCACAAACTTCACGTTGACAGGGAGGGAACCAGACGTCTTCATGAAGGCTTCGATCGCCTTGAGCCGCGCGACTATGTTGCCCTTGTTGTCCGAGACGCCACGAGCGTAGATGGAGCCGTCGTGAACCTCACCGCCGAAAGGCGGGTACGACCACTCATCCAGGGGCTCCGGCGGCTGCACGTCATAGTGGTCGTAAAACAACAGGGTCCGTGGTCGTCCGGCATCGAGGTGCCCGTAAACGACGGGCTGCCCGCCTTCGACCGGAACGACTTCAGCTTTCACGCCCACGTTCTCCATCATTACCTTGACCATTGCCGCGGTTTCTTTCACGCCTTTGTTTTGCGCCGCTATAGAAGGCTGGCGCACCAGGCGCTGCAGATCTTCCACAAACTCGCTTCCGTGCTGCCTGGCATACTCCAACGCTTTTTCCACGCGTCTACCGTTCTTTCTGGGCCGTCGAATGCCGCCGGCCCCTCAGTATGACTCTCTCTTCTGTGCCGCAAGCCGGTAACCTGCCTTGTAGCGGGCTGGCAACCTGCCTGCTACAAGGCGTCGTCGAAACCGGCAGGAGGTCTAAGTCGTGCTGGAGACGCGGTCGCTGGGGCTGTACTCGCCGAGAGCAGTGGGGCCTTGCTCTGATCGCGTCAAATACAGCCGAGGCGGCCGGACTGTTTTTGTGGCACGCACTCGGGCCGCGACTGTTCGCAGCAAACCCAGTCGCTCCCAGGGAGTGACCGCGCCACATACAATTGAGGATCGGAACTGACCGCATCGCACCCAGTAGGACGTCAACTGTGTTCGACACGGGCAGTCGGGTTGGCCAACTGGTCGCGCCAGCGACAGTCGGGATCGGCGACTGCCTGTGACGTACGCAGATGAGCAGGGACTGTGCGTGACACGCCCAGTGCCGGGCCGATGATCTGCTCACCACGAGCGCAATCGGCACCTGGTCTGTCTACGTGGTACATACTCGGGGGAGTGGTGTCACTCGAGGCACTCGGGGGCGTGGTAACACGCAGGGGGTAGTCTCAGTGCCGCAGCGCAAGAAGGCACTCCGTGGGCGCCAGCGCACAAGAGCGACCCCAAATAACTGGGGCTGTCCCAAGATCACTGGCCGGTCGGCCATGACTCGCTCGTGGGACAGCCCCTCTGAATGGCATATCACCGAGACCGGACTCTCAGCTCTTCATCCCGGTCTCTTTCTCCACTTCGCCGATGGCCTGGTCGAGAAGGTCGAGGCCTTCGTTCAGCTGGTCATCCGTGATTACCAGCGATGCTAGCATCCTGACCACGTTGCCGTAGAGGCCGCACTTCAGCGGTATAACACCCTTGCGCATGGAGCGCATCAGCACCATCGAGGCTTCCTTGGCCGCGGGCTCCTTCGTCTTACGATCCTTGACCAGTTCGATCGCGACCATCAGGCCTCTACCACGAGCGTCACCGATGAGCGGGTGCCTTTCTTTCATTTCCTTGAGACGGGCCAGCATGTGACTGCCGAGACGGTCCGCCTTGCCGGGCAGGTTGTCTTTCTCGATGATGTCGAGCACCTGGAGCGCTGCGACGCATCCGACGGGGTTCCCCACATAGGTTCCACCAATCCGGCTATCGCCCGGTCCATCCATCACTTCGGCCCGGCCAGCCACTGCCGAAAGAGGAATACCTGCGGCAATAGACTTCGCCATCGTTACGATGTCAGGCTTGACGTTCGAGTGCTCGCAGGCGAACATGCGCCCGGTACGGCCAAAACCGGTCTGGATCTCGTCCATTATCAACAGGACGCCGTTCTTCCTGCAAATCTCCGCTATCCGAGAGATGTACTCAACCGGCGGCACAACGAACCCGCCTTCACCCTGGACTGCCTCTATGATAACGGCTGCTGTGTCCTCCGCTGGGATGAACAGGTCGAAAGTCCGTTGCAGGAGGTCGGCGCAGCCGATTCCGCATTCTGGATAATTCGATTTCAACGGGCAACGGTAGCAGTAGGCGTACGGTACTCTGTACACCTCGGGCGCGAAAGGCCCGAAGCCCTGCTTGTAGGGCTTGGACTTGCTGGTCAACGACATTGCCATGAGGGTACGGCCGTGGAAAGCGCCCTCAAAAGCGATCATTGCGTGCCGCTTGGAATACACTTTCGCGATCTTGACTGCGTTCTCGACGGCCTCGGCACCGGAGTTGAAGAACGCGCACTTGACAGGCTGCTCCACCGGCACCTTCTTGACCAGCTTCTCGGCAAGCTCCACCAGCGATTCGTAAGGAATTACGGTGAAATCGGTGTGCAGGAACCGGTCAATCTGCTCATGCAGGGCCTTTGTCACCTGGGGGTGGTGGTGGCCCACGTTGAGCGCGCCGATGCCTCCCGTGAAATCAATGTAGGTGTTCCCGTCGATGTCTGTCACAAGCGCGCCTTCACCATGGTCAATCATGACCGGCGCGAGCACCTTGAACGCAGATGCAACATAACGGTCCGCTCTCTCAAGCGCTTCCTTTGACTTCGGCCCGGGTAGGGCGGTCAATACTTTTGCGTACTTCGGCATACCAACTCCTCCCCACATTTGGTTTCAATCCATCTTATAGCAAAAACCGTGCCAGCCCGGGGATGGCTGAATAGTCTGCCGGGCGAAATAGATTTAGGCAATTGCACCTCCGGCCGAGCTCTTGCCGGAAAGAAAAATGCAGTAAGAAGCCATAAACTGATCTGGATGAGGCAAATCACCGGGGCGTCTTGGAGGGAGTCCTATACGGCAGGTACGACACCACGGCTGTCTGAGGCGACGCCCAGGCACCAGGCCGGGATTACATCCGGCACGCGCTGCCGGGATTCCAGACACTCTGCCGGAAATCCGGCAGGAGCCGCCGCCATGTCACCTAGTCTCCAGGCCTGCGCCTGATGCGGAGCTTCGTCATACGGTACTGCAGCGTCTGGCGCGCCACGCCGAGTCTCCGGGCGGTCTCGGATGTGTTCCACCCACAGGCCTCCAGCGTTTCTTCAATCAGTCCTCTTTCGAAATGGTCGATCTTACCCTGCAGGGAAGTCTCAGCGGCTGCAGCGGCCTGTGAGGGTTCGGGGGCGCTCCTGGCCTGGGTCCGGGCCATGTATTCAGGCAGCGAATCCAGAGTGATCAGATTGCCTGTAGCAGCCATGGCGGCATGCTCCAGCACATGCTCGAGTTCTCGGATGTTGCCCGGCCATGAGTATGATTGGAAGAGGTCCCAGACCTGACCGGACAGCTCAAGAGCCCGTGGCGCCGACCGGGTGTTTATCCGGTCAAGGAAATACTGCGTGAGCAGCTGTAGGTCGCCATCTCTTTCCCGGAGGGGAACCAGCTCGATAAGCACTGTGCTCAACCTGTAGAAAAGGTCACGGCGCAGATCGCCTGACTCGATCGCTTTGAACGGATCCAAGTTGCACGACGCGATCACCCTGAACGTCGTCGGCCTCTTCTTCGTGTCGCCAACCCGCCTGACGTAGTTATCCTGCATGACCCGCAGAAGCTTGCTTTGCAGGTCGCTTGGCATGGAACTGAGTTCGTCAAGGTGCAATGTCCCGTTCCTGGCCAGTTCGAGGAGGCCGGGACGGTCTCTGGCGCCGGTGAAGGAACCCACCACAACACCGAACAGCGTGCTCTCGAGCAAGGTTTCCGGAAGCGCTGCGCAGTTCTGTTCCACCAGCAGGCCAGGCCTTCCGCTCGCGCGGTGAATGGCCTGGACGATCAGCTCCTTGCCGGTGCCCGTCTCGCCATAGACGAACACAGGGCAGTCGCGCTCGGCCGCGCGCCGCCCCAGGTCAATAGCCTTGAGCACTTTCGGGTTCTGGGTGATGACGTCGCCAAAGCTGTACAGCGCGTCTGCCGGATTTCCGGCACCCGCCTGGTCGCTCACCTGCGACTGTACAAGGGATACGTACTTGTCTGTGGCCTGGGCAAGGGGTGTGACGTCTGTCATGAGCTCAAAAGCGCCCGCGACCTCGCCCATGTACACAAGCGGGTACGTGGTGTTTATGACCGTCACCGCGCGGCCTTTATAGTTTACGTACGTTTGCTGGCTGGAAGGGATGGCCCTGCCGGTGCGGGCAGCGGTGAGCAGCCGGCTTGTCTCGGCAGTGAGGGAGGGATATACGTCCAGGATCTTGCGCCCGAGGACCTCCTGCACCTCCATGCCGTCCAACTGCGCAGCTTTGCGGTTGCACACCACGGTTACTCCGTCATGGTCTATGACGTGAAGCCCCTGCTCGATGGCTTCGCCAACGGCAGTCAGGCAATCGCGCCAGGGGAAGTCCTTCGCTGGTGACACAGTGCCTTCACCCCCATCCTCGGCTCAGCGCGAACCTCTGCCCGGAGCACATCCCACGGCGGGGTGCGGCTCCTCCGCACCCCGCCAGTCCGTACCGCCCAGTGCAGCCCAGTGCAGCCCAGTACAGCCTAGTACAGGCAGTTGAACAGCAGCTTGAACGTGCCGTGAGTCTGCGCCCTGTGCTGCGGCCTGAACCCAAAGAGCACGACTTCGCCCTTGCCGGCCTTGACCGTAACCATGCTGGCGAATCCCGCTATCTTCTCCTCACCGATCAGCCAGCCGCTCTGGAGCAGGTCCCTCGTGGGGTACTCGGCGATGATCTGGTACCGGTCGGCGTTGAACGCTTCCATGATCTCGAACGTCGGGCTGTCCAGGTAGAAGACGAGCGCCTCGTGCGGCATGCCGTACGCCAGCGGGTTGGTGTTGTCAACCTTGGCATGGAGCGTCGAACCATGGCACCAGAACGACCGGAAGTCGAGGCTGCCCACAACGTTCCTGACCTTAAGGCCCAGCGCGTCGATCGCAAAGTCCGAAGCATGATCCAGCGCCACAAGCCGTCCGCCCGCCTCGACGAACTCCTTGATCTTCTTCTTGCCTTCCTCACCGAAGCCGCTCTTGTACTCGGGCGGGAAGTCCATGCCGATGTACCTGACCAGCATCTGGTATTCAGGCTGCTTCGGGTCTATCTTGGTGACGTCCACCATGAGCTCTTTACGGTCGCTGGGCAGGATCAGGACATCTATCCTGTCCTTGAGGTTGCCCTCCCGTATGTCGGCATCCATCATCGTGCAATACGCGAATCCCCATTTGTCGAAGAGGAACCGGGTCCAACCCTCATCCATGTTGCCACCCCAGTACCTCTGGTACATACCAACGCGCAGGTTCTTGACTGGGCGCTTCTTGACTTCCGGAGATGCCTGCACGCTGCAGAAGCTCACACCGGTCTCGACCGACAAACTTCTCGCTTCGCCCTCGATCCCGGGGAAGGCATCCACAAAGAAGGCGCCCTGAGGCAGGGTACCGCAACCGACCGCCACCGGCTCGTCAAGCCGCCAAACCTTCGCGCCCTTGCGGAGAAGCGCGTTGACCACCTTGAACGCATCGTTTACGCGCCCGTCAATCACGTAGCCGGCTCTGGCCTCAGTGACCGCACACGGCGCCGGGCACGCGCAATCCACAACCGAGAACTCGCCCTCAAAGCAGCAATCTACTGGCTCGACGCAGACCCCCATGTACTCGCCCGCGGTGTCCGACGCCATGTCGTACATTACCGGCGAGCCGTCCGGATTGCGAGTCCAGTAGCTGTCAGGGTAGAACGTGCGGCCGAGCAGCGTCTTGATGAGCCCCATCTTGGGCTGAGCCATGAAGATCACATATGTCCCGACAGCGTACGTCTTGTTCCCGATATTGAACTGCTTCCTGGCAATTTTGACCTCGACGCCCTGTTTGAGCAGGATATCCACAAGCTTGGTCATGGTCAAGGGGTCATGCTGCTCGGGCGAAATCACATACGCAGACGGCGTCCCCGAGGCGCCTGCCTCGGTCTGCCGCTTTGCCTTGATGTACGCGTTCCAGAGCACGGTCTCGCGGTATCTCGCCGCGATGTCCAGCACTGCCCACGAAGCGATCTTCTGTTGCTCGACGATGTCCCTGAGATGCCACCAGCCGCCCGGCCAGGGGTGCGGGAAGTTCGTCTGTGCTTCGTACTTCGGCATCGTTTTCTTGCTGGCGCCTTCCAGCTGGTGAGGATGGACGTACATCGGAGTAGCGAGCTTCGCGCTTGCAGACTCGGTCAGCATCCCCGCGATATTGTGGAACGGCGTTATCCAGTGGAACCCGAGGTGGCCCCAGCCGCCGAACTGGGCTGCGTTGACGATGCCGGTCTTGCCCTCCTGCTCGAGCATATACGCCATGTGCGCGCCGTACCAGGACAGCTCGCGCCAGACCAGTGGGTCAGCGTTCGGCCTGATCGGGTCGCTGTAAGGCGAGACGAACAAGCGGGGTCCGTAGGCGCCCATATGATGATGATCCTGGTAGGCCTGCGGCTTCCACTCTGTGAACAGGATCTTGCCCATGTATTGCGACTCCGGGATGTTCTGAGCGAAAGCGTCGCGGTTGTTGTCGTGGCCGGTGTACTTGTGGTAGAGCACCGGCAACATCGAGCCCTCGTATTCGGTGCCGACCCACTTGTTGTACCAGTTAGTCACCAGGATATTGCCATCCGGGTTGAACGACGGCACCATCAGGAAGATGACGTTCTCGAGGATCCTCAAGGTGTCCGGGCAGTCACAGGAAAGCAGGTCGTAGGCCAGTTCCGGTGCCATCTGCGTGCCGCCGATCTCCGATGCGTGAAGGCTCATGCTCTGGCAGATTACCGCCCTGCCCTCTTTGATGAGCTCCTTCACCTGTGTCTCGTCAAGGCCTCTTGGGTCGGCGATTTTCAGGTTGATCTGCCGCAGGTGCTCCAGATTTCCAAGGTTCTCCGGGCTGGAGATGACAGCAAGGATGAACGGGTTCCCATCAGTCGTTTTGCCCATCTCGACAACTTCGATCCGGTCGGACTCGGTCCCCAGTTTCTGGAAGTATTCCACAATCCTGTCCCACCGTGCGATCTTCCGGTCGCTGCCAAGCTTGTAGCCGAAAAACTCTTCAGGCGAAGTGACCCTTGCCATGCAAACGCAACTCCCCTCTGACTCGAATATCGCACACCCATTGAATATGACAGGCAACTCCGGCAATCCTTCAGGAGTCGCGGCCATAATCGAATAGCCAGAAGGATACGTCAGATTCAAAATAGAAACCATTTGAAAATACACGCCATTGGGGGTGCATATTGTGAGATGTAGACGCTGGCTACTCGCCATTGTTGCCCTGGCTCTCATCTTCGGCTCTCTGGCCGGCTGCGCAGGCCAGGAACAACCTAAAGCCACTCCGCCCGCGAAACCCGCCGACCCGAAAGTCGGGGGGAAGATCGTGGCGGGCAACCCGTATGGACCAACCACCTTTGATCCTGCCTATTGCACGGAGCAGGGCGGTATTGACGTCATCAACCTGGTGATGGACGCTCTGTATGCGCGGGACGACAAGAACGCGATTATCCCGGATCTGGCCCTTTCCCACGAGAACCCCGACCCGACAACCTGGGTCTTCAAGCTCAGGAAGGGTGTTATGTGGCACGACGATAACGAGGTGTTCCCGAAGGGCAAGAGCAGGGAAGTTACATCCGCCGACGTCAAATACACTTTTGAGAGGCTATTGGATCCAGCGAACAAGTCGCCCAGGGTTAGCTTGATTTCCACAGTCACGAAAGTCGAGGCGCCGGACCCGTACACCATAAAGGTGACAACGAAGGAGCCGGACGCGTTCCTCCTGGAGAACCTGCCGTCCGTGTACATAGTCTGCAAAGAGGCCATTGACAAGCTGGGTAAGGAGAAATTCGCTAAGGCACCCATCGGGTGCGGCCCGTTCAAGTTCGTCGAGTTCAAGCCCGACAGCCACGTGAAGCTGGTACGGAACGACGCGTACTACCAGAAGCCATACCTGGATGAACTCACCGTAAAGATCATCCCGGACCAGAACGTGTCGCTTGTCGCTCTTGAATCCAACGACGTGCAGGTCACCGAGATCCTGCCGTCGCCTGAAATACCCCGGATGATGAAAAACGACAAGTTCAAGGTCTACCCGAGCCCGACCTGGGCATACAGGTACGCCTCGTTCAACTGCAAGAAGGAGCCGTTCACCGACCCCAAACTCCGGAAGGCGCTTTGCATGGCACTTGATATTGACTTAGGCATAAAGGCCATATTCCCGGAGGGCGTGGCCATCCGTGCCTACGGACCCGTGCCCAAGAACGTCGTCGGGTATGACGAGACACTGAAGGACCTCTGGCAGTTCGACAAGACGAAGGCCAAGGAGGCGCTCGCGGCGCTAGGCTGGAAGCCGGGCTCCGACGGCATACTCCAGAAAGGCGGCAAGAAACTGCAGTTTACTATCAAGGCCCCATCGCAGGACCCGAACAGGATGAAGTTCGCGGTCATCCTGTCGCAACAGTGGAAGGACATAGGTGTTAAGGCCGATGTCCAGTCGCTTGAGTGGGGCACCCTGATCGACGACATGAACAAGGGCAACACGGATGTGTACATCGTCGGTGGCTTCAGCGGTGCGTCAGGCATGGGATTCCTGTTCCATACGAAGAACCAGGGCGTGCCTGGCAACGCGTCATTCTACTCTAACAAGCAGGTTGACGCGCTCATCGACAAGGGCAGTGTTACTGTGGACACGGCTGCGCGCGAGAAGATCTGGAAAGAGGCTCAGAGGCTTCTCGTAAGCGAATACCCGCATATTCCCCTGTACCACGAAGCGTGGTTCACCGCGGCGTCCAACAAGGTGAACGACTTCTTTGCGCCGTTCACGTTCAACACGAGCAAGAACAACACCTGGTTGACCAAGAACTGAGCACTGGGACTCAAGCGCTGGACTTGAAAACCAGGACTTGACCGCCAGGACTTGAGCAGATGCATGGTGCCCCGGGGGACTGCCACCCCGGGGCACGCACGAAAGGGGATAGGGGCGAGTTTGCTCCAGTTCATTGCGAGACGAACCCTGATACTGCTTCCGACGCTGCTTGCCATATCTTTTGTGGTGTTCATGATGGTCAGGTTGGCGCCCGGTGACCCTGTGATGATTCTCATCCGGCAGAGTGAGCAGACAGTCGGCACCGAAGAGATAGAGAAACTCAGGCAGGACCTCGGGCTGAACGACCCGTTGCCTGTGCAGTTCGGGCGCTTTGTCAACCGGGCGCTGCACGGCGACCTGGGGAAATCGCTGTTCACCAGCCAGGACGTCTTCGAGACGATTGTTGAGCGCATCCCGCCCACGATACTGCTCACCTGCTCTGCGATGACCGTGTCCATCCTCATCGCCATACCTGTCGGCGTGCTGTCGGCCACTCGCCAGTACTCGAAGCTGGACTATGCTGCGCTGAGCGGCGCCCTTATCGGCGTCTCCATGCCGAGCTTCTGGCTCGGCTTCATGCTGATCCTGCTGTTTGCTCTCAGGCTGGGCATTCTTCCAGCAGCAGGCATGGCGTACCTGGATGAAGGGTTCGGCACGTTCCTGAAGCACCTCGTGATGCCCTCGGTCACACTGGGAGTGGGTCTGGCAGCGGTAATCACCAGGCTGGTCCGGTCATCGATGCTTGAAGTCATCAGGCAGGACTATGTACGGACTGCAAGGTCAAAGGGGCTCTCGGAACGGACAGTGATCTATAAGCATGCGCTGAAGAACGCGCTGATCCCAGTGGTTACGGTCATCGGCATGCAGTTCGGCAGCCTGCTCGGCGGCGCGGTCATTGTCGAAACCATATTCGCCTGGCCGGGGATGGGGCGGCAGGCAGTGGCGTCCATAATGCGCAGGGACTTCCCCATGATCCAGGGGAACGTGCTGCTCATGTGCACATTGTTCGTGATGGTGAACCTCCTCATAGACATTCTCTACACCGTCATAGACCCGCGCATCCGCGTGGAGAAGATGAAGTAGGAGCGGCCTATGGAAACAGGTTTCGTCGTTTTCTGGCAGCGTTTCAAGAAGAACAGGATGGCCCTGCTGGGGCTGTGCTTTCTATCGCTCGAGGTGGCGGTGGCTGCATTCGCGCCGCTGCTCACACCGCATGACCCAACTCGGTTGGCCCTTGAAAAGACACTTCTCCCGCCGCTGACACCAGGCCACCCTCTCGGCACGGACGAATTCGGAATGGACGTGTTCGCCAGGCTTATCTACGGCGGCCGCATCTCGCTGGTCGTCGGGCTGATAGTCATCAGCCTGTCGTTGACGATTGGCCTGCTCATGGGCTCTCTTGCTGGGTACTACGGAGGCTGGCTCGACAACGTGATCATGAGGCTGGTGGACCTGCTCGCGGCTTTCCCGTTTTTCGTGCTCGCCATCTCCATAATGGCGGTCCTCGGGCCCGGGATCTATAACGTCATGATCGCGCTCGGCTCGGTGAGCTGGATCGGTTACGCGAGAATGGTCAGGGGTCAGTTCCTTGGCCTCAAGGAGAAGGAGTTCGTCGAGAGCGCAAGGGCTATCGGCCTGTCTGACTGGACGATTATCCGCAAGTACCTGTTGCCCAACGCCATGGCGCCCGTGATAGTCCAGGCCACGCTCGGCATGGGCGGCGCGATCCTTTCGGCGTCAGGTCTGAGTTTCCTGGGGCTTGGGGCCCAACCACCGACGCCCGAGTGGGGTGCGATGCTCTCCGCGGGCCAGATCTACATCCGGCGCGCGCCTCATCTCTCGACATACCCGGGTCTTGCCATCATGTTCACGGTGCTGGCGTTCAACTTCCTGGGGGACGGGCTTCGCGACTCGCTGGACCCGCGTTTGAAATAGAGATGGTACGCGACGGCACAAAATGCTGGTCAAATCTGTTTCTCACCGGACGCTCCGGTGTGGGGAAGACCACCTTGCTGTTCCGGGCGTTGAGGGATGCCGGCCTGCGCCCCGGGGGCTTCTGCGTGAAGAGGGTCTACCGGCGAGCGATGCTGGACGGGATGGACATGATCGACTTAGCGACCGGCAGGAGGGCCAGGATGCTCAGCGTCGCGTGCGTGAACGGCGACGGGCTCGTTTTTGCGGTGAACCCAGGGGCCTTCCTCGAGATCGGCGTGCCATCTATCGTGGCGGCTCTGGACATGGCGGACGTCGTCGTGATGGACGAACTCGGACGATTCGAGTGTGAGGTGCCGGAGTTCACAAGCTGCGTGTTTGCCGCGCTCGACGCCGCCAAGCCAGTAGTTGGCGTGCTCAAGGACGAAACGAACCCTTTCCTCGACATGGTGCGGGCAAGGCACGACGTGCGAGTGGTCAACCTGCGCCCCGAGTCAAGAGAAGAGGCCAGTCGCGAGTTCCGGCGTCTGTTGTGTTCCCTGTTGGAGCACTGAGGGCTTGGGTTTCACATCCGAAGGTCAGGCAAAGGGGGAACTGCCGTGGACAAAGGAGCCTTGAAGGAGCGTGTGTGGCAGG
>Ga0315277_10004605_pt1 | contig 18351 bp, 15 predicted proteins | sample YL17G05_15_MG_FD_203695 | JGI IMG/M metagenome (GOLD analysis project Ga0315277, IMG submission 203695) | Sediment microbial communities from Yellowstone Lake, YNP, Wyoming, USA - YL17G05_15 | ecosystem: Environmental > Aquatic > Freshwater > Lake > Sediment | place: USA: Wyoming | collected...
TTCTACGGATAAAAAGGTGCACATCATTGGCCTGCTTGGGAGTAGCTGTTTTGCCAGTTCCGATTGCCCAGACCGGCTCATAAGCCAAAACTATCTTCCCGATATCCTCTGGGGTAAGATCCTCAAAAGCTCCTTTTAGTTGATCTTCCACCACCTCTTCGGTTTTCCCTCTTTCCCTTTCCTGCAAAGTCTCGCCAACACACAAAATCGGCAGAGGTCCTTCTTTTAAGACTGCCTTTAACTTGAGGTTGACTATTTTATTACTTTCATGAAAAAGGTGTCTTCTTTCCGAGTGTCCGACTATGACATATTTACAGCCCAAAGCTAAGAGCATCTGAGCGGAGATCTCGCCGGTGAACGCCCCCTCCCTTTCCCAGTGAACATCCTGAGCACCCAAAAGCAAAGAGGAACCCTCAATGGCTTGACCTGCTGATTGCAGAGAAGTGAAAGGCGGACATAAAACTATCCGGATGGTCGAAATATCAGCTAATTTTTCCTTTAGAGCTGTGGCTATGGCATAAGCATCCTTGTGGTCTTTATACATTTTCCAGTTGCCGGCTATCAAAAGCTGTCTGATTTTCTTCTTGACCTCGGAATTCTGATGATTTCCAGATTTTTGATTATTCTTCTCGTTCAATTTCTATTTTTTTCTCCTTTCCTACGGCGGCTACGAGCCTGCCTGCTCGTACGGGTGCCGGATGTAGTCTCCGTTTCGCGGATAAGTACAAAGTTTATTTTTTATCAGTCAAAGCCGCAATCCCGGGTAAAGTCTTCCCCTCTAAGAATTCCAAGGAGGCACCCCCACCAGTGGAAACGTGGGTCATTTTCTTCTCCAAATTCGCCTTGGCTAAAGCTGCTATTGAATCACCGCCACCAACTATTGTAACTGCATTCTTCCTGGTAACCTCAGCCAGCTCTTTTGCCACTTCCATAGTCCCTCTGGCAAACTTCTCCACCTCAAAAACCCCCATAGGCCCGTTCCAGACAATGGTATTAGCTTTCTTGATCTTTTGTTTAAACAGCTCTTCGGTTTTGGGACCGATATCTAATCCCTTCCAGCCTGCAGGGATATTGTCTTTGTCCACCACCTTAGTGGCAGCATCCTCTTTAGCTTCAAGTGCGATTACGAAATCAAGTGGCAATTCCAGGTCGACTTTTTTCTTATCCGCTTCCTGCAAGATCTCCTTAGCTAATTCTATTTTATCCGTTTCCACGAGTGAAGAACCGATCTCTTTTCCCAAAGCCTTGTAGAAGGTGAAAGCCATCCCTCCGCCTATCAGAAGGGTATCCACCTTATCCATAAGGTTTTTGATAACGTCGATTTTGCCTGAGATCTTGGAACCTCCCAGTATGGCTACAAAGGGCCTTTTGGGCTGGGATAATGCCATACTCAGATATTTCAGCTCTTTCTGCATAAGATAACCAGCCGCACACTCCTTGAAATATTTGGTCACTCCTTCAGTTGAGGCATGTGCCCGGTGAGCTGTTCCAAAAGCATCGTTTATATATACGTCGCCTAATTTGGCTAAGCTTTTAGCAAATTCAGGGTCATTCTTTTCTTCCTGAGGATAAAACCTCAGATTTTCCAGAAGAAGGCATTCGCCTGATTTCAATCCAGAAACAGCCTTTTCCACCTTCTCACCGATGCAATCATCAACAAATTTCACCGGCTTACCTAAAAGTTTCTCCAATCTCTTAGCTACCGGTGCCAGACTCAAATTAGAGTCTTTCCCCTTGGGCCTTCCTAAATGGGACATAAGAATAGCTTTCCCACCTTCTGCCAGAATTTTTTTAATCGTGGGCAGGGACTCCACAATCCTGGTATCATCTGCCACCTCTTTTTTCTCATTCAGAGGCACGTTGAAATCCACCCTGACCAAAACCCTTTTGTCCTTCAGCTTCAAGTCATCTATGGTTAATTTATTCATCTTTTACCCTCCCCTTATTTTTTCCTTCGTCTTTCTTTTTACGTCTTCCGCTTTTTTTACTTTTTTCCCTTGAACCCTCGAACCCTTAATCCTTGAATCCTTTTTTTATTTACACATCAGCTCCATCATCTCCACCATTCTCAAGGAGAAACCCCATTCATTATCGTACCAGGAGAATACCTTCAATAGATTTTTCCCGGTTACCATAGTGGATAAAGCGTCGAATATGGTGGAATGAGAGTTCCCGATCACATCGCAGGAAACTATCGGGTCCTCGCAATATTCGATATATCTTTTCATCTTCCCTTCAGCTAACTTCTTGATTGCAGCATTCACGCTTTCTACAGTTATCTCCTTTTCGGTCTCGCAGACCAGGTCAACCAAAGAGCCATCGGCTACCGGCACCCGCACGGAGACGCCGTCTAATTTACCCGCCAGCTCAGGCAGGACCAGAGCGATCGCCTTGGCTGCTCCGGTGGAGGTGGGTATCATTGACACTGCGGCTGCTCTGGCTCTTCTCAAATCCTTATGGGGTGAATCTAAGATCTTCTGGTCATTGGTGTAGGCGTGAATGGTAGTCATAAGGCCGCATCTTATTCCGAAGGTATCGTGGATCACCTTGACTATAGGCGCCAGACCATTAGTGGTGCAGGAGCCGATGGAGAAAATTTTGTATTTGCCGCAGTCCATCTGCTCGTCGTTTACCCCTAAGACTATGGTCTGGACCGGAACCTCGGACTTTTTCGCAGGTGCGGAGAGCAGGACTTGTTTGGCTCCTGCTTCTATATGCTTCATAGCTGATTTTCCATCACTGAACTTTCCAGTTGATTCGACCACGATATCTATTCCCAGCTTCTTCCAGGGAAGAGCAGTTGGGTCTTTTTCGCAAAACACCTCCATACTTTTCCCGTCCACGATTATCTTATTTCCGTCCGACTTTATATCGGCCTGCATGGTGCCGTGAACCGAATCGTACTTCAGCAGATGTGCCAGGACCTTGGTGTCAGTTACGTCATTGACCGCCACGAAATCTAAATTCGGATTCTTATAACCGGCTCTATAGACCAGCTTTCCTATTCTGCCAAACCCGTTGATAGCAACTTTTATTGCCATTTGTACCTCCTTTTAAAAAACTCACTCTCCAATTTTACTTCTCTTCTGTTTAATAATATATTCCAGACCAAAGGTCAACTGTGGACCGCTGTAATCTTTTATTGCCCCAACTGCCTGGTCGAACCCCACCCAGCGATACTGAAAGTCGAGGTTAGCCAATATCCTTGAAGAGACCGCAAAATCCACACCCCAGCCTGCCAGGGCACCGAAGGCGGTTTTCGTGCTGATAAATGTGACCCCCAGATAATTAGGGTTATTATAGGTGCTGCTTGCGGTCAAAAAGGTCAACCCTAAATCGAGGTAAGGCTGAAATCTTTTTTGAGGATAATATGAGAACAAGGAATACTTGACTTTCCCGGAAACAGGGTATAGATTCCAGTTCTCAGTGTGGTACTCTCCGGGGACTGTGAATTTGGTATCGCCTCTGTAGCCTGCTCCTAAATTCAACTCCAGGGAAAAACCCTTTTTCATCCCGTGTGAGAAAAAAAGCTCCAAATAAGACGTGTATCTTTTTGCCTGGATGGTTGAGGGAAGATCTTTAGCTTTCTCGATTCTCCAGAACCCGCCTCTGAAGCCGATCAGGTCTGAAGAGCTGATATCAACTGCCTGGGCGCTCCCGGAAAAAAGCAGCACTATAAGGAAAGCAGCTAAAGATGAGAGAATCTTTACTGTAGTAAATCTCGATCCACAGGATAATAAATTTTTCATCTTACTATCTCAAGCCGAGAAAACCTCCGCTATGTTATAAAACTCCTCATCCACATATTTAAGCTTGGCAACTGCGTCGGTCAGGTCAACCGGAACTATCTTGTTCCCCTGCAAACTAACCATCTTTCCAAACTCCCCCTTGTGTACCAGATCCACAGCCGCTATTCCAAAACGAGTCCCTAAAACTCTGTCAAAAGCTGTGGGTGTGCCTCCTCTCTGAATATGGCCCAGAATCACAAATCTGGTCTCAAACCCGGTTCTTTTCTCTATCTCGGTGGCTAACAGTTTTCCAATTCCTCCCAGCCTCACATGCCCGAATGCATCTAAACACTCATCCTGCACGATGAAGCTTTCTTTCTTATGATTTTCCTCATGCAAAGCGATCCTGGCACCCTCAGCCACCACCACAATACTGAAATCTTTTCCCCGCGCATGCCTTTTACAAATAGCTTCGCAGACCTTATCTAAATTCACCGGTTTCTCTGGAATTAAAATAATATCCGCACCCCCGGCTATCCCGGCCTCTATGGCTATCCAGCCGGTGTGCCTGCCCATAACCTCCACCACCATCACCCGGTTATGAGACTCGGCTGTGGTGTGCACGCGGTCTATTGCTTCCATTGCGGTATTCACCGCGGTATCAAAGCCGAAAGTATAATCGGTCATGGCCAAATCATTATCTATGGTCTTGGGCACTCCCACTATCTTCACCCCTGCCTGATGGAGTTTTGCCGCAACCCCCAGGGTATCCTCACCCCCAACCACCACCAGAGCATCTAACCCTAATTTCTTTTTGTTCTCGATGACTTTCTTCTCACCGTCTTTTTCCTTATAAGGGTTGGTGCGGGACGTTTTAATGATAGTTCCCCCGCGATGCAAAATACCGGAGACCTTATCCAGAACAAGATCCTCAGTCAGGCCCTCTACCATAAGACCTCTCCAGCCTTCGAGTATTCCTATCACTTCTGAATTATAGAAAAGAATCGACTTTCTTACCACCGCCCGGATAACTGCATTCAAGCCCGGGCAATCCCCTCCACCTGTCAAGATACCGATCTTCATCTTGCTCACCTCATTTCCAAAAAATTGGAATTTCAATATAAAATTTTTCCAGTGGCTGTCAAGATAAATAATTTAGACTGTCAAGCCAATTTAGACTTTTGAAAAGTAATCACGCAGGGCTGGTCCGCCTTTGGCGGACTGCCTACGAGTTCAAAAGAAGAGAGTCTTCGTAGGTTGGGCACCTTGCCCGACTGACCCTGCAATTTTTTTCAGAGACCTATAATACAGTAAGATATATCGGCAGATTGAACTGGTAAGGTTATTCTTCCGGATTAAGCAGACTTTTCCCGTCCTAATACATTTTTGAGTGAAACCAGGTCTGGCAGAATGAAATCAGGCTGTAACTTATCCCGGTCGGGTGAAATCCATCCCGCTCTCATCCCACATCTTTTTGCTCCGAGGATATCGCTTTCCAGTTCATCTCCTATATGCAAGGCAGTGGTTGGTGAAGTATTTAGGGACTTCAGAGTATGAAGAAAAATTTCTGGATTGGGTTTGCGTATTTTGAGTTCATCCGAAAAAGTCAAAACTCTGAAAAAACGAATGATATTTCTTCTCCTGAGAACCTCCCTTAACACTTTTCCCGGTGTCCTCCCGGTATTGCAGATGAGACCCATTTTATAGTTTTTTTTATCCAGATAGCTGAGGGTCTCCTCGCTTCCCTCTACAAGGCTTGGCAGTTCTGAAAAGATTGTGTTTGCTAAAACCTTCTCTAACTCACTTAAGACATCCTCAGCCAAATCTTGAAATTCAGGATTCCCCAGGCATTCGAGGATTATCTGAACCTGTTCCCGGGTGGAGATATCTGCATTCCTGTCCCGAATAGGTTTATATATCTCAAAGCTTTTATCATAGGCTTTCTCTATTTCTTCCCTGAACACATTTCTCCCTGTCTGTTTCAGCACCGAGTGAAATCCATCTATCCTCTCATTCTTATATTTCAGATTGTCCTGCGGCGAGTTATAGATTAAGGTATTCCACAGGTCAAAGGTTACTGTATCGATCATATTTCTAATACGTAGCGTTGCCACTCCTGTGGCAACGAAATGGTAAAAGGTGGAACAGACCTCTGGTCTGTTCTGCACAGACTGGAAGTCTGTCCCACCTACGAAAAGTTGCCGATTTCTCAAACAGTTAGTTTGAGAAAAAAGTGTAATCCTTTTTAGACCGGATTACACTTTTTAAATAGCCCTTTTTGGGCTATTTAATAGAGGCAATTTGAAGTGAGTGAACCCGACCGACGAGTGCCCCCGACCCAATAGCTCACCGAAAGGTGGGCTACTTCGTTTTAACAAGCAGTTGGTGGTCCGGCTTTAAAAAGGTAGTTGATTAGATATGCTACATCGCTAACCGTTACGTCACCATCACCACTTACATCTGCACGTTGGATCGGTTCAGGTTTAGGTTCTCCTTTGAACAGATAATAGATCAGATAAATCACATCCGAGACCGCTACCATATGATTGCCATTTGCATCTCCACACCAAAGCTGTGCGCTTGCGCACAGCTTTGGTGATTCAGCGGCTATCAGTGAGTAATTGCGTCTTTGAGTGCTTTGACGATCTCATGCCACCGATTCCATCGGTCCTGAGCGGAGGGATCATATGAACCAGCAGAAGACGAGGGGGGACGACGGTCATCCCATTCTATGTTCACGGCATTCTGGAATTTTTTATGTAGCCAGATCTGCCGAGGTTTTCCTATCGAGTCACAAGCGGTGATTACCCAATACTCACGATACACTGTTTCTGTGACAGAGCCACCACCGTAAGAGACAGGGCCATATCCAGTCGTAAAAGTGGTTGGAGCCTGTTCATGGGTGTATGTGCCAGACTCCACGCGGGACCGATTCACTATAATCAGTTTAGTCGCATACACTTTTGCGGCAAAGGCGGCCACTTTGTCTTGTTTCTTCAGACGGTTCGGAGGGTAAATGATTACCCGGCTGGAGATGCCCAGCGAATCAAGTGCCTGCATGATTTCTTGGCCCAAGTCGCAGTCTTCCGAGCGTACAACGACAACAACCTTGGCCTCTACCAAAGATACAGCCAAAGATACAGCATAGGGACCAGCAGTTTCCCCTACAAAAACAGGTTTTGGGGCACACTGAAACAACAGGGGCAAGACTGCCATAGCCATTAAGGCTAATCTGTAATTTAACTTAGCAAACAACTTTGGTCGTGGGCGATCTTGTCTGTTCATAAGGTTGTATCTTCTCACCCAGGCAGTGTCAACCTGAGCAAAGAGTGGCACAGCTAAAGAGAAGATAACAAGACAAATCAAAATCACCTTGAGCATAAAACCTCCTTGCTTGTAATATTAAATTAAAAGAGCCTATTATCCCTCATAAAACAGTATACGTAAATTATAAATTTTTACAAGGACTATTTTCGCTCGTTAAAAAAGCGGTTATACCCTACTTAGGTGAGCTAAATTATTCCCTTCTTTTTCTTACACCAATAACAGAGATCTCCGTATTCAACTTCTCTTTTACATACCCTGCATTTTTTCTCGGGTTTATAAAGATATTGGACTTGCCTTGAAAAAGGTCTGGTTTTCGTAGATTTAGACATAGGTCTCGTCTAAACGCTTAAAATTTCGCATTTAAAAGCCCCTGGAGAGGTTTTTTAGGGTCAGTTGGTATCTCTTTTCTCTGCCCCACCCAGCCAAAACTCTCTTTTTGTTTCTTATGCACGGAGGAGCATTACTCTGTTGGATTCCAAACATAATTGCCGAGCTTATCAATGTAGCCCCACTTGCAAGAATTACGCCGTTCAATCTTTACACGTGCCAGTCCATCATAGAAGTCCTCGCACTCCGTAACTTCTGGTTGCGGATTGATTACTATGTTACCTGTCTTGTCAATATATCGCTTGTGACTGATTCCTATTCTTGCCAAACCTTCATGAAACTCCCAAGCCCCCTCAAATTGCGGCTGAATTACCATGTTACCTGTTGTGTCAATATAGCCCTCCCTATAAAGTTTTTTAACTTCAATCTTCACCCCTGCTAACCCTTCATGAAAATCAGACGCCCAACGAAATTGCGGCTTAATAAGCCAATTACCGCTTTTATCAATATAGCCCCACTTGCCATAAACGGTACCATACTTGCCTCTTCTGCCGTTAATAATCGCAGCAGCCATCCCTTCATGAAAATCCCCAACGTCAAGAAAATTTGGTTCAATCACCATTTTCCCAGTTTTATCTATATACCCCCATTTTCCTCCAGCCATAAACTCAGGTTTTTTCTTGCTACCACCAATCATTACTGCTGCTAAGCCTTCATGAAACTCATGAGCGTTAAGAAAATTTGGTTCAATCACCATTTTCCCAGTTTTATCTATATACCCCCATTTTCCTCCAATCCAGACATCTCTGAGGTTTTTGTATTTGGTCAGTTCACCACCTATGTATACTAATGCTAATCCCTCCGAGAAGTCGTAACCTTGGTTAAATTGTGGTTCGACTACATACTTCCCGCTGGTGTCGATATACCCCCATTTCCCTCCAACCCAAATACCGGTTTCCTCTCCTTGTCCACCAAAGTTTACAACTGCCCACCCACCGGAGAAACTACGGCAAAAGTCAAATTGCGGCTTAATTACTATGTTACCCGTTGTGTCAATATAGCCCCACATCCCGTCAATTTTTACTGGAGCTAAACCTTCATGAAAATCAAACGCATAGTCAAATTGTGGAGGGATGACTATATGCCCTATTCTGTTGATGTAACCAGCTTTTCCATCCACGAAAACTACGAAGCGTCCACCTGATTCAGTCGCATTCTTTTGTTGACCAAGTAATGTTAAAGCTGAAAGAAGAAAGTAAGTAAAGAAACAAAGTACTGCCCTCATTTTACACCTCCACGGTTTTTGGGACAACTTGTTAGTAACTTTATAATGTAATCTTTATCTAAAAACTTTCCTATTAAATTTTTTGTGTTTGGAACGATATCTATAAATTCCCAAATATCTTCTTTCTCTTTTCATCCGGACTAGGTAGTTTAGAGATCAGCTCCTGTTTCTTTGCCTCTATCTGTTCAGCAGTTGGTTCTGTCCCCTTTCTTGTTGTGTCAGGTCCTCAGCCCTGATTCGCCTGAGGCGAACTGTCAGGAGTAGCTCCTGACAGAACATCGAAAACCTCAAGCGCCTTTTTTCAGACTAATCACATGCTCACAGAACCTTCCGCCAGAGGGGATAGACTCAATGATTTTATAGGAGAGGTTTTCGCCCAGCGATTCAATCAGGGTTTTCTCCATCGTGGTATGAGCCTCGCACAGCTTGGGGTCATCGAAAGGATAGGGGCATTTGAAAAGCCGGATTACCATTTTATCATCTGAAAACTTCGTTACCTCACCCTGGCAGTTGATCATCTCAAACACCCGTATCAGGAAAAGTCCTGCGGATTTGACATCATCCGGCTTGACCCTTTTCTTACCCCGTTCTGCGATCTCCTTACCATAAGTTTCGCTGACCTCTCTGATCAGGTCCAGCCCTGATTGCCCGAATTTCTGATATATTCCTTTATAGATAGTGTGAATTCTCTGGAGCAGTCCGGTTGTGGCGCTTCTGTATTTCTCATCTATGGGTATGTCCTTGAAATATACCCCTTCTGGAATCTTAATCAAAACATCCTCTTATTTAATAACCAAGGCAAGACCAAGGTTTTTTCGTAGGGCAAACCTTGAGGGTGTGTTGCAAAAGCCCTCGCTGTCATTCTGAGGGAGTCCATTTGGACGACCGAAGAATCCTCTTCCTTTGAATACAGATTCTTCCCCCCTACGGGGGTCAGAATGACACTTTGTTAGTTACGGCAGCACCTTGTAGACGATATCGTGGTCCCTGACCCTGTCCTTCACCTTTATCCCGATCGAATCCCCGGGCTTTGCCTCTGGTACGCTCTGGTGCTCGATCTGAATCGAATCGACATCCTGCTCAATATCTGTGGTGTGTCCCTTGATATGGATTGTGTCACCTACTTTCAGAGTCCCTTTGGTTATGTCTATGGCTGCCACGCCGATCTTGGAAAAATAGCTGGCTACTTTTCCTATCTCCTCTTCTGGCATCTTTTCCCCTCCTTAATATGAAGGTTTATATCCCCCCGGCTATGGTTACCCTGTGAACCCCTCCTAAATCCCCGTAGGAGGAAAAAGCATAATCGAATTTATATTTTTTCCAGTTAATCCCGAAACCCAAAGAAACGCCAGCCCACTTATCCTTATCCAAACCGGTCTTGTAGTTTTCCCCAAAAGAGGTCCAGCCCACTCGCAGGAAAAGAGGCTTTAAATAGGTTAGCTCTCCTCCCAGGCTGAAATAGACGTCGTTGTCAAAAGGTATGGACACGTCCCCAACCACTAAAAGCGGCACCTCCTTCAAGCTGTGTGAGATTCCTAATTTTACCACTGTGGGCAAAGGGTCTTTATGGCTGGAGGAAAACCCTTTAAGCTGGAAACCTAAGTTATGAACTACCGCTCCGAATCTGGTCCGCTCATCTTTGTGCTGGTAGAATCCACCCAAGTCTAAGGCTAAGGCATCTGAGGAATGATTTTGAGCACCTTCGCTCTCAACGATGAACTTGACATTAGCTCCCAGGTCGAATCTGGGTTTGATCTTCCGGGCATAGGAGAAAGCAAAAGACAAGTCAGCCGCTCCAAAGGTCCCCAGGCTTTTTCCATAATTATCCGTTTGCTCCATCGAGCCATAGTTGAAATAGTTTATGGATAAGCCTAAAACCACCTTTTCTGAATAGGGATGAATGTAACCCACAAATCCGGACTGGATGTCAGTTACATAATTGTTATAATAGGTGATGAAATGCCTGCCTTTCAACTGTAAAAGGCCCGCCGGGTTGAAATAGAGAGCAGACTCGTCATCTGATAACCCCACAAAAGCGCCTCCCATAGCTGAAGCCCTGGCTCCAACTCCGATTTTCAGGAAAGGGTAAGCTGTGGTTCCAACCTTTGAATTTGTTCCCCAGATACAGGGACTAAACAACAACAGTAATATCGCTGTTCCCAGAAGGATTTTCTTTCTTCTCATTTTCTCCTCACTTTGAACTTTGTCTTGGTCGAAATCTACTACACCTCTTTTTATTTGTCAATAATTTTCCAAAAGATAGGTCATAGGTGGTAGGAGGTAGGGAAAAACCTATGACCTACCACCTGTTACCTATCACCTTTTGGCTGACCACTACCACCCTTTTACTGTACGATTCACAATATCCTCAGTCAGTTTATCAATCGCCTTGGATTTCCCATAGGCTTCAGACGAATCTGCCGGGAAGGTTCCCCAGCCCTGAAGGTTGTCTTCTTCCCAGATATTCTTGTTATGCTTTTTGTCCTCGACTATCATCTTCACATAGATTCTGGCAATATATTCCTTCACGTTCTCGTTTTCATCAAAAGTGTAAGCTTCCTTTTGATATTTCAGGATGGTCCCCCTGAGAACTGCATCCGCGATCCGCTCGTTAGCCACTTTGAGGGTATTATCCTGCACAAAAGCCAGGACTAACTTGTTCGTCAATTCCTCCCTGATCCCGTATTCCTCGGTCTGGTTTTCAAATAAAGGGATGGCGATGGTCTTGACGCCGGGCAAGCCTGCGCCGGTAAAAGAATAAGGACCGCAACTTAAAAAAGTAGACAGTAGGCAGTAGACAGTAGACAGGGAAACCAATCGCCAATAGCGAATAGCGAATTTCGAATTTCGAATACTCACCTGATCATTTCTCCATTTTTGATAACAGCAGACACTAAATTAACTCCATAATGATACGGTATCTCTTTATAATTTTTCACATCCCAGATAACTATATCTGCTTTCTTACCTGGTTCCAGACTGCCAATCGAATCTCCTTTATCTATGGCATAAGCAGAATTAATGGTCGCCGCGGTAATCGCTTCAGCCGGAGTTAGTTTCATCCTCAAACAGGCTAAGCTCAAAATCATTGGCATAGATTCTGTAAAAGAACTGCCCGGATTAAAATCTGTTGCCAAAGCAACCGGCAGACCCATATCAATCATTTTACGTGCCGCAGGGTAATTATCTTTACCCAATCCGAAAACTGCTCCGGGCAATAAAACCGCAGTCGTGCCAGACTGTTTCATCTTCTCAATGCCTGAATCAGAGATAAACTCTAAATGGTCAGCAGAAACAGCCTTTACTTCTGCGGCTAATTCTGAACCACCGAAAGAAATCAATTGATCAGCGTGAAGTTTTGGCTTTAGCCCATAGCTTTGAGCCGTCTCTAAGATTTTTTTGGATTCATCTATACTGAAAACATCTTTTTCACAGAAAACGTCACAGAACAAAGCCAATTTCCTTTTAGCAACTTCTGGAATCATCTGTTCAATCAGTAAATCGATATATTCCTGTCTTTTTTCTCTATATTCATCTGGGATCTCATGTGCCCCTAAGAAAGTAGGGATCAAACTCAGAGGATGAATCTGATTTAACTTTTTAATCACCTCCAGAATCTTTATTTCGTCTTTCAGGGAAAGCCCGTACCCGGATTTTGCCTCAATTGTGGTAGTGCCATAAGATAAAAATCTGTCCAGACGTGGCAAAGCTAATCTTATCAACTCATCTTTTGACAACTGTCGCACAGACCTGACGCTTGACCTGATCCCGCCACCAGCCTGGGCAATCTCCTCATAACTTTTCCCTTTGATCCTTAACTCAAACTCCTCTTCTCTGGTCGCTCCAAAAACCGGATGAGTGTGACAATCCACAAATCCGGGAAGGACAACTTTGTCTTCTGCATTGATGACTTTTGTTTTTTTATCTACTTTGACCTTAGCTAAAACATCTTCAGTCTTTCCAACCGCAATGATTTTTTTATCGGAAACCGCAACCGCCCCATCCTCAATTATCCCCACATCCTCCATGTCCTTACCGGTGCGAGGACCTTTTTTATCAGAAGAGAGGGTTAGAAGTTGTTTTGCGTTTTTAATCAGAAGAGTGGCTTTTTTCATTTTTCGTTTCACGTCTTTCATAAGTGCCTGTCGGGTCCCCTGATCCGACAGGATCAGTTCTCCCGCCAGGTCAGTGGACCTGGCAGTCACAGGAAGGCTCGATAAATCGAGCAACTACAATCTCGTCTTACATCTTCCTTCTCACTTCTCACTTTTTTATGATTTTAACATCGGTATCTTTATCCCCTTCTCCTTTGCCACTTTGATTGCTTCTTCATACCCGGCATCAGCATGCCTTGCCACTCCAATCCCGGGGTCATTCGTCAGAACCCTTTCCAATCTCAGTTTCATCTCTTTTGAGCCATCTGCGACAATTACCATCCCTGCATGAATCGAATTTCCTATTCCCACTCCACCTCCGTGATGAACTGAAACCCAGGAAGCACCTGAGACTGCATTCAGAAGCCCGTTTAGGATAGGCCAGTCTGCAATCACATCTGAGCCGTCTTTCATACCTTCTGTTTCCCTGTAAGGCGAGGAGACCGAGCCGCAGTCCAGATGGTCTCTGCCGATAACTACCGGGGCTTTTATCCTTCCTCTTTTTACCAGCGAATTGATAATTCCGCCGAAATGCGCTCTTTCACCATAACCCAGCCAGCAGATTCTTGCAGGCAGTCCCTGGAATTGAACCTTTTTTGAGGCTAATTTTATCCATCTGCACAGAGGCTCGTCCTGTTTGAACTCACGTAAAACCACTTTGTCCGTGATTTTTATATCCTCAGGGTCTCCGGACAATGCTACCCACCTGAAAGGTCCTTTGCCCAGGCAGAACAGAGGCCTGATATAAGCCGCCACAAATCCCGGAAAGTCAAACGCATCCCCCACCCCAGCTTTTTTTGCCTGACCCCGAATATTATTGCCGTAGTCGAAAACTATGGAGTCAGCTTTCAAAAACCCCAACATCGCCTGAACATGTCTGGCAATCGACTCCATCGACCTTTTGATATATTCCTCTGGATCTTCTTTTCTTAGTCTCAATGCCACCTCGTAAGGAATACCTGCAGGCACATATCCGTTAAGCTCATCATGCGCGCTGGTCTGGTCAGTAACGATATCTGGAATTATCCCTCTCTTTAAAATCTCCGGGTGAGTATCTGCACAGTTTGCCACCAAACCTATAGAGATTGCCTTCCCTTTGTTTTTCGCTTTTAAAACAATCTCTAAAGCCTCATCTAATGACTCCACCATTTTGTCGCAGTAACCCTTGGATAGCCTCCTTTCGATCCTCTCTTTATCCACCTCCACACAGAGAACCGCACCACCATTCATCGTAACTGCTAAAGGCTGAGCCCCTCCCATACCTCCCATTCCACCAGTCAGGATAAATTTCCCTTTCAAATCTCCGCCGAAATGTTTTTTTGCTACTGAAGCAAAAGTCTCATAAGTCCCCTGCAAAATCCCCTGGGTTCCGATGTAAATCCAGGAGCCTGCTGTCATCTGCCCGAACATAATCAAGCCCAATTTTTCCAGCTCTCTAAACTTCTCCCAGTTAGCCCAGGCAGGAACCATCATTGAATTTGAAATCAAAACCCTTGGAGCATAGGAATGAGTTTTGAAAATCCCTACTGGCTTGCCGGATTGAACTAAGAGAGTTTCATCGCCCTCCAAGTTTTTTAGAGCTTCAACAATCGCATAATAAGACTCCCAGTTCCGGGCAGCTTTGCCGCTTCCGCCGTAGATAATCAGCTCCTGAGGTTTTTCCGCAACCTCCTCATCTAAATTATTCTGCAGCATCCTCAAAGCCGCCTCCTGGTGCCACCCTTTGCAGGATAAACTTGTTCCATGAGGCGCTTTTACCGGTCTATATTCCATAAAAACCTCCAGTCAAGAAAATCAAATTATAACTTGAAACAAATATTCCATCAAAAGCTAAAATTAAACCTTAATTAGATATATGTCAATAAAAATAGATGATTCTCAATATGGAGTACGTCGTCTATGACGATGCTTCTATCGGTTACTATTCTCTCAAAGAGCACTGAATCTTCTTTACAAAATAACCAGTTGTGTTTATATTTCTTGAAACGTGAATAAACAGGTTAAAGAAGGAGAGATTAGGTGCAGGATAAGCCTCATAAGGAATATCTCTGGAAATGGTCTGTTGTTGTAGCTCTGATTATAGGAGTTCTAACCTTAATTGGGATTTATATTATTAATCCCGAGTGTTATCAAAAGAAAATTGCACAAAAACAATTGGAATACGGGGTAAAACCATCTGTCAGCCTGAGCTTTGAACCTGGAAAAGAATTCGATTGCGAGTCATCATATTTCTTATTGAAAAATCAAGGACCTGGCAGGATAGAGCGTGTATGGTTAGTGGAATCTGTTTTTTTGGTCGAATCAGACAGTGTGCATGAATGTCCAGATTTGCCGCACTTTGAATATTACCATTTTGAGGGAAGCCTACGATCAATGGGGGTTCTAGAGGCTGGAGATAAAAAGCAGATACACCTTGCACCGTGTTGGAGGAAGGCAATGGATCTTTTCTTCCAAAAATATTCTGGAAAACTTGTCTCCCGCTTTACTCTTACGGGTAACGCCCTTGCAAAGCCTGATTTTAACGTGGAGTTCTTTTTTGTAATTGATCCGTTGCATTGTGACTATATTTCGGCAGACAATTACATAGGAGGAGAAAAATTAATTAAGGCTGTCAAAGCATATATTTCCAGCGGTCCAAGAAGTATAATTCGCTGGATTTACTTTAAAGGTCCAGCGTATGGCTTCTTCAAGAATCCACCTAAATTGTGGTACACGACACCAGACAGTGACTATATCCCCTGGTACGGGCGTGGGCTCCCACCTTATGAACTTTCTCGCGGAATGGCAGTAAGGTCATTCTTCTTTGACCCATATCTTTTCTTCCCAAACAAGGACAGCTTTGCTAAGTTTACTTGGAGTTGTGACTCTGTAGTAGGTCCAGCTGCGGTAATGGGAGTGGCGACATCTTGGTGAAAATATATTGGTAGACCCAGGTTACCGTTTGCCTACGTCTACCGAACTCACCCTGAATCCCTCTCTTGAAAAGAGAGGGACTTTCGCTCCCCTTCTCTTCCTAAGAGAAGGGGCCAGGGGATGAGTTCGAAACGAAAAGAACGCAGGCTAAAGTCTGCTGCTACATTATGTTCACCTTTTCTTTCGGTATCCAGCCAAAATTACCTTGTTTATTTCTGCACCAGAGCCAGCCTTTTTCCTCTTTGACAATCTCTAATTCTTCTCCTTTTTCTACGGTAAGTTCAGTGGCATCATATTCCACAAGTATCTTCCCAGTAGTTCCTTTTCTCTCGACGTAACTTTCAGGCACCCAGCCTTTTTTCCCATTCTGATCTTCACACCACAACCAGCCGCTCCACTCGCTTTTCTTTTCTCCAAGGGTGACAATCTCGCCGGATTTCAATTTAAGCGGATGCGGATAAGCTGAGCGATATCCATATATTACCCTGCATTTTTTCCCTCTCAAGCTGTTATTCTGTTTCATCTATACTTTTCTCAATTCAAAAATTATAATCATCTGATATTTCAGGTTTTAACAGAATAGTATCCGTTTTCAGGATTGTCAAGCATTTTAGACCTGACTTGATGTCGCAGACTGAAGTCTGCGGCTACCGAATGGCAAAGATGATCTGCAAAACAATATCATAAGCACTCACCCTGAATCCCTCTCTTGAAAAGAGAGGGGCTTTCGCTCCCCTTCTCTTGGTAAGTCGAAGATCCCGCCAAAGGCGGGAAGAAGGGGCCAGGGGATGAGTTCGAAACGAAAAGAACGCAGACTAAAGTCTGCGGCTACCAGTATTTATTCGCTATTCGACATCAGTTCTCCATCATTTTTTTATTTTCTCATCTTCCTTCTTCCATTTTTCATTTTCCTTTTCTTTTATCCGTCATTTTTTTGTTAATATTTATATTGACAACCTTTTTTTCGTATATATATTCAATCTTCAACAAATCGCCTAATTCCCCCCCAGAGGCGGGGGAAACGGAGGACCCAATTAATTGGGGCGAATTCCCGCTAAAAGCGGGATAGGGTTATCTCTTGACCCGAGCCCGACAGCTAACTTCGTAGGCGTAAGGAGAGAGGAACTAAAAATCTTTTAGACCAAGAGGACTCCTCTGGTCTTTTTTATTTAGTAACCCCCTTTCCAAAACTTGAAGATCGCTAATGCAGAAAGGAGGTTAGTTTATGAATGAGAATGACAAGAGCTTGACGAAAGAAGCTGGTAAGAGTGAACTCAGAAGGGACGTATCGATCTGGGGTTCTTATATGTGGGGTTATGCGGATGTGGGAGCGGATATCTATGTGGCTTTAGGGCTGGTGATGGCTTATGCACAAGGGGCTGCCAGTCTGGTGTTTGCTTTAGCTGGCATAGTCTACATAATGATCGGATTAGCCTATACTGAGCTTGCCTCAGCTTATCCGGTAGCAGGAGGCGGACCATATTTTACCTTAAGAGGTTTAGGCGATTTTTGGGGATTTTTAGGTGGCTCTGCTTTACTTTTAGATTATACCATCGACATTGCCCTTTTCGCCACTGCCTCAGCCGGGTATCTAAATTTCTTTACCCATTTTATAGTGGCAGGCGGAGTAGAGAGTTTTGCAATAAGTCTCGGTCCCTTCCAGAAGGTTAATCCGGTCTGGTGTCTGGAAACTCTCTTTATTATTGCGATTTTGATTTTGGTGAATATAAAAGGAATAAAAGAATCATCCTTTATGAATTCAATAATAGGGGCAGTTGATCTTATAGCTGAAAGCAGTATAATCATCTTTGGCTTTCTGTTCGCCTGGAAACCAGAACTTCTCTCCCATCAATGGAAAACCCAGTTTCCATCTTTACATAATTTTATGTACGGCTCTTCTCTGGCAATCATCTCTTTTGTGGGCTTAGAGTCTATCTCTCAAGCCGCCCAGGAGACCAAAAGGCCTGCTACCATAATCCCTCGCACCTCTTTGAGTTTAATTTTTACGGTCTTCATCTTCGCGGTTTCTTTCTCCACCCTGGGATTAGGGGTCTTACCCTGGCAGGTTTTCGCAGAGCACAAGTCAGACCCTGTGGCTATACTTGCCCATAATATTCCCTATATTGGAATAATCGCTGGTCCTTTTGCCGCTATCTTAGGCGCTACTATTCTTTTCATCTCTTCTAACACCGGGGTTATGGGCGCTTCCCGGCTAACTTATTCTTTAAGCCAGTTCAGGATAATCAGCCCCTGGTTTGATTCAGTTCACCCCAAATTTCACACTCCGGTCAGGACTATAGTTATTTTCTCTATGATCGCGGTGATCCAGACTGTCCTGTCATTTCTTACCCCTTCGGCTATGGATACTTTAGGTAATATGTATGCCTTTGGCGCAACTCTAGGATATACCTTAGTATTTATTGCCTTAATAAAGCTCCGTTTTTCTGACCCTTATAGCCCCAGACCATATAAGATGCCACTAAATTTAAAATTAAACTATAAGGGGAAAAAAGTAGAGTTCCCTGTTCTTGGAGTTATAGGGATGTTAGGAGTAGCCACGATCCTTTTTGAAGTGGTCTTAACCCATACTATTGGTAGAATAGCCGGACCTGCTTGG
>Ga0315277_10004606_pt1 | contig 18350 bp, 16 predicted proteins | sample YL17G05_15_MG_FD_203695 | JGI IMG/M metagenome (GOLD analysis project Ga0315277, IMG submission 203695) | Sediment microbial communities from Yellowstone Lake, YNP, Wyoming, USA - YL17G05_15 | ecosystem: Environmental > Aquatic > Freshwater > Lake > Sediment | place: USA: Wyoming | collected...
ACTTGGTTGTACCAGGTGATGGAGATGGTGTACCCGACCGATACGCCGACGAACAGGTGCTCGCAGAACTTGTAGAACGGGTTATCCTTCCACAGGAAGGAGAAGATGCCGAGGGTCAGGATTGCGGCCACCCAGGTTAAGAAGCTGGTTGAGATGTGCATCACGCCCCCTTTCTGCGCGTCACGAAGTAGGCGATATTGCCGATAATCACGAGCAGCATTATCACGACGTGGGCGAGTGACTGAGAGTCCATGGCGGCCACTGCCGGCATATACGCCTTGGAGTAGCCCGCCTTCTGGACCAGCACTTCGTACTCCGCGCCGCCCTTCATGCCGGCGAGCAGGCCGGTAAGCTGGCCGCTCTGCAGGTAGGGGTAGGCGTCGGCAGCCGACACCGCGGTGACGCCGGCCCCGACCCGGCTGCCGTATCGCGCCTGCGCGTAGAGCAGCCAGTCCTGGTAGCCGGGCGTGCCGGCCGAGATGGCCACGACCATCGGGATGTCGCGCAGCCGCTGCACGGACCGCATCATCGGTAGCGAGTCGAGCGACTTGCCGTAGTAGTCGACCGGGTAGACGCTCTTGATGTTCTCGCCCATGCCGAGGAGCACCGCGTCGACCCCGGACTTCCAGCCGAGGTAGACGATGTCCTCACCGTACTTCTTGCCGTACTCCGGGGGGATTTCGGTGGCGGCCCGGTCGGCCAGTCCGACGCCGGTGACCCACAGGCCGCAGAGCAGAACCTTCAGGTTCTTGGCGAACGCGTGGCGCATCACCGCAGCCAGCATCGGGTAGAGTTCGGGCATCGAGGCCGGGTCGAAGTCAACGGCGACCAGGATGGTCTTGCCGGCAGGCAGTTGGTCGACCGCATCGAATAGCGCCTTGGCCCTCGGGCCGGACGTGACCCCAAGGCCGAGCGGCTTGATTAGGGGGTACATTACCAGGACGCCCATCACGATGTAGATGATTCTCCGGTCGAGCTTCAGTAGGTACTGGAAGAACTTCATGACTTGCTTCCTCCCAGCCAGCCGCGCTCAATGCCGAGGATGATCTTGAGCGAAGTGGCGATGGCGCCCAGCGCCACGCCGAAGAGGATGGCACGCTTCGCCGCCATGTTGGGCACGGACAGAACCCATTCGGCGACCTCCGGCAGCTTGTGCCAGATGGTGTTGCCGATTGGCACCATGCCGAGCATCACGATGAAGGCGGCGATGAGCAGCAGGGCGGATTCCTTGGTCCGGGCGCGAAAGGCCCGGTAGGCGGCCGAGGCCATGTAGAACGCGAGGATGGCGAACATCGAGGCGTTCAACGGCACCATCAGGTTCGAGAAGATGATGTTCTGGAGAGGGGAGCCCTGCTTGACTCCCCAGCCGAGCCCGACCACCGTGGTGACGGCGGCGGCCACCAGTGCGACGATGGAGTAGTACCAACCCTGCCTCCTTCGGCGCATCTTCTCGATGTGGTACATGACGAGACTGCCGACCCCGAGCACCAGCGCGAAGGCGGACACGTTTCGGACCCAGTCATTGCTGAGGTTGTAGAGCGCCACCGATACCGGGTGGGGGATGAAGAACTGGACCATCATCACGATGCCGAATATCAGGCAGATGACCAGCGGAATGGTTCGCTTCATGGTTCGCTCCTAGTTGGTGTTGAAGAAGCCTACAATGTGGCCGAAGAAAGAGAGCGCCGGCATCTTGCTCAGCAGCAGCAGGGCCGAACCGATGACGGCCACGGCGATGATGACGATCTTCCCGTAGTCCTGCCCTTTGAGTGAACCGAGCAGCAGTGGTTCCCGGGAAAGGTAGGCCGACGCCGCATAGAGTTCCTCGCCGATGAGCGTATAGTCGCATGCGGTAATGAAGAATGGGAGCTGGAAAACCGAGTCGGTTCCGGCGATCTGGATGGCACCCGTCGAAGCGCCGGTCTCGGCCAGAATCAGCGATTCGGCCCAGAACGTCCCGAGGAAGAAGTTGGTCGCCGGCTTCTCGCGCGCCATAAGTCCATCCACTGCCGCGGCATAAGCGAACTGCTCGGACGTGATGAAGAAAACCGAGTCGGCCCTAAACGCGTCCGGCCGTCCTGCCTTCGTGTAAGCCTCTTTCACCATCTCGCGGGCGACCGTGTAGACAATCGGGTCCCGGTTGGGGACCAGCAGGGCCGAGTCGTACTGCGCAACCTTCTTGGCCACTTCGCCAAGAATGTTGAGCGAGGCGATGGTGGCGATGTCCGCGACCGAGCCGAGGCCCGGGACGTAGATGATAGGCTTGCCCATCTCGGTCGCGCGGCCGACGGCCTCTTCGACCGCGTCCAGGCCGGCGATGCGCCGTACGAACAGCTTCTTGCCCTTCTTGGCCGTTTCGATGTAGTAGATGATAAGCGCGAAGAAGATGACCATCGCGATCAGGATGTTGATGCGGTTGGCGTTGAAGAACTGGGGTGAACTTGAGACCTCGGGCGTAGGGCCGGACCACACGGTATCTGCGCCTGCCAGCGCGGCGATGCGATAGGTGTAGCGAACCCGGTCCTTCACTTCTTCGTCAAGATAGCTCGTCTCGCCGGGTTTGTTGGTCGCGATGACCTTGGGCCCGGTCGCGGGCTCGACGCGCTCGACCAGCCAGGCTTGGGCCAGTGTGTCGGCCGCCGACCACCTGAGGGTTATCGACTTGCCGGCATCATTGGGCGTGTCGAACGCCCTGACCGCACCCGGCGGCGCCGGCGGCGGGGCCAGAGCCGGCACGCTCGTGTCGAGCGGCGCGGCCGGACCTGCTGCCAACAGCAGGATGAGAAATGGAATCATAGACTGAATGCCTCCTTGAGCGAATGCCAAATGATGAATGTCGAATGACGAATGACGCGGACCGGCCCAGGGACCCCGGACCGTAGTGTCTTTGTGTCTTGGTGGTTCATTTCCGGCTAGGCTCGGGACACGCGCACGGAATCTTGTGGCACTTGGGGCAGCCCTTGGCGTACTTGGCGCAGGCTGCTTCCATATCGATGCCTTCGAGCGTGGCCAGGCTTGAGAGCCAGGCGAAGACGTCGGCGAATTCCTCCTCGAGGTTGGCCCGGTCAGCCTTGCGCATCGCCCGGGCCAGTTCGCCGGTTTCCTCGACCAGCCAGCGAAACGTGCCGTCCCTGCCGCGCCAGCTGTCCTTGTCGAAGTAGATGTCACAGATGAGCCGCTGGAACTCGGTGATGGTCAACGCGTCAGTATCGCCAAAAAGAGGGGGGAGTCAAGCATGCCAGCCGGAGGAAACGTCCTTCAGCCCGTGGCAAACGCGGTTTCGCCCCGCGGTCATTCTGGGCTCGTATCGACAATCACGACGGTGGTACCTGCGACGCCCGGGTCGAGCCTCGAGCCCGGGCTTCGGCGCGATTGGTGAGGTTGACTTGGGACTCGCGGGGCGTAAGCTGGAATGAAGCCATAATGCCCCACCAAATGCTGTCGGAAGACGAACTCATCCGGGTAATCCAGCAAACCGTGAAAAGCCGCGGTCGGGTGCGGCTTGGCATTGGCGACGATGCGGCCGTGCTGAATGACGGGACAGTGATCACGACCGACGCATATGCCGAGGGCGTGCACTTCGACCTCTCGTACATGACTCTGCGCCAGGTCGGGGAGAGGTGCGCGTGCGGGGCGATCTCGGACGTGGTAGCCATGGCGGCCGTGCCTGAGGCGGTGTTTGTCTCACTTGCGCTTCCGCATCGCGCACTATGCCCGGCGCCTCGTGCACGGCGTCGAGCCAAGGTCTTGAGCGTGGAACAGCAAGTCCGCCAGTTGTACTCAGGAATCGAGAGCGTGTGCGTGGAAATGGGGTGCGAGGTGGCTGGCGGCGACATCATCGTGGCCGACCGGCTGCTGCTCGCGCTGACGGTGACCGGGAAGACGTGGACGCCGAAGCTCAGGTCAGGCGCGCAGCCTGGAGACAGGTTGTATGTCACGGGGCACCTGGGAAGCGCGGAGGCGGGGCGGATGATACTGGCGGACGAATTCAGAATTCAGAAGTCAGAGACCAGAAGTCAGAAACGCGGAAGCGGACCGCAGAAGACGGATGGCAGCTGGCGATTGCCGCTGATACGTCGCCACTTGAGGCCGGTGCCGCGTCTGGAGGTGATGAGAGAGCTCAGGTCGTTCATGCACGGACTGATAGACACTTCAGATGGACTCGCAACTGACGCGCGGCACCTGAGTGAGATGAGCGGGGTGAAGATCGTGCTGGATGCTGAAACACTGCCGGTCCTGCCGGCCGCGAAGAGGTTCTTCGTCGAGCGCGGCCTCGACCCCCTCAGTTTCGTGCTGGGCGCCGGAGAAGACTACGAGCTGCTTTTCACCAGCAGGCGTCCGGTGCCGGTCAATGTCAAAGGTGTCAAGGTAACACCGATCGGCAGTGTCCAGAAAGGCAGCGGATTGTGGATATGTCGTGCCGGCAAGACTCTGCCTGTAACGGTCTCAGGATACGACCACTTGAAGATTGGCGGTGACTGGAAAACCTGTTAGTAACGTGTGGATAACCATGTGGATGGATTGGAGAGAAATCAGGGGTCTTGACTTCGGCTCGATGGCGGTAGACCGATAGGCAGCGTTAGAGGCAAGGAAGACACCCAGGGCTGGTGTGGTGTCGTAAGTGACTTACTAGCAACTAGTTAGGGAATCGCGGGGATGGTGTTAGCAGGTATTGACTACCAGCTATTGTATGGTAATATCCCGTGGTTACACCATATGAAGTGTCCTTTCTGTGGAAACGATGATGACCGGGTGCTCGATTCGCGGCCCGCGCGTGAGGGCGCAGCCGTCCGGCGGAGGCGCGAGTGTTCCAAGTGCAGCAATCGGTTTACGACCTATGAGTACGTGGAGAGGACGCCGCTGATGGTCGTCAAGCGAAACGGGAGCCGGGAGCCATTCGACCGTGGGAAGTTGCTGGCCGGGGTTGTGCTGGCCTGCCGCAAGCGGCCCATCAGTCGCGAGGAGATGGACAAGCTGGTAGATTCGGTCGAGGTCAAACTGGGCGAGGATTACCGCCTCGAGGTGCCGTCTCAGGAACTGGGCGAGCTGGTGCTTGAGCGCCTGTCCGTGCTCGACCCGGTTGCCTACGTGCGCTTCGCTTCGGTCTATCGCCAGTTTGAAAGCCCGGAGCATTTCGTCGAAGAGTTGAAGAGTCTTAAGCAATGATGCACGGACACGCGCAGTCGGTCGAGGTCAGGGTTGAAGAGGCGTTCTATCCTCCCGTGCGCGGAGTCGCGTGTCTGTATGCAGCGGCGGAAAACCAGAGCAGAACCTAGAGGAGGAAGAGTGCCAGAAGTGGAAGCGAAAGCTGGTCAGTTGCAGGATGCCGCCAATCAGGCGGAGCCAGCGGCAAGTTACTTCCGCTATGTCGACAAGCGGAGCGGAGACCGGGTTGAGTTCGACATCTCCAAGGTAAAGAACGCCATCTTCCAGGCCGCCCGTTCGGTGGGCGGCGAGAACCGTGGTTTGGCTGAGGAGCTGGCGCACAAGGTCTGCAAGCACCTGCGCGAGTTGCGCGGCGACCACGTGCCGAAGGTGGAAGAGATACAGGACGCAGTCGAGAAGGTCCTCATAGAAAACGGTCACGCCCGGACTGCGAAGTCCTTCATTCTCTACCGCGAGAAGCGCGCCCGGCAGCGCCGCGGGACCAACCGCGAGGGCATCAAGAAAGTGCTGGCTGGCAAGAAGGAAGCGACCGACCTCGCCCTGTTCGTGCAGACGACCGGAGAGACGATTTCCGGCTGGGACCGGACTCGGATTTCGCGGGTGCTCGTGCGGGAGACGAACCTCGATGGGGCCGAGGCCGACAAGATTGCGCTCGAGGTCGAAGGTATCGTCCTTAACTCCGGTGTCAAAGAGGTGACGTCATCGCTCATTCGGGAACTGGTGAACTCGAAGCTGATCGAGCGCGGCCTGGTCGAGCACTACAAGCGCCACGCGCGCCTCGGCGTGCCGGCGTACGACGTCGAACGGATGATGCTGTTCAAGAACCGTGAGAACGCCAACGTGCCGCACAACCCCGAAGCGACGAACATGACCATCGCCGAGTGGACGCTGAAGCAGTTCGCGCTCTCGATGGTCTTCGACCAGGACGTGGCCGACGCGCACACGCGCGGCGACATCCACCTTCACGACCTTGGGTTCATCAACCGGCCGTACTGCTCGGGCCAATCGCTTGAGTACGTGAAGAAGTACGGGCTATCGCTGCCCAACGCGCTCTCCATGGCAACCCCGGCCAAGCACGCAGTTACATTGCTCGCACATATGGTGAAGTTCTCGGCCGCTCTGCAGGGCCATTTCGCCGGCGCAATCGGCTGGGACGCGGTCAACCTGTTCTTTGCTCCGTTCACCGAGGGCATGAACGACCACGACCTGCACCAACTCGCCCAGATGCTGATATTCGAGTACTCGCAGCAGAACGTCGCCCGCGGCGGGCAGGCGATCTTCTCGGACATCAACCTCTACTGGGAAGTGCCGGCGCACTTTGAAGACGTCGAGGCCATCGGCCCGGGCGGCGAGTACACGGGCCGCAAGTACGGCAGCTACATGAAAGAGGCGCAGCGCTTCGTCTGGGCGATATTCGACGTGTACAAGGAAGGCGACGCCAGGGGCCGGCCGTTCTTCTTCCCCAAGCCGCTCGTACACATGACCGACCGGTTCTTCAACACTCCGGGCTGGCAGGATTTCCTGTGGCACATCTCGGACGTGGCCGCGGAGAAGGGGAACACCTACTTCGTGTTCGACCGGGGCAACACCGCGAAGATCAGCGAATGCTGCCGCCTGTCGTTCAAGCTCGAGAAGTCGGACCTGTGCGATGCGCAGACCCCGTGGAAGATGCGCTACTGCGCTCTGCAGAATGTAACGCTGAACCTGCCACGCGCGGCCTACGTCGCGAACCACAACGATGAGAAGCTGTTCGAGCGGCTGCGTCGCGACCTCGAGCTCGCAGTCAAGGCGCACGTGCAGAAGAAGGCATTCATCGAGAAGCTGCTCGCGCTCAAGGACGAAAGTCCGCTCGCGCTCCTGACTATGAAGCAGGACGGCGAAGAGTACCTGCGCATGCACCGTGTGACCTACCTCGTCGGCGTACTGGGTCTTAACGAGCTCGTCCAGTACCACCTCGGCAAGGAGCTGCACGAAGACGAGGGAGCGTTCCGGTTCGGGCTGAAGGTGATGGCTTTCCTGAACCTCGAGTGCCGGCGCCTCTCGGCCCAGCACCAGATGCGGTTCGTCCTCGAACAGACGCCCGCCGAGTCGACCGCGTACCGGATGGCGAAACTCGACCTCCGCAACTACCGGGACAGCGCCCTGCAGACCGTCAAAGGCAGCGTCGAAGACGGCTCGGCCTACTACACTAACTCGACCTACCTGAACGTCGGCCACCCGATTGACCCGATTGACCGGGTGTACCGCGAGGGCAAGTTCCACGACATGATTGAGGCCGGTGCCTTGACCCACGTCTGGCTCGCCGACGCGCGGCCGCCTAAAGAGGCGATTGCCAACTTTGTGCTCAAGACCTACCACCACACGCGCAACGCCCAAGTCGCGTTCTCGCCCGAGTTCACGGCCTGCAAGAAATGCCAGCGGACGAGCCGCGGCCTGAATGACGTCTGCCCGTACTGCGGCAAGACGGACGTCGACTTCATCACCCGCGTGACCGGGTACTTCTCAAGGGTTTCGAGCTGGAACGCGGGCAAGCGGGCGGAGCTGCTCGACCGGTACAAGGACGGGTTCAAACCGGTCGGGTGAGGACGGGATTCGAGGAGTCGAGGATTCCTGGATTCGAGCGGCCGATGCATCTCCCTTGAGTCGTCGAACCCTCGCCCCCTTGATTCTATGCGACTGAAGGTCTTCGTCAAACCCGGCGCTTATGAGGACCGGGTCTTCAAGGAGGCGGACGGCTCGCTGCGGGTCTGGGTCAGGGCGCGACCCCAAGGCGGTAAGGCGAACGAAGCGGTCGTCAAGGCCGTGGCGAAGTACATGCGCCTTCCGAAGTCGAGCGTGCGGATCGTCAGCGGGCTTTCGAGTCGGACCAAAACGCTGGAAGTCCCGGGCTCGGAAAGCTCGGGACTTCCGTTTCTTATCGGCTGGTAGCTACAGCGCTTCGGTCAGCAGCTTGAAGTCGGTCGGCTGCAGCTGGTAGTCAATCTTCACGTCAATCGCCAGTTCGTAGCGCTTCGCGAATTCGCTCAACCGGTCGTACCAGTCAGTCGTCAGGAAGTCGGTCAGTGCCGGGGCCGCGACAATCCGGAGCTTGCGGCCGCGCAGCTTGGACAGCTTGGAGACAATCGCGCGCTCGATCTTCATCGCGATCTCGGCCCGCGAGCGGACCCGGCCCGAGCCCTTGCAGGTCGGGCAGGTTTCCTGCATTGAATACATCATGCCCGGCCGCGTGCGCTCGCGCGTCATCTCAAGCAGGCCGAACCGGCTCATCTTTGAGTAGTCGGCCTTGGCCCGGTCGTTGGATAACTGGAGCTTGAGTTCGGCGATGACTTTCTCGGTGTTCTTTGGGTCCTCCATATCGATAAAATCGAGGACGAGCAGGCCGGCTAGGTCACGCAGCCTTATCTGGCGGGCGATTTCGGCCGCTGCTTCCAGGTTGGTCGAGAGTATCAGCCGTTCGGGGTCTTCTTCCTTGGCTGACCGTCCGGTGTTGACGTCGATTGCGACCATCGCCTCGGTCTGGTCAATGGTGATGAACCCGCCGGACTTGAGCCAGATCCGTTTCTGGAACACTCGCTCGAGTTCGGCCTCGACCCCGGTCTGTTCAAGCAGCGGGACCTCGCCATTGTAGAGCTCGACCTTGCGCTTCAGGTGCGGGGCGATGCGGCCCATGTAGTCCAGGATCTCTCGATACCGGTCCTCGGAGTCGACGATCATCTTCTCGACGTTTGGGCCGAGTAGTTCGCGCACGAGTTTGACCCCGATCTGCGGCTCCTCGTAGAGCAGTGAAGGGGACCGCGCGGCTTCAGCCTTGCGGCGAACTTCATCCCAGGTTGCCTCGAGAGCCCGGAATTCAGCCGCTAGGTCTTCGTTCGTCGCTTCTGCGGCCGCGGTACGGAGGATGAGGCCGGCGTGCGGTGACTTGAATCGGCGAGCAGCCTCGCGTAGCCGGTTGCGGTCGCGGCGCTCGCTGATGCGGCGCGATATGCCGACGCGCTGGGCGTTGGGGAAATAGACCAGGTTTCGGCCGGGAATGGATACGAACGACGTCAGACGCGCGCCCTTTTCGGCAAACGCGTCTTTGACGACCTGCACGAGAATCTCCTCACTCTCGCGCAGGGTGATGGTCCGGGGCTCGGGCTTGGCCCCGTTCTTGCTCCCCTCCTCATCATCGAGCTCGTCGAACTCGGGGATTTCCACCAGCGGCAGGAAGCCGTTCTTCCTCAGACCGATGTTGACGAACGCGCCTCTCAGGCCTTTCACAACGTTCTCGACCCGGCCCTTGTAGATGCGGCCGACCAGGGCCTGGGATTCGGCCCGCTCGATGTAGAACTCGACCAGCCGGTCGTCTTCAATGATGGCGACCCGCGTCTCCCATTCATTGCCGGTCAGGACAATCTTCGTCTTAACCTTCATCAATCCTCCATCGGTGCAGGCGAAAGCGGGGACAGTCCCCCTGAGCGCGAGGACGCGCGGGACAGTCCCCGTTTTCGCCCATCAATCTTCCATTGGCGTCCGGATGCGGCCATTCTGCGCAACCAGACAGTCCCGGCGCCTCACTGACAGGCTCCGGGCCTCAGTATCACTTATCTCAAATATCCCGGCCAGGGCGTCAAAGAGCTTGATGCCGGCTTCAATCCCGAGGTCAAGGACAACCGTCCTTTCCGGGCTCGGCAGCAGCTCTTTCACCCCGGTCAGGCCTCTTGCGCGTTCGACCAAAGCGGCAAAGTCGCCGTCGAACGCCTTGGGCAAAGTCACGTCGTAACGGGCCAGATTGATGATCCGGCCCAGCGAAGGGTTTTCCCGGGCAATCGGTCGGGCCGCGGCGATGCGCAGGCCCTTGGGCAGGAACGTGCCCAGGTCGCGCACGATGTTGCCGGTATAGTGGTAGGCGGTGTATACATCGAGGTATTCACCGCTCGAGACCAGCCCGACCGGCAGCGGCGGGCCGAACGAAAGCATCGGCTTCGGGGCAAACCCCTTGGTGTAGGCAATCGGCAGCTCGCTTCTTCTCAGCGAGCGATAGAAAGCGCGAACCCGGTCGAGGTGCGCGGCGAACTGGTACGGTTCCTCGACCGCGTACTTGATACGGAACCGCGTGCGGAGTTCCTGGAAGCTCTGCAGCGGCCTCGGCCGGCGTCCGTAGTCCGGTTCGGTAGGGGTCGGGGATTGGGGACCGGGGACCGGGGACGAAGTACGATGGACGAGGGACGACGGCGGGCACGCGCCGCAGTCCGTGCACGTACCGGACGCGCAGTCCGGAGTCATTTCGCCGGCCTTCGCCTTCTCATACTCCCGGACGAGAAACTCCCGGCTCACCCCGACGTTGATGAAGTCCCAGGGAAGCTGTTCATCGGTCCTGCGCTCCCGGTGATAGTCCTTCGGGTCAATCCCCAGCGCCTTGCAGCTCTCGACCCAGAGCGGGAACCGAAAGAACTCGGTCCACTCCTGGAACACGCCGCCCTCGCGATAGACCTTCTCGACAACCGGCCCCAGCTTCTCGTCCCCGCGCGCGAGTAGAGCCTCGACGTACGAGCACTCCGGGTTCGCCCACTTTGCCTTCACGTTACGGCGCGTTATCGCATCTCGGACCCGGTTGATCTTGGCCTGGGTCTCGGTCACGTCCGCGAAGTGCGCCCACTGGAGCGGGGTATGCGGCTTGGGCACAAACGGGCTCAGGTTGAACCTCACCGGCCGGCCCTTGCAGAGTCTACCTATTTCGGTCACGAACCGGCCGATTCCATCCACGTCGGCGTCGGTCTCGCCGGGCAGCCCGACCATGAAGTAGAGTTTCACGCCGTTCCAGCCCGCGTCGAGCGCGTTGCGGACCGATTCGAGGATGCGCAGCTCAGAGATGTTCTTGTTCACGAACCCGCGCAGCTTCTCCGAGGCGGTCTCCGGAGCAAAGGTCAGGCCAGCCTTCTTCACTTCCTGCAGGCTCAGGGCCAGCTCGCTCGAAAAGTCTTCGCCCCGGGTCGAAGGCAAGGAAATAGAGACTCTCCGTTCCTTGAGACGCGAGTTGAGCTTGCCGACGAGTCCGGGCAGGTCCGGGTAGTCGAGAGCGGAGAGCGAGAGCAGCGAGACTTCCTCCCAGCCCGAAGCACGGATTCCCCGCTCGGCCAGCCGCACCACCGAATCCTGCGAGCGGAGCCGGACCGGACGGTTCATCATCCCGGCCTGGCAGAACCGGCAGCCGCGGGTGCAGCCGCGCGCCATCTCGATAGTCAGGCGGTCGTGGGTTATCTCGCAAATCGGCACGAGCGGAGGGGATGGGAAGTCGTCTTCCTTGAGTTCGTCGACGACACGGCGTCGCACGGTTGCTCCGGCCGGCGTGTGGCCGGGGACGTAGAGACCTTCGAGCCGGCTGAGCTGGTTGAGCAGCTCGCCCCGGTCATGGCCGCCCCAGTTCGCGACGGCGCCGGTTATCTCGCGCACCGGGTCCTCGCCATCGCCGACGACGAAGACGTCAATGAAGTCAGCCATCGGCAGAGGGTTGACCGTGCACGGCCCGCCGGCGACGATCAGCGGATGAGACGCGTCGCGTTCGGCCCGGCGCAAGGGGATGCGGCAGGTATCAAGCAGGTAGAGGACATTGGTGTAGGAGAGTTCGCTCTGAAGCGAGAGGCCGAGGACGTCGAACTCGGACACCGGCCGCTTCGACTCGAGCGCGTAGAGCGGCAGGCCTCTTTCCTGCAGCGCCTTGCCGAAATCGGGCCACGGCGCGTAACAGCGCTCGCACGCCGCGTTATCCAGCCGGTTGATTATCGAATAGAGAATCCTGAGCCCGTAATTGGACATGCCCAGCTCATAGGCCTCGGGCATGGCCAGGACCCAGCCTACCCGCGCTGAATCAGGGTCACGCAGCAGGGCGTTGTACTCGCCCCCGGTGTAGCGTATCGGCTTGGTGACGAGGGGTAGAACCTCGCGGATTCGTTCATCCATTAAGTTGTTCGCAGGTATGTTAGCCTGATACCAAGCGAAGTCAAGGAAGCAGGGCGCGGGTAGGCAGTTTCAGACAACGGTCTGTCAGGCAATCGACAATCGGCGGCCCCTCAGACACTGCCAACTGCGAACTGGTAACTCGCGCCCATCGGGCGCGCCCACTACCTGCGGCTTCGGCGTCGACGCGGACCAGCAGCCGGCCGGTCTGAAACTCTGAACTGCGCTTCTTCAGGTTCCGCGTCCGTCTGCACATTGTCCCACGGAATGGCCCTGCCGGCGCGGAGGCTCGCGCGGGCCTGCGCAGTCCGCGCGGCAAACCGCGGGTCGTTCTCGGGCAGGCGTTCGTCGCCGGACTCCCAACGTTGGGCCGGACGCAATCGTCGGGAGACGCAGTCCCGAAGGTAAAGGTTAATCAGACTCTGGTAGGGGACCCCGGTCTCTGCAGCCAATTCCTTGAAGTAGGCAATCGAGACGTCATCCAGCCGGATTGTCACCGACCGCTTCAGCCTGCCTGCAAAAGGGTTCCTCCTGCCCTTCATCCGGGCAAAGTCGTAGCTTGCTCTCATATGTCTTGGCCCCAATATGCTTCTTCCTCGCTTCGTTGTGCCCTGCGCGCCGAGATGATGCGAATCACGGACTCGCTCTCCCTGTAACAGTGGCACACAACCAGCACCCGAAGGCGGCTGCTGATACCCAACAGAATGAACCGTTCTTCACTTTCGGAGTGGTCCGGGTCGGAGTACTCACGTGCGTTCTCATCGTAGAAGGCGGTCCGGGCCTCGGCAAAGGAGATCTGGTGCTTGCGCTGGTTTGCGCGGTCCTTCTCCTCGTCCCAGACAAACGTCAGCCTGCGCATAGTTACATTGTATGTATTCTAGCCATACGGTCAATAGCAGACGGGGGTTGCGGAATTCTGCATTCTACTATCTGATCTCTGATATCTGTTTTGTCCGAAGTCCGCCACTCGACTCCTGGACTCCTTGACCCCTAACTCGCCTTGTTGTCTCCCGGATGACGAGGGGAACCACGGCCTGCGCGGCGGGACGCGAAGCCGACATCGGGCGGGGCAAGTCCAATAACACGATGCGGGTTGGGAAGTTGCGAAGTGCGTTCCGATGTCTGGCCAGAGCCGTTGCGGACGCTACAATCGGGACGGCAACGGGAGGGGCAAACCGGGAAGCAACCCTCCGAGCAATCCGGAGAGCAACGGGCAGAGCTACCGGGGGAGCAATGAGGACAGCAACCGGCGGAGCTACTCGGGCCGCAATGGTCAGAGCAACCGGGAGAGCAGCGGGTGGAGCAATGGATGGAGCAACGGGGAGAGCAACCCGGAGAGCAATCGGTGGAATAACCGGGCAGGCTATTCCGAGAGCAATCGGGACAGCAATTCACCAGATAACCCACGGAGCAATAGGGACAGTGATCTGCCCAGCTATTCCCCCGGTGGGGCCCGGAGTTCTCTGTCTCGCTCCTAAGTTCACCGGCTGCAACCAGATACGTCCGAGAACCGGGTGAGTTGCCTGTATCCTATATAGGATACAGAACAAGCGAAGCCAGCGCGGAGCCGCGAAGATGGTTGCGGGTATCTTCAACCGCTGGAAGGTCACGCTCCCGCCGAAACAGAAAACCGGTTGACAAGCCGCTGGTCCAGTTTATCATAGTGCTGAGGAACCGGTGAGTCGTTGCGCGATCACGGCGTTGTTGTTGCTTGCCACGCTGGCTTCGGGCCAGTGGCTGGGGGAGAAGCTGTCGCTGCTGGACACCTTCGGGATTCCGGCCGGATATCAGAGCCTCGCATACAATAGGTGGAACCACACGGTGTATCTGAGTGGTAATGAGAGCGATTCCATCGTTGTCATCGACGCCGACCGCTGCCGAGTGACCGAGTGGATTACGGTCGGCCGTGGGGTTCGGGCAATGTGTTACAATCCGACCGAAAACAAGCTCTACTGCGCCTACGCGAACGCCGACACGGTGGCAGTTCTGGATGGTACGATCCATCAGATGCTGGCCAGGGTTGGCGTCGACAGCGGCCCGCGCGTTCTGTGCTTTGACTCAATCCACAACAAGCTATACGTTGCGAACCGACCCGGCGCCTCGGTGAGCGTCATCGACTGCCGCGCCGATACCGTCGTCCGCACGATCGACTGCAGACGCAGCGGAACCAACGGTCCGTCCATGATGTGCCTTGCTTCTTCGGCGTCGAGGGTCTTTTGCGCCGATTGGCGTGACAGCTGTATCCTGGCCATTGATTGCTCGGCCGACACGGTGGTCGCCGTGATCAAGGTGGGGCAGGGGCCCCGAGCGATGTGTTTCAGCCCCGTGAGCCATCGCGTGTACTGCGCGTGCTGGGGAGACTCAGAAAGCATGGTGTATGGTGTCGACGTCGAAACGGACAGCGTCGTCCGGAGTTTCGACGTCCGCGGTCCTGTGCCACTGTGTTGTGACCCGGTCGGCGGGCGGCTGTTCGTCCCGGACTTCGATACGCTTTTCGTCGTGGACTGCTCCGCCGACACGACGATTGCCAGGGTCAATCTGCGAGAGGATGACGTCAAGTCTTTCGTCGGCTACAGTGCCATGGACGACAGGGTCTACGTCGTTGGCCTGGGAAGTGGCTGAGGAGCTTCAGGTCAAGTAGCCGTCGTCGACGGTGAAGACTACGAGGTTCTGAGGCGCTTTGATGGTTTCTACGAACCCAGCGCGATGTGCGTTACCGATGCTCGAGCTCGGGTCTTCGTTGCGGGCGGTGGCGACTCCTACGTCGCCGCCTTCGACGGCAAGTCGGCCCGGCGGGTCGGGATGTGGACGACCGAGAGCTACACGATGGCCCTGCATGCCGATGCCGTTGCCGACAAGCTCTACTGCCTGAGCTACCCTTCGCAGGTGATCGTCGTCGACCCGGCGACGAACCGCAGGGTAGCCGGCATCGCCGTCGCCGACTACCCCGAGGCCGTCTGCTTCAACACCGTTGACAGGAAGGTCTACGTGGCAAGCGCAGACGAGACGTCGGGCGCATTGCAGGTAATAGACGGAGTCGGTGACTCGCTGCTGACGGAAATCGATGTGGAAGGTACGCCGACTCTCATGGCCTTCAATCCGCACGCTGACATTCTGTATGCTGCCGACCCGAGCAGCCACTGGATTCGGGCCATAAGCGGAAAGACCGACAGCGCGCTTGACAGCATAGACGTTTTCGAGCGCCCGGTCGGGCTCGTTTACAGCTTGGCGCAGGGTAAGCTGTACTCGATCGGCGGTGACAGCGCAATTACGGTCATCAAGCCGGACCTCAGTGGAGTGACTGGCCTGATCGGCGTCCCGGAGGACTTGACGGTCCTTGCGTCGAACTCGACCGGTACCCGCCTTTACTGTGGCACTGACGAGCTCACCTGGGTGTACGTGATTGACTGCGCGCAGGACAGACTGGCCTGCGCGGTGCCTGTACCCTCGCCGCCGTGGTCGTTCAGCTATGACACGCGCAATGACAGGCTGTACTGCGTCGGCAGCAACGGCGAGCTGTCTGTCATCGATTGCGCAATGAACAGCCTAGTGGACACCATATCCATGTTTGACGACTTCATCTATGCTGACTCGGCAACCGATGCCATCTACTGCCTCAGTGGTGACGACCTGGCCGTGGTCGATGGGGAGACACGCACGGTCATGAGGACGTTCGACCTCGGGACGTACGCTTCGGCCCTCGCATCTGCCTCGGGCTGGCAGTACGTGTACGTGGCCGACGAGGAAGGCCCCTACCTGTTACCTATGCACAAGGCCTCCGGTCCGACTGAGATGGCGGTCCGGACGGCGCCGGACGCACAGGCGACGGTGGTACGGGGGAGACTGGACTGGACCAGCACCTTGGCGGTGATGTACGACAAGAGCGGGAGGCGGGTTGCGGACGTGCATCGCGGCGGGAATGACGTGAGTCGGCTGCGACCGGGCGTGTACTTCGTCCGCCAGAACGGTGTCCCGCGTGGCACCTACGCCCGCAAGGTCGTGATTACGAGGTAGGGGGCAACCACGAGACTTTCACGTGTCCTGTTGGCAGTTGGGTGTCTGCTGGCGGGGGCCTCGGGCCAGTGGCTTGACACTACTTTCCGTGTTCCCGACACATTCGGTCTGCCACACGGTCGGCTCAGCTTGGCGCACGACCCGGACCTTCAGGTCATGTACATTGCCGCCGACTCGAGCGACTCCATTCTTGTGGTCGACGACAAGACGTGCCGGCCGGTCGAGCGGTTCGCCGTTGGCAGCCCCCTGAGCGCTTTGGTGCGACCGAATGACCGGGCAGTGCTCCTCTGCGCATTGAGCGACTCGGACGAAGTGGTGGCTCTCGATTGCGGGACCCGCCAGACGGTCGCCCGGTACGGTGTGGGAAACCACCCCGGAGGACTGCTATACTGCGGCGCAGAGAGCAAGCTCTACGTGGCCAACTGGGGTGACACCAGCGTGTCGGTCATCGACCTGAACAGCGGCTCAGTCGTTGCCACGATTCAGGACGTTGACCTTGGCGGGCTGTTCCAGGGCATGTGCTGCGTTCCCGCTTCGCCCCGGGCGTTCTGTGCCAGCCAGCGGGACTCCGAGGTCGTGGCGATTGACCTTGCGTCGGATACGGTCATCGCTCGCATCAGTGTCGGTGAGTCAGCCCGCGCCCTGTCATACAACCCTGCGAACAACCGAGTATACTGCGCCTGCTGGGGAGGCAGGCTCTATTCGATTGATGCTGCCAGCTATTCAGTCAGAACGGTGCAGCAGGAGACAACTTGGGCGCGTTCAATCGCGTGTGACTCCGTGCGAAATCGCGTCTACGTGCCGGTCGGTTCCGCTCTGGCTGTGGTTGACGGGAGCGCGGACACGGTGATGCAGACGGTCACGGTGGGAGCAGCTTCTCCCCAGTGGGTGAGTCTCGACGGCCAGCACAACAGGGTATTCACTGCCGGCGGCCTAGTCGGCGACTGGCCGGTTCCGTTCGGGGTTACTATCATCGATGGCGAGTCACTCACGCCGGGGCGCCTTCTGCCCGGCCCGTATCTACCGGGCGCCATAGGGCGATGGGGATCTGACGAGAATGTGTTCTGCGCCGGGTGGGCTGATGCGGGTGTTTTCGTGTTCGATGGCATGCGCGGCCGCCCAGTCGGCGTGCTCGGTGACAGACCCCATATTGCTGGCTTGTTGGCTGATTCGGTCACTGGCAACCTGTACTGCATGAGTGACTGGCCACCTCAAATCCTGGTGATAGACCCGGCAACGAATCGGGTTCGCTCAAGCGTTCCGCTGACCCACTCTCCCGGCCCGGTCTGCTTCAATACGGTCGACCGCAAGGTGTACGTGGCCGCCGAAGACTACTCCGGGGCGCCGGGTGTAGTGACGGTGGTCGACGGAGTCGGCGATACGCTGCTCAAGGAGATAGACCTCGGAAGGGCACCATGGGCGCTTGCATACAACCCCGATGACGACATCCTCTATGCCGCAGGGTTCGGTCCCTCATACGGCATCTGGGTCATCGACGGCAAGGGTGACAGCGTAATTGTCCGTGTTGAGAACGACGGACACACACATGGTCTGGTCTACAATGCCGTTCAGAGGAAACTCTATGCGTATTCCCTAGGTGGAGAAGTGGCCGTCATCGACCCGAGCACAAACAGCGAAATCAAGAACATAGAGGCAAAGATGCGGGCGGGCAACTCGGTTCTGAATTCGTCGGGCACCAGGTTATACCTAGGCAGCTATAGCAACGACTCGGTGTGCGTAATTGACTGTGTGGATAACAGCGTCAGTTGTCACATTCCCGTCGCGGGGTCTGCGAGCGTTCTCTGCTACGATGTGCTCGACGACCTGCTATTCGTCGGCAACAGCTTTCGTCTCGATAGCGGCTACCTGACAGTCATCGATTGCGCGCGAGAGAAGGTAGTCACTGTCCTACCGGTCGAAACGAGACAGCTCCTCTATGACAGGCAGACGAATGCCGTGTACGACCTCAGCTACCAGCGTGTCACAGCCATTGATGGCCAGTCCCGTGCGATCCTGCGCACGTTTGCTACGGACTTCTATCCCGAGTACATCGCCTCAGCTCCGGGATGGCCCTTCGTCTACGTCTGCGATGACCACTTGCCCGAAATCTCGGTTGTCCACAAGGCCGCAGGACCGGTAGACTTGGCCGTGCGGGCTATGCCGGATGCTCAGGCAACGGTGGTGCGGGGGAGACTGGACTGGACGGGCACGCTCGCGGTCATGTACGACAAGTG
>Ga0315277_10004608_pt1 | contig 18346 bp, 17 predicted proteins | sample YL17G05_15_MG_FD_203695 | JGI IMG/M metagenome (GOLD analysis project Ga0315277, IMG submission 203695) | Sediment microbial communities from Yellowstone Lake, YNP, Wyoming, USA - YL17G05_15 | ecosystem: Environmental > Aquatic > Freshwater > Lake > Sediment | place: USA: Wyoming | collected...
AACCGTCTGGCTGGTTCGCAGAGGAAGCGTCCTAAACGCGCGCGGCTAGAATGCATACGATGCCTGTTCCTACCTAGCTAATGCTCAAAACCAAATTGATTGTCCATCTGAACATCTGCGTTTTGTCCTTTATCTTGAATTTCAATGTTAGATTTCAAGAGCGGATCAACGTACTCCTTAGATATGCTTTTCGTGTTCTCCTCGTCCACCGCTTTGATCATTAGATGGTGGATTAGTGTGAATGCAGTTCTTGGTGACTCGCATCTGATGTCATCGTGCATCGCGGAAATCGTTGGATCTGCGCGAAGTCGGTATTAGTCTCTACAGGACTAGGACCCAAACGGGTTCAAGTCCAGTTGTTCGGCGTGCCTTTGTTCCAAGCCGGGATATTCCGAGTGTGGACAGATCACTCTTCCTTTTCTTTGTCTTTTTCTGACGAGTATTCTTCATACCATTTTGAGAAATCATCACATCTGTTGATGTCTTCATTATTGGGGCAATAATGCAGGCACGTTTCAAATGTTCCTCCAAACTCCCAAAAGCCAGCTTCAACCATCACTTTTGACCCGCAAGGCAACATGGTCTCTATCTTCTTATGTTCTCTTTCCGTCTCTTTCTTCCATTCGGAATCGGGGATACAGTCCCAACAAGTGGAATATTGTTGTGGATGGTATTTCTTTCCGCAATCCTTACAGAGAACTAGCCCCTTGTGTATGGCAAAATGACATTTCTTGCACAGGACAATACAGTCCTCAAGTGACATATAGTATATGTGCCCCTTTCTTGAAAGCTCAGCAGCTTTCTCTTCTATGGCTGATCTGTATTTTGTCCAAAACTGGTTCCAATCTTCTCTAGACAACCAACCAGTATTTACGCGAATCGCTTTGGTCTTCTCGAACACGTATCCACATCGAGTACATCTATATTTCGGGCTTATCGTAGTTCTCTTATAAATGGATTGGCTATTACATCTGGGGCACACTTTCCGAGCTTCCACTTGGAATTCGAACTCTTCTTCCTTCACCTTCTGGTGAAGCAGGGCTTGCCCCACTTGGTGGACTATTTGCTGAAATCGGATCGGCGTCTTAGTATGATGGATGACTAGGCTGTTTTTTGAACCGCACCATTGGCATCCTTTGTCTTTGACGAATTCGGATCTCTTGTTCCTCCATTCAGTTCTTGACCAGATTTTGCTTTTTGACATGGTTTCACTAGTTATCCAGCCGTGCGCCACTGCGTGAGATACATGAGCTCTATCTTGTAGGTTGTTTAAACTCACCATTTTTCAACCTAGTCTTGAGCGCACTTGCGAATTTTATATGCTGAACCATCATGTGGCTGTCACTGTACTTATCAATCTCCTCTTTCGGGATTACGTGCAAGCTCTCCACAGTTTTCTCGTCTTTCGCAAAAGTCACAACGTACAGGTGAGTGGCAACAAACCTACGCCCTCGCGTAAATTCCGTTTCAAAGGCATCTGGAATTCCTTCACTCGCAGTGGATTTCACCTCGATGGTACGATGATCGCTACCCTGCCTGTCAACGCTGATTATGTCGAAACCAACGAAGTTCCTCTTTCTGCTGACATCCACAGGTTCTCTACCCTGATTCTTTTCAAAGCTAAGAGCATACTCGATTCCTCCTCTTTCCAATGCACGCACCATAGCCATTACCGCGTCATTTTTCGATCTAGTTCCAACTTCATGATTGCTCACGTGATTCGCGGTTACCCAATCACATCATATCGATATTGTTCCTTCTTTCCCTTTCCAATGTCCCTCATTTCAACACGGCCCTGGCTTTCGAGTTCTCGCATAACCGTTCTAACCACATCTCCGTAGTTTGGACCACGTATCCTAAAAGCATCAATAAAGTCTCGAGTTCGAAGATTCTTCCCTCCCAGCTTTTTCGCCTTGTCCAAAATCCGGATTCTGAGCCTTTCCAACACGCTACTATATCCTTCCACTCTTCGGCCATCATCGTACATCACAGTTGTCTTGAGCCTCTTCCCCGTTTCAGGATCTATTAGATAGCTACGTTTCTCATACGATCTTGACAACCTATTCACTCTCTCATCTGAAAAGAATATTGTAAGTTTAAATATCTTGGCAAACGTCACGTCTTGGATCATTGGCGCTATCAGGACGAAATCCGATCTGCTTCTTCTTACTTGGGCAAGTCTCCGCAGATTCATAGGCTCCTGCAATTGTGCACTGATCTGCCTCACGCACCGCGTTTTCAACACGGTAATGCGGAAGATGAAGGTTCGAATGCGTGAAAAAAAGCGAGACGGAATAAAGACACGTCAAAGTGGAAAACGCTAGACTTGACGCAGCTGCTCCGGTAGTATAGTCCGGTCACTCAACACTATCTTGGCGATATCTCCCGCAAACACCAAAGGCTTTCGGGTTCATGTATGAACGATATACGTCAGCAAGTATTTAGGCATTCTCATTTTCTTGGACTGGAGAAACTACCTAAATTCGCAGCTTGATGGTTTGATCTGACCAAACTCTTTTATCTCTTTCCGTCTAATTATCGCTGAGGACTCAAAGTTGTCAACTGAGGAAATCGTAGTACCTCAAATGATTGGTTTTGACAGACTAGTCAAAATCATCATCGGATATCTGAAAGTCGGGGCAGCCGAAGAACCCAAGAGCTACTCTGAAGTAGCATCAGTCTCCAGTGTAGCAGCAAACAATGTTAGTATTAACGCAAAATTCTTCGAATACATCGGAATGCTTGAAGGAGAAAAAGGAAGTTTCAAACTAACCGAAAGAGGGAAGAAATACGCTCAGGCGCTTGACTGGGGAAAGCTTGCTGAAGCCAATTCAACTTTGAGAGAGATTCTCAAGGAAAACACTTTGGCAAAGAAAGCAGTGGCATATGTTGATATTAATCAACCTGTCACCAAAGATGACCTTGTATCTCAAATCGCAATCATTTCTGAGAAACAGAAGCGCGCTCGGTTTATAACAGGTATCAAAGGATTTGTCGAGATGCTGGTAACCTCGGGACTCTTGCAGTCTGATGCTAGTGGAAATCTCACAACAAGCAAGGAGAAAAGAGAGGAATTGGTTGAAGCTAGCCCGCGCGCGCCCAGCAAACCCTCTGCAGTCAGTCTGCCTATAACACTGAGCATAAATGTCGATGATAAAACAGACATCAGCAAATTGAAGGAAGTCCTGAAAGCAATTAAAGAGGTTCTCTCGGAATAATAAGGAAGCCATCAGGGAATTCTCATGAGTTTCACGCCTCCGGCATCTTTTTCTGAAAAACTGCAGCTTCCCAAATTCGATGATGTCATCAACGACTTGCTTCATAGAGAGGGAAGAGACTTTGAGAAGGCAGTATGTACTGCTTTTAATTTTCTGGATTTTGATGCGTCTCTGACTCAGTCAACTCAGTCAGAGTCCGATGTCATAGCAGAAGCTTACTATGCGGAAAATCCATATTTCATCGTGATTGAATGTCAAGCCGTCCTTCCTCAGAACCAGATCGGCGTTGACAAGGTGGGGCAAATAAGAGGAAATGCCGAAGCTTATTCTCTCGATCCTAGAAGACAGCAGCTTTTCGAAACATCACACAAGCTCATAGTTGGAAAACCCACTTTTTCGGCTGATGCAAGAAGACGGTCTCCTCCAGATGTGGGGTTGATAACAGTCGCTAATCTAAGTCTGCTTATGCTTGGTCATCAAATGCATCCGTATTCACAGGATGAGCTCAAAGAAGCGTTTGGTGTTCCTGGAGAGATAACCACTTCTCACATCGATTCATTTCGGCAACGAATTCTGGGTAAAAGACAGTATCAAAGGAAACTTGACACGTACAGCCTTATCTATATCGGACTACTCGAAGACCCCTACTTGGACAATCTTGAAAAGAGAAAAGATTGGATTTCATTAGACATTATGATCGGAACGGTTCTCACTTATGGAAGTCTTTTCAGAATTCCAAATCTTGAGAGGGAGGAAGTTGCTGATGCAATGCGAGACTTGGACAATCCTTTCCTCAACCTTCTGCGAAGGAGAGTAAACGCACAAGGACAAGTAGAGGTCAGACTATCTACGATTAGCAGACCAATGATTATGGCTTCAAGCCGATTTGGAAAAGTGCTTGCTGATAGGATTGCAGCTAATATAGAAAGACTTCGAGTATTGGCAAATACTGGACTAGCGACAACCTAGCTTGCATAATTTACGTTCTGTTTCTTATGATTTGTATTCCTTCGAGGCCCTTTCAGCTAACTTGATCAAGCCACTATTCTCCATTCTCTCGATTGCTCTTTTTGTGTATCCAGAAATCAATTTTCTTTGAGATTCTCTTGTGTTGGCTCCCTTCAAAAGTTCCAGTAGTTTTGTACATGTCGATATTTCATCTAGGTCCCAGGCAACCTCAAATTCCTTTCCTAGCTTCTTAACAGCCTCAGAGGACTCTTCAACGTAGTTCTTCCGTAAAACTCCCGAAATGTCTTCTGGAAAAATAGGCTCACACATAACCAGATATAGTCTTTCCCACCGTCGGTATCAGGCGCTAGCTCAAACTGAACATGATAATAGAGTCTCCATTTCCAGTTCTTCTTGTGAAAATAATATCTAATAAAATCTTCACCTTCATTAGGGTCTTCCTTGGGATACGAGATGAATCCCATTTTCAGCATGGCTCCCTTCAATTCCTTAAGGATTAACTTGGCGTCCTCTCTGAACTTCGAATACTCTCTCCAATGCGACGAATAATCTTTCAACTTAAACCCTGAAAAACTCTTCATTCCTTTGCTTTCCATGAACTCCAGAAATGAACTCAAGTAGTATTTCTTATTTGTGCCGCTTCGTTTAGAAATGAAGTCTCTAAGATAGTCGTTTATTTCTGACCAAGAACAATGAAAAAGGTTCTCGTTTTCCTCCATATTATTGAACCATTTGGGAGCATTCTTCAACATTGTAAGAAATATGATGAATATTTGTGAATCTACATGTTGACTCAGATAGTTCTCCCTGACTTTGAGATACTTCTTCACTTGACTGGGAAAGACTGTTCCCCAAACTTTGTTTTCTACAAAAAAAGCGAGTTTGTCCCCGATCAGAATGCTCATGTCAACTACACTCCTCTCTGTTGGGAACTGCACTTGAGTTGCGATTACAACTCTTTCCTTTCTCGGAATCCGAATCATCTCTTGGCACGATGCGCCCCTTTTCAGAAGTCTCTCCAATAGAAATACTACAAGATCTTCATTATTGCGTAACAGGAAAGCAAAACTATTCGTGAAATAGTTTTCTTCTGGCAAATTTCTTGACAGATCGAAGAACATGTTTGTCATGTTCAATGGACCACTTGCCAACTATCTATGGCTGAGCCCTCGCTTAAACTCATTTTGGCTATAACTCCAACACCAGAGCGGCCTGAGAGCTGCGACCTGAGAAGTACCTTACCAGAAAACAGTCTTCATTTGTCGAAACATATTAGAGAGAGTTTTTCCGTAACAGATTGTGCTTTGAGGGATAGTGGCAAGGACACGCTTTCCTCCTAGCCCCCTAGGACGGGAGTCGCACGTTATGGCGTGGGATTCCCTCACCACTACCCTTTCTCACTGCTTTTTGCAGATGGTTTTCTGATTAGGGTTTCAGACATCGCATCGACTATTCTCTTAGCCATCATAATCTGCCGCATTTTCTCTTCGTTAGTTTCTTTGCTTTTTGCGAGTGCATCAACGAGATTTGACAAGATTTTTTCAGGGGAGAAAAAATCCTGTTTATCAATTTTCTTGATATCGCGAATGTACGTATCAAAGAAATCTACATAGAATGAGCCGTCGGATTCCAAGAAAACGTCATAATCAACCCCTTCATCATGTAGCAATTCGCCCTTCTTATTCATCACTGGTTCTAATCCTTCGCCGATTTTAATGCGACAACCAAACTCCTTCAGCAATGGCATAATCGCATCAAAAAGTTTCTGATATGCGTCATACACACTGCCGTTTGGCTTTTCAGCAGATGTGTAGCCTTTCAGGACATTCTCTGTGATTTCGGAAATATTAATGCCTAGCTTCTTTGCTTTCTCAACGACTTCCTTATCGACGCTCAGTGTGAGTTTTTCCTTAACCGTGCAAACCACGCTCAATACGTATAACGATACGTGGTGATACTTAAGGATTACGTATCTTCATACGTATCATATTGGACTGCACTGCTAGCTGCCAATAGTTGGACGACAGTTGCCATAAGGAAAAGGACAAATACCAGAATGTTTCGCGCTTCTAGCACCATCCTTCAACCGCTTTTCAGTAAGATTTTTCTTTGATCGACCATGTTCAATGCCCATAGGCAGTCATTGATAACCCGAGAAAAGTCGGTGTTTGCATCGATAAACTCTGTTTCGTTCTGCGTTACGTCGCCAACTGCTGGAAGAGTATGCTCAAGCAGAGCAAAGGACGGGTTAGGTCTGATGTTCGCGTCTCATGCTGCAACAGTTTGAATATTGGACAATGCCTGCAAGCGCCAGCTAAACGTTAGGCAGCTTTTGGGCATAATCGAAAAATTCAGAGGTAAAGAACGACTGCAAACAAATCCAGAAGATGTGTGCAAGATGTGGATTCTTTTTTCTTTATTATTAAATAATCTTGACCCCTGCATCTTCCAAGATCGGCCCGATGCGTGGAACTATCTTGTTATAAGCTGTTTGATAATCCACGTGGAAAATCTCAGCGATTTCCTTAGTGGTCGTCTGATGTCCTGTTTCAGCATTTCCAGCAGCGTGCAAATCGACATGAGGCAAAACCTTTTCCAAGATGTCGGCTCCTGTCCAACTCTTCCCTTCGAATCTTAGCACTTCCTTGCTGTATGCTTCAGGTTGAGGATGCTCTTCGTGCCAATGCTTGCGGAATTTGTCGTATACGTTATTCCACAATTGAGGGTCTTTCTTCACAGCTTGAATAAGCATTCGGGGAACTTTGAAATGTTCAGCTCTGTCGGTTTCGCTTTGTTGCTCTGCGTTTTTCTGACACTTTTCTATTTCAACGTCAAGACGAGTCAACAGGTTGAGCAATGTGTCGCGGTCGGGTTGCAGCATCAGGTATTCATGAACGCTACCATACTTTTCAAACCCGTACTTGTGGAAGTATGCCCAATTGTCTAACCAGCCGTAAAGCTCAAGCTCTGCGTCCATCAGCGTCTCTTCAGCGACCTTTGGTTCTTGCACTGCTGCCTCAGCCTGCTTGCGACTTTCGACGTCTTGCTTCATCAGATCGCGGACGTATTCGCTGAAGTTCGTGACGCCCTCTGGAATTTCCGTCTCTGGGTCAAGAGAGATTGTCTTGATGACCTTGCCAGTTGCCTTTTCCCTCTTGATTATAGCCCACTCAAATCCTCTGTTGATTCTTAGCTTTCCACTCTTCTTTTTTCTCATTGTTTTCACCTCCGATTGTTTAATAATAAAAAAAGAAGATCGTGTATCTTGGGCGCGTTTTCTGGATTTAGCGCGCTCTGCGGAAGATTATCTCTCCTCTGCGTGTTGGCATCTTTTGTCACTTCTGCCACTTCCTGACCTTAATGCTGGAAACGGCTACCATTTGCTATTTTGCTTGTATTATTTTGCGGGCCTTCTCTATGTGAGCATGCAAACGTTCAAAAATGGCAATCGTTTTCTGCAAGATTTGATCACGCTGCTTGCGTTCCCGGTAGCTCCAACGCTTGTAAATGGGTTCCCAATGTTCATAGATTTTGGAATAAGGAGGTATCCTGTCCAGTAATGCTGCCAGGTTTCCAACAGTCGTTGACAACTTGTCGTTAGCTTCGATAAGACGCAGCAACTCGTCTATACCTTGGAGGATTACCTGTATGTCAGACCTCAACTCGGCGCAGTCGCTCGGCTTCACAAAATCGTCTTCCATCATCTCATCTCCGTGCTCACTCCAACGTCTTAGGCTGCCTTAGTTCGCTCCTTCTTGGCAACTTCAAGAATCCATACCTCGCCTCGCGACTCATCAGCGTTTAGTCGTGCTGGAAATTGGGGAATCGAAAGTGTGGCAGCGTCGGCATACTTGATAATTTCGGAATGCAAGTGTATGTATTGTCGTTCAAATGTGGAAAAACAGTCCTTATTTTCTATGTATGTGATTGCCACTTTGCCTTCGATTTTGTCTTTTTTCCGATATTCAGACGCCATCTTGATCATGGTTTCTTTGGCTTTGTCCGCATTTCTGCAAACCTGTTGAATTTCGCAAAGTTTTTCCTTGAGTATGGCAGGAGCCGTTTCGGTCAGTCTTTGAAGTTGCGCCCTGTAGCCTTCTCTCAGTTTTGAATAGTAAGCAATGCCTTCATCGAGAACTTTATGTTTTTCTTTGGCCAGTGCAAGCAACTCTTCAACATCTTCTAACGTGTTTATGAAGAACGATCTCTTGCGATTGGGCAGGCCGATGATTATCGATTTCCTGTGCCATAATGCGTTTTCCAGCATCTCTCTTGTGTACGTGTCTGCTATGGCCTTCTTGACATCCGTCAACCGTTGAATTTCGACGTCAACCATTTCGATTTGCTGTCTTAGCTGATTGGAGTTGAAGTCACTGGTTTCTTGGAGAAGCCGCTCGACTGATGGAACGGGATATTCAAAATGCCCTCCACCATTTTGGATTTCACTCAAAGTATGACGGAGATAATAGAAAATCAAATCCAGCTCTTTCTGCTCTTTGGCAGTTACGGCTTCTTGTCTCAAGGCTTCAAGGTCGCCAGTTCTAATAGTTTCTAGATCAACCGTTGCCATTTGCGGCTGCGGAAAAACCATACCGCCTTCCAGTGTGCCATATCTTCTCTGGAGATAAGGATATTTCGCGAACATGCTAGCTTTCTCCTCCGTCACAATTTTCCCACTACGAATAGAGGCAAGCATACTCCTTAAGTTTGGGAAATTATTGATTTTAATAATGGAGCTGACTATGGGCATGAAAAGCGGAAGACAGAAGGGAAGCAGAACCAAGCGACGATGGCGAGAATACCTAAAGGGGCACTGTCTTATTGAAGATTCTAGAATCGAGAGCGAGATGCGGTTCTACATACGCGAAAGAGCAATACGCATAATGCAAGACCTGTTGCTGATCTGCCAAAAAATGCCTCACAGAGACAGAACGCTGATATTTCACAACGTGAGACGAGAATTGAAAGATAATACATTTGAAAAAACAATTAAACCCCTTTTTTTCGAATTGCAGAACAATCTTGCAACATTCACACGCGATAGTGAGGATTTCGAGCAGATTGTAAGCCTAACACGTGCACTAATAGCCGTCGGTATGAAATTCGACATGATTAGACTGGCAGATGACAAGCAATATCGCGACTGCAAGATCATTCAATTGCGTTCCAGAACTGGGGCTATCCAACGAGAGTGATACGCTAGCAATCAGTCAGTCTATAATCCACACGAATGCCGAGGGGTTTCTATATCCGCGTTGTCTATTTGCCGCCAGTTCCAAGTGACCCAAGGGAGTCCTTCAGTCTGGTAGCCTTGACGTTTGTGCTGTCAAGTTCGAGGGCTGCTTTTGCATCCTCTAAAGCTTCCTGAAAATCTCCTGCGAGTTTCCTCGAGTAACCGCGTTGGTATAGAATAATAGACCGTCTTCGTGGGTTGGTCTCTCTATTGAAAGCTTCAGTGAAGTCCTTGACGGCGTCTTCATATCTACCCAGGTTTGATCTCGCAAACCCCCTTGTTTGGTAGGATTGGGAAAGCTCAGGGTCGCTATTGATACTCTTTGAACATGCATCGTCTGCTTCTTCGTACATTCTCTTGAAGTTCAGAAGAAATCCGAGATGTGCCCATCCTTTGGCAAACTTCGTGTTTTTCGCCAGTGACTTCTTTATCACGTCAATTGCTTCTTCAACGTGCCCATTCCGGGACAGTGCAATCGAACTATTCAAGTCTGCCTCCTTTTTTGACCCGACAACTTCGCTTGGTACCAAATTGCTTCCGCATTCGCTGCAATATTTACTAGTGATGGGGTTTTCGGTATTGCATCTAGAGCACTGTGTCATCGGAGCCTTTTCTCGCCAATCATCGAGCACTTCGCGCGCTTTCGCGTATCTTTTGGCTTTGTCTCTTTCCAATAATCTCGTAACGATTCTGCCGTATTTCTCTGGAATTTCCTTGTTCAAGTCACATGGACTTTGTGGTACGTAGGCGTCGTTTTCAATTATGTCCGAAACAGGAATCAAACCTGAGCCGTGCAAGTATGGGTGCTTACCTGTAAGCAAGAGATATGCGAGAATCCCTATTGAGAAAAGATCAGATTGGAAATCGCGTGGCTGACCTTTGAGGACTTCTGGTGCTGCGTAAGTAGAGGATCCCAGTTGTCTTTCATATCCAACTGGATATGCCTGCTGCTTCTCAGGCGATCCACTGAGAATTTTGGCTACTCCAAAATCCCCAAGCTTCACTTCCCCTGTTTTCGGCAGAAAAATGTTCCCTGGTTTTATGTCACCATGCACCCGATTCTTGTCATGAGCAAACTCTAGTGCTTCCAAACACTGTTCAACAATCGTTCTTGCCTCCTTGAATGCTACCCAAGTCCTTTCCTTGGCCTTGTCGTTAAGGTATTTTTCAAGAGAGGGACCATCTACCATCTCCATGACGAGCCACCCATTCTTTCCATCAGAATCCAGAGCATGAACGACCACTATGTTCTTGTGCGTCAAAGCACTTAGTGCCTTTCCCTCCGTTTTAAGTTGCTTAAATTTGTCCATTCCACCATGTAACAGCTTTACAGCTACCGTCCGTTCGAGAGATTTGTCTGTAGCCTTCCATACTTGGCCATATGTTCCTTCTCCTAAGAGTTTTTCGAGTACATACTTGTCACCAAGAATCGTTCCTTCTTTGATCGTGGGTGAAGAGGGTTCATGCTCATCGGTGGCTGCTACGGGGGATTCAAGCCCGCGCTGTGTCAGACTGTATACACCAACGCCTCCCATTGTTGTCCTTTCTACGAAACCTCCTTCGATGAGCTTCTTAAGGCTAAAAGAGACAACTAATTCGCTAAGACCGGTCATCTGGACTATTAGGAGCTTTAAACAAGGCTTTCCAACCAGGCGTAATGTAGCAAGGATTTTCTTCTGATGGTCAGTCAAGGGCAATTATTGGTCACCGCTGTACCTACTAGAGAGATCTATTAATGAATATTGCGTAAGTACCCTACTCTTTTATCTGATGGTGTACCAATAGAAAGGGCCAAATAACGTCCTCTTTTCTTCCAAGCGCCAGAAGAGGTTCTGAGACGAACCTCTGTCTAGGTAAGTGGAGAAAACTATGAAGACTCAGAAGACTGGGTTTTCCATTTTCTTGCTCGGAAGATTATGTTGCGTATCTCCGCTGATTTGCCTTTTTCCTTTGGGTTGAGTTCCTCTAGTCTTTTCTGTTGCATCTCTACCACCTGCAGTAAGAGGGCGATTTGACATGACATTTTCTTGTTCTGTTCCTCCAACTCCTCAAGCCTCACGTGGTTGCGGGTTGGCAGCGCTTGAATCTTGAGCGCTTCCGCAATCTTGGAGAACGCTTCTCTCCATTTAACTGTGGTCATATAAGTCAAGATGTCAGCGTCGACTTTCTTTCCGCAAAGCGCCTTAACCACATCTGGGTCAACGTTCAGATTCTTTCCAGTCGAGATGAACAGCTTGCGGAATGCATGGAATGTCAAGCGTTTTCCTTTCGGAACTGCGATGCCTGCCTTGCGTGCAAGCTCTTTCAAGTTCCAGCCTATCGTGTCCTCGTCTAAGAAGCCTTTGCCGTTTGACGGAAACAGATACGGATTAGGCTTGTCTTTGATCGTCGGCAGATAAGTTTTCAGCAGATCGACAGTCTCAGCGCTCAAGTGCCCCTTTGCCAGAACCTCTTCCTTCTCCGTCATGATGTCGAACGGTATTGGAGGTTCTTGGTTCAAGTCTGGCAGATGATCTCTCCCGATCTGAACAAAGTCGCCAATTCTGAGAGCTAAATCCTTTGCCATGCTGAGCATAACACGTTGCTTCAGGTCAGCGACAGCAAACATCTTCCGCAAGTCCTCAATAGTCAGCGGATACGTCTTATCTGTCAGAACGGTTTTTCCAACTTCACTGCCTCGCCTTAGAAGTATCGGGATTTCATAGTAGCGGAAGAACTGGCGAATCCCTAGGCAAAGCGTTCGAGCGCTATTTGTTGAGCTTCCACTCTGCTTCAGGTGAGCATGGAATTTCTCTATTTCACGCTCAAACCGTTTCCGTTGAAATGTCTCTTCAGTCTTCAGGTCCTCTCTTCGCATTTGAAGGATTTCGTCTGCGTTTTTGCCGAACCATTCACTGAATCTCTGTAAGCCGTTGCGATACTCTTTCCTCGTCAGCGGATTTGGAATGCTTTCGTAAAACTCCTTTTCTGTCGTACAATATTCCTTCTCGGGTTTTGCGTTTACAACATACATACATTATACCTCCTTTCGTATATCGTTTTGCAAAAACCCGAAAGATGTCAGTGTTTACTCCCGCACAATCCCTCTTTTTCTACGTTCAGACCGTTTTTTAGTTTTCATGATTGCTCGTGGTTTTCAGCATAGTTGTGAGGGGATGGGGTTTCAACCCGGGTTCAGATGGCGATGACACTGCTGTCCAATTATCTCCCGAAAACCCGATTTCTTTCCGGGTATCTCGCATCTCCATCATCTAGAGTATACTAATCTCCAGCGCCAGATAAACGTTGATAGAACGTTCCTTCAGAATTTTCGTCTTTTGGTCAGCCGCACTAGTTTTCCCGTTCTGCGATTACCGACCTAATGCTAATCCATTAGTGGTAAGTTCGTGTTCAAGTCAATCAGTTGATACACTCTGCTCTATATTTCTGTCGTTTTCATAGAGCTCCGCTTAGGAACTGGAGATTATTCGAATGTGGCCACTTTGCATTTGATACACTCCTGTGCATTGAAGATCACACTCAATGCTACTAGAAGAGAATTTCACAACGCTTTTATCCACATGAACCAGAGTATACTGAATCTACAGACTAAGAAAAGGAGAAAGGAAAATGAAGAAAGCATTGACAACAGTCGTAATCAGTCTTCTTTGCGTTTCAGTGGTTTCAGTACTTACGCCAAAGGTCATGGGATGGGCATCGTCTGTCCCGCAAGGGCTGCATCAGAACATGGCTCTCGATGCTCTTCGGGGAACCGGATGGACCACTACAGAAGCTCAGAATATTGCAGAGCATGCTTGGGGCGGACCATGGACGCGTAGAGTGATCGACGTCGGGGAATACTATGAACTCTATTATCACAGAATCGATGATTGTCAGAACGCATTGCATGCTTTGCATCTGAATGATGCCAACGGCAATTCCGAGAGTTGCGATTGTGGAGATCGATCGTTGGATCGATCGATGTGGCCCAAAGGGAAACGGGGTGGAGCAGAGGACGGAGCGAAGTACTACGTGGAAGAAGCACAGAGGCTCTATGCCCAAGGGAATAAGGAGGAGGCGATGAAGAATTTGGGGTACGCAATTCATTTCATCCAAGACGCTACTTGTCCACCACATGTATTCCCATTCCAAGAAGGCACTCTAGGACCTGCCACGGATTTCGAGCTATACACTGCTCAGACTTGCGCCCTACATTTGTCATGTCAATTACTGAACCGGCCCGTATACGAGTGCAGGGGTTGGAAATCACTTGTAAGAGGTGTTCAATCATGGGATATTGTAAGCTCAGAAGACCTGCTTAACAAGGTCATCGAACTCAGTCAGACAGTAAGCGGGCTTCAGTGTAGTTATGTGGAACAGCACAATTGTGGTCCTCTTTGTAGGTTGCTAGATCACTGCCCGAAGCAAGGACAGCCTCCAGCAAGTGGATGGGAAATGTCAGATCCGAATATTGGACTTTGCATGCAAAAGGCCGCGAGTCTTGTCAAAGGCGCCGCAAAATGGGTTAGAAACTACGGTCTCAATGCAGTAGATGTAGTACTCGTTATTGACAGATCAGGTAGCATGTCAGGAACCAAGCTCAGTGAAGCGAAAACATCTGCCAAGTACTTCACCGACCTATTGCACATCGGGGACAAGATAGGTGTTGTCACCTATGAAACAAGCACAAGAATCGACTATCCACTCACCAAGATCGAATCGACCAATACAAAAACATTGGTCAAGAACAAAATAAACCAGATCTACCCGGGTGGAGTAACGGCAATGGGGGCAGGTCTCAGAGCGGCGTACAACCAACTAGTCAACTATGGCGACCAATCACATCCTTGGGCAATAGTCTTAATGTCGAATGGCTTTCATAACTATGGAGAACACCCATACAATGTTCTTCCAGCTTTGAAATCAAAGAACATAAAAGTCTACACAATAGGGCTCGGGGCAGGTGCCGACGGAAACCTACTGGGTAAGATCGCGACGGACACAGGAGGCTTCTACCGCTATGCTGCGAAACCAGCCGATCTGGTGGCGATTTACCAAGCCATCGCAGCTATAGTCACCCAAGAACAGACAATAAGCTCCGTATCAGGCTCCATCTCTCAAGGGGCGACAACCCAATTGACAGCTACAATCGATTCAAGTGTCGTTCAAGCTACTTACTCTATTAGTTGGGGAGGCAGCGACCTTGACTTGACTTTAGTTAGACCGGATGGATCATTGATCGACCCTGCTACAGCTTCCACAGATCCACGCATTGAGTACATTGAAGAAGCCAGATATGAAATGTATAGGATAAGATGTCCTATGATGGGAACGTGGACTCTGGTCATAACCGGCGTGTCCGTTCCTCCTGGAGGTGAGTCATTCGTAGCAGGATGCGCAGTAGTGGCTGACATTAAGCTTCAGATGTGCACTGACAAAGATCTCTACTCCTATCCGCAGAAAGTGCAGATTAATGCAACAATAGAAGATTGGGACACGCTAATCCTGGGTGCAAATGTGGAAGCATCAGTGACCAGACCTGATCACTCTCAAATCAACATTATCCTGTTCGACGATGGATCGGACTTGCACGGTGATCAAGTTGCAGATGACGGAGTCTATACTATCAACTTTGGGCAATACACAGAGGATGGAAGCTACACAATAAAGGTAACAGCCACAGGAACAGCATCAACAGGTGAACCGTTTCTCAGGGAGGCACAAAAGACTGTCACTGTATCTGGAATACCTTCTGATACCACACCTCCGAAAACGAACTTGTTGATTGGACCACCTCAATACATCATGCCAAACGGCGATATCTGTATCACGTCTAGCACTCCTTTCACTTTAGACGCAGTTGACAACAACGGCGCAGGTTCTGGAGTTGCCCAGACAGGATACAGGATCTACACCCTAACCAATTCCTTTAGATGGGTAACCAATTCACCTCCAATCGATTTCCAGATCTCAGGACTAGACGATGGCGTATATTATCTAGATTACAACAGTACAGATAATGCTGGAAATGTCGAAATCACAAACACGAAAACCATCATTTTCGACAACAATGCTCCATCACTAACGATTGAAACCCCTGCAGAAAATGACGCTCTTCAAGATGGCGTAACCTTCAAGGTCTCAGCTTGGGACTTGAGTGCTGTAGCTTCTGTTGCATTCTCTATACAGTGTCCCCAAGGGAACGTAATTTCGCCAGAATTCCAGTCAATGCCTGCCACACTTGGAGCGGAGGGCAAATGGAGTTTGTACTTTGACACACCAAAGCTTCCAGATGGATTCTACATGTTTGTTGCCAATGGCACGGACGTTTTGGGCAACTGGGGCACCACAACTGTTCAGTTCAGTGTCCGCAACTGGGCAGCCATAGAGCTCTTGCCTGCAAGCGAAACCAACAAAGCTGGAAGGACGATGCCTGTCAAATTCTCTATCAGGGTGAAGGCATCAGTCGATCCTGCTCAGCCATTCATTCGTAACGAGGAACTGACCATTAAGATCTACCGAAAAGGCTACCCTGAAACAATTCTGCAGACATCGACATACGGGACTGCATCTAAAGACTACCGAATCGACCCAGTCAGCGAGAAATACATCACAAACTTCAAGACCCTCAGCACACCAGCAACATACGTTGTAGAAATCTGGAGAAAAGGCGTGCTCATAGGCAGCTTCGAATTCAAAACAGTCAAATAGAAGACAAGAAACCCCCTCTTTTTTCTTCTGCTTTTTTAACCAAGTCTTGCAAGCGACAATGTATGTTATGAAGGATATGGAAAAGTTCAAAGAATCCAAACGCATTCCCCCTTACCCCGTATCCGATCACCTAACTCACCATAACTGTTCGTAACGTATTCAATGGAGACGCTCAAATGGCTCATCATCCCCTACTGCTGCTTCGCAACTGGAATGATCATAAGAAGCGTATTCCTCGGCACAGGCAAAACCTACTACATCCTCGCCATCTCCTGCCTCCAAAACTTCCTGCTCATACTCCCATACTGGGCACTATCCAAAACTGGCATTATCACCGCAGACTTCAACAACACCATGGCCCTCTTCGTCATAGTATTTCTAGCTGACCCCATTCTCTCATACATATTCACAAGAAGAACCCTGAAAAGAGAGACCTTGAAAGCCAAAGCCTAATTCATTCAAGTATTCTTTCCGGCGAACATTAGAAAGCTCAGAGATGCAGAAATAGACGCTGAGCAATCAATAGGCATCACCCGACTGTTAACGCCCACCCTTGAAAACCTCACAGTGTCATGTGTTGTGGCAGGGGGGATGATGGTGTCGGTAGCAGTTTGGCAACGGAACGATTTTGATCTAGTTGGGGTTGTTCGCTATTAGCGAACATTTATATACTATTGCGAACGCTATGAGCGTATGCGCTTGGTAGCTAACATATTTGAACCTAAAGCAACAAGGGTTGTGAGATGTCTACTCGTAAACATCGGTAAGGGATGGACAGTCCGTGAAATGGCTGAAGAAGCCAATACTTCTGTTGGGTACACTCACGCCGTCTTGACCTCGTTGATAAGCGTGGGCTATGCAAGAAAAGACGAAAGAAACAAGTTTGTCTTGCTCGATCCTGAAATCCTATTGAGACGCTGGGCAGCCTTCTACCAGTATGATAAAAGTAACTCTTTTCTCGAATACTATACATTTGAGCAACAAATCGACACTTTCTTGATAGCATTGAAAGAAAAACTCGAAGACAGAGAATACGCACTCACCTCCCTCGCCGGAGCCGGGCTGGTATCTCCTTACGTGCGACCCATCGACGTTCACTTCTACGTCGAGAATCGGGAAGAAGGTGAACACATCGCCAAGATCCTCGATATTAGACCTACTGCAGGAGTTGGCAACGTTAGACTGGTGATTCCGTATGATGCAGGCGTTTTCTATGGTACGAGACTTGTCGAAGGAGCAAAAGTGGTATCAAATGCACAGTTGTTCGTTGACCTCTGGAACTACCCCGCAAGAGGAGAAGATGCTGCCGCAAGAATACACGAGATTATGGAAAAAGACTGGGGCAGAATCCTAACCGGGGACTCGCATGTACGATAGAGAATTGACTGAGACTACAAAAGGCGCTCTAGTGGAATTGCTGTTATCTTTAGGCAGCTATCGAGATGACATTGTCCTAGTGGGCGGATGGCCCCCATATTTTCTGACTCACGGGCATTTTGACCATTGTGGCTCGATTGACTTAGATTTCGTTCTCCGCCCATCAATAATCATTAAGTACGAGAGCATTAAGGAAATAGTCAACAGTCTGGGTTACAAGCCAACGCCTAACATATTCCGATTTGAACGTGTCTTGGCTGCCGCCAAAAACAAGCGCGAATATTCCCTTCACTTGGACTTCTTGACAGAACCAAATGCCGCCATGAAGAACATAAACAAGGAGCAACTTGTTGAAGTACAAAAAGATCTGAAAGCCTGCCTTATTGCAGGTTCAAGCATAGTATTCGATTTCAACCGTGAAGAGAAGATTCAAGCAACCATTCCAGAAAACGGAGAAGCTGACTCTGTTGTGGCAATGGCAGACATTGTGGGTTCACTGGCTATGAAAGGCCAGGCTCTGAGGGGCAGGTTCAAAGACAAAGACTACTATGATGTCTATGCAGTCACAGGTTTCCATGACGGAAACCCTCAGAAAGCAGCAGCGTCGTTCACACGATCCATAAGAAAAAAGAATTTCAGCATAAAAAACCCTATCATCTGGACAAGTCTCTCGACAATCAACAACTCTTTTTCCAGTTTATCAAGAGTGGGACCAGTCATGGTTTCACGTTTTGTCGGAGGGGACACTAGAACAGATGCTTATGAACGTGTGAATGCGTTTCTTCAAGTGTTGGCTACGGAGTTCTCTGTTCGCTTCTAGCGAACAAATATATATCTGGACGAACACTGCACGAAACCG
>Ga0315277_10004610_pt1 | contig 18341 bp, 13 predicted proteins | sample YL17G05_15_MG_FD_203695 | JGI IMG/M metagenome (GOLD analysis project Ga0315277, IMG submission 203695) | Sediment microbial communities from Yellowstone Lake, YNP, Wyoming, USA - YL17G05_15 | ecosystem: Environmental > Aquatic > Freshwater > Lake > Sediment | place: USA: Wyoming | collected...
TTTTGCCGCTTCCGATCACCAGGTCGGCTATTCTGATATCCTGCCTGGCTGGGCCCTCGGAACTTTCGAGCATGAGCACAGCGACATCGCAGTGCTCGATAGCGCTCACTGTGCGCAGCAGGGTGTAATAATCAAGTCCTGCAGCCGTTTTCATTTTCTTGCGCAGGCCCGCCGTGTCGATAAGCACCAGGGGCCGACCGTAATAACGGATCACCGTATCCACCGGATCCCTGGTGGTTCCGGGTACCTCGCTGACCACCATGCGCTCTTCGCCCAGGATGCGGTTGACCAGAGAGCTTTTCCCGACATTGGGCTTGCCGATTATAGCCACTTTTACCGCATCCGGGGGCAGCTTTTCTTCCGCTCCGGTCTGAGCAGGCAGGCTGTCGACAACAAGATCCAGGAGGTCGCCTGTTCCGTTGCCCCGCATGGCGGAGATCCCGATTACTTTATCGAATCCCCAGCGGTGGAATTCCGCCAGCGGAACCGTATCCCGGAGATCGATCTTGTTTACTGCCAGCACCACCGGCTTGCCGGTGCGGCGCAGTGTCTCTACCAGCTCTTCTTCCTGAGCTGTAGGGCCATCCCTGGCATCGACGACAAAAAGAAGAAGATCCGCTTCACGGATAGCTAATTTAACCTGAAGCTGGATCTCCGTATCTAAACTTTCCAGAATTTCGCTCAATATCCCGGCCGTGTCGATCAGCTCGAAAACCCGTCTGTTCCATTCCACGGACGCATAAAGGCGATCTCTGGTAACCCCCGGTGTAATATCGACAATCGCCACCCGGCGGCCGATCAGACGGTTGAAAAGGGTCGATTTGCCGACATTCGGCCGGCCAATAATGGCTACTTTGGGAAGCGATTTCACTTTACTTCCATCTCTCTTATAACCTGACCAGCCAAATATTGCTCTTGTACTTTTCGGCTATTTGATCCGCCGCCTCTTTAGCGCTCTCGTAATTGTCGTATTTTCCAATACGCACACGATACCATCTCCCGGAGGAGACATCGGCTTCTTCCACCCGGGCCTGAAAGCCCTTGTTTTCGAAAAAGGAGGCTAATTTCTGGGCGTCTTCGCGAGTCTCCCAGGCCGCCACCTGGATTGTATAAGTGCCGGGCAGCGCGGCTACTTTCTTTTCGACTTTGACCGCGGGCTTCTCTTCTTTTACCTGCGGCGCCGGTTCCTGCGGCTTGGCTTCCTCAACCTTCGCCTGGGGCGCCGGGGGGGGTTCTTTTTTTGGGCAGCCGTAAAAAACAAGGAAAAAACTCAGACAGAAAAGAAGTGACAGTTTTCTCATCTTGCGCTCCGTGGTTATAGGGTTGTCGACTCAAAATCCCGGTTCAGAGGGCAAACGGTCCGGACAAAATCAAGCTCCAGGGCTTGAACTCTTTTCTCTTTCTGCAATAAGGGCCAGCGCATCAGCCAGGTCTTCCGCGGTTATAATAACAGCAGGGGCAAGCTCGGCGCGCAACTGGTCCAGATGAAGATCATCAATAAACAAACTGTCAGAGTTAATTGCCGAAGCAGGCAGAAGATAAATGTCCGCCGGCTGGACACGCCGCAGTGCTTTTAAGATATCCCTGCCGGCAAGTAATCCCGCCACTGTGACAGTCTCACCGAGCAGGTAATTCCTTACCGCGGTCAGAGTGAACTTCCCCGCTACTCTGGCTCTGATACGCGGAAACAAACGTTTCCGGATAAATGAGGCATAAAGCTGCCCGGTAACAATCATATAACGAGAGTCGAGCCGGGAGAACAATTTGCTCCGCCCTCTCAGAATTTTTTCCAGGGCGTCCATTGACCGCCGGAGCAAGCCGACTCCGTTTTCAAGCTGCGGATAACCTTCGTAAGCCAGGGCAGAGGGTATCCGCGCACCGGAAAGCAGATAAAACTCATCGGCGGCAAAAACAAAACGACCGCCCCGACGCGAGAGAAAATCTCTCTGACAGGCATGGATGAGTTTCAACACAACCCTGGCTTTTGCCGGAGTTACCGGTTCAAGCCGGGCTAAATCCCTCCGATAGCGGCTCAGGCCCACCGGAACGACTGCCATGGAAAGGGCTCTCGTTCCAAGACCCTCCAGATCCGATATTGTTTTCTCCAATACCGGCCCGTCATTTATTCCCGGACAAAGGACAACCTGAAAATGCAGGCCCACTCCTCCCCGGACAAGCCTCTCCAGGAGAGGCATCACTTCCGCTTGACCGCACCAGCCGAGCATCCTCCGCCTTACCTCCGGATCCGTAGCGTGGACCGAGATGTAAAGCGGGCCCAGTCCCATTCCGATTATCCGATCCAGGTCGCCGTTTCTCAAACTGATGCCGGTAATAAAATTCCCGCGTAAAAAACTATACCGGTAGTCCTCATCCTTAACATAAAGCGACTGTCGCAGTCCAGGGGGTAACTGGTCGACAAAACAGAAAATGCACTTGTTCCGGCACCTCCGGACAGACCCTTCGTCAACACCGATCCCCAGCGGTTCTCCCGCCTCTCTTTCCAGGTACAGAATCCTTGGTTCCGACTCACCTTTTGAGCGAACCTCGATTTTTAAAGATGATTCGGCGGAGAAAAAGTGGAAATCAATAAAATCCTTAACCGCCTGGCCATTGATGCTCAGTATCCGATCCCCAGGGCACAGGCCGGCACTATTCGCCGGAGAATCATTTTCTACCCGTTTTACTCTAACCATAAGTTTTTTTTACTATACCTCAGAGTTAAATCATCGTCAAGAAAAACAGCTAGAAATATTATTATAATAAAAAGGTCACCCGCAAGACAGTGGGAAATTCCGACTCTAAAAAAGCAAAAACGGGCGACTTTAATAGGATTGCCTATAAATGCCGTGCAAGGAAAGCTTAGACCAATTGATAATCAGGATTGGAGTCACCAGTTTCATCTGGGGAGATCTAGAATCCAGAGGTCATAATTGCCGCTGCGGGATGAAGAGTAGATTATTTTACCACTGTCGGGTGAAAAACGGGGTGAGATAATTCCGGAGCGCTCGCGGGTCAAAGGGCGTTCCGAATTTTCGCTCATCCTGTGGAGCCACAGCTCCCCGTCGCGCACCATGGCCACATTTTTCCCGTCGCGGCTTATATCGGCATCCTCCGCCCCGGGAGCGGTTACCTGGACCACAGCGCCGGTATCCAGGGACAGCCTGCAGATCACAGGCAGGGTATCCCGGTAGGAAGTAAACAGAATCTCCTTTCCGTCAGGAAACCAGCGGGGAAACATGGGTTTGTGCTCCGGACCCAGGATTTCGACAGCTTTAGGCTCCGGCTCAGCGGTATTGATAATTTTCAGGCAAAAGCGTTTATTCAGTTTGGAGACAAAAACCACTCTGTTATCTACCGGCGAGAAAGCGGGCAGCCAATTGGATTCTTCTCCTGAGGTCAACTGGATGGCATTGGCTGATACGGCGCCCAGGTCGACAAGCCAAAGGTGACGTCCGCCCACTCTCTCCCCCCAGAAAACCATTGCCCGGCCATCCGGTGACCAGCTCGGCCCTATGCCTCCCTGATAGGTGATCCTATTTGTCGCCCGGCCGTCAGACGAGCTGATCCAGATCTCGGCTTCCCCGCTGCGGAAAGAGGTAAAGGCTGTCCTGTCTCCCTGAGGAGAAAACTCGCCTTCCCAGTCGTTGCGCTCGGCGAGGGTAAACTGCACGGGCCGCATAATAACCGTGAACTTCGTTTCCGCTACGGCCATAACCGAATCGCCAAGCAGCGCCTGGGCAGTCAGTATATGCTGGCTGTAACTTAAATTGGAGAAACGTTTATCCAGCCCCTCACCGAGAGGTCCATCTTGATTTGAGGACCAGAGATAGCGCAGATTTTCACCACGAGCGGGAAGGCCGCCGCTCCAGGCGGCCCGGCAAAAAAGACCTTCGTCCTGATAAACCACCTCTCCAGGCCTGGGGCTTGTTATCTCCAGGCCGCAAGATGCGCGCTCATAGGATTGGATTAAGAAGAAAGAAAAGCAGAAAACAAGGCGGAAAACGGTCTTTTTGGTGGGCAAAAGGATATCCGATGCCGTTTTCAAAATTCAGGAAACCTTTCTCAGCACTTCATTGGTGAGGTTGAAATAATCCTCGGCGCCGGTGCTGTTGATAGCATATTCGAAAATGGTCTGGCCGTAACTTGGAGCTTCTCTGAGCCTGGTGTTGACCCTGATCACAGTCTCGAACACCTTGTTCGGAAAGTGTTTGAGCAGGACTTTGTATATTTCCTGGGAAAGGTTGGTGCGTACATCGTATTGGGTAGACAAAATCCCCATCAGGTCAAGATTCGGCTTGGTATAGCGCTTGACTTCCCGCATCAGATCGATAGTATGCCTGGCTCCGTTCATGGCCAGATAATCCATGCTCACCGGGATGATCACTTGATCCACCAGGGCCAGAGCATTGATATTGATCAGGTTGCGGCTCGGAGCGCAGTCACAGATCAGGAAATCGACATTGCGCAGATCGCTGAGAGCATTACGCAAAATGAACTCCCGCCCGTCGCGATTGGCGATAACCAGCTCGGTCTCGTTAAGCTGGCGGCCTCCGGAAGTAACCAGGAACAGATTATTGCGTACCTGAGTCACAGTAGTCTTGCCGGTGCGCAGGAGATCGGCGAGGTGTTTCTCCGCTTTTACCGAAAAAACCAGTCCAAGATCCCCATGAGGATCACAGTCGACCAGCATGACCCGCTTGCCGCTGAGTGCCAGGCCGTGCCCTAAGTTTATGGCTGTGATTGTTTTACCGGTGCCGCCCTTGGAAGTAATAATGGCAATTTTTACCATGAAAATATTGGTGTCTGGGAAGAATAGTGGAAAGAAAAGCTTAAGACAAATGGTCTCCAGTAAAAAACTATTTTCGCTTTTCCTTGATAATGTTGATCGCTTCGTTGATTTTCAGGCTGGCCTTGGTTAAGTCCATCTTGCCGGCATTTTCCGCCAGGGCCTGTTCATCTTCCAGAATCTTATGTGGTTTCTTCTTTAACTGTTTCTCCCGGAATTTCTCATAACGTTCTTTGTCCAGATTATCATATTTGGCTGTTTCCGAAACCTGGTTGACTACAGTCAGAGAACGGGAAAAGAACATATCTTCGCCTGTATCCGATGCAGAGGTGGCGCTCCGGCCTGGAGTCTGTCTGGGAGAGGATAGTTCCTTGGCCTGACGGTACATAAGGCTGGCTTTTTCCGGCATGCTTTTCTTATCGTAGAGAATACCCAGGTTGTAATATACTTTGGGATTATCCTGCTGTTTTTTGAGTACGGTTTCGAAACAGGTGATCGCCTTGTTGATCTCATCGATCTTATTGTAAGCCTCGCCGAGCTGGAACAGGATTTCGGGGTTGTTGTTTTCCAGCTCGTCAGCCCTGGTAAACATACCTACAGCATCGGTGTAAAGGCCTTTCCGGTAAACAACCTGGCCCAGACCAATGTAGCCCCTGGCGCTTTTCGGGTTAAGCGAGACAACTTTACGGTGGCAGCGCTCGGCTTCGGTGAAACGGCTGAGCTGCAGACAGACCATCCCGCAGTACCATAAAGTTTCCTCGTTGTCCGGCTCTTTGCGCAGGAAAAGCTGAAACTGTTCCAGCGCCCGATTGTAATTCCCAAGATGGTACAAGGATTTGCCCAGGAAATTGATGCTTCCCAGGTGATTACGGTTAAGCTGAAGGGCTTTATTGAAAATCTCGGCGGCCTCGGCGAACTTGCCTTCGAGGAAAAGCTCCATGCCGGAGGCATAAAGCCCTTCGAGACGGTTGCCGGATTGCTCACTGCTCCCGTCAAATTCCGGTCCAAATCCGAGTACTTCCTGTTCTTGACTTGCCATTTTCAACAAATATCTTTATTTTAGAAAGTTAGCTCAAGTTATAAGAAATTTATATAACCAGATAATACCTGTCAAGCACCAACGATCTATGGATTAATTTTATTGATATTTTTAAATATTTATTTTATTTTAATTAATTTAAATATTTAATTTTATAAGAGTTTTAAAATTTTTCCTGTTTTGGCGTTTGAGCCGATATTTTATACAAAGAGGGGCGGCGCCGGAAAGTCGCCCTTATTGTTTTCGAGGAGGATAATTTGAAAAAGAATCTGCACCCAGAGTACAAAAAATGTATTGTCACCTGCGCCTGCGGCAACACGTTCGAAACGCGTTCAACTTTGAATAAGCTGCATGTGGAAATTTGCTCGGTCTGCCATCCCTTTTATACCGGCAAACAGAAACTTGTCGATACAGCAGGCCGTGTCGAGCAATTTATCCGCAAATTTGAAAAAAGCAAAAAGATGCAGGATGACACCGTGGAGAGAAAGGCGAAGAAGGAAAAAGCTCAGGTGGTTAAGCAATCACCGGTGCCGGTAGCAGAGAAAAAGGCGGCCACGGCGGAGAAAAGCACAGCCAAAGCGGAGAAAAAGACGGCTGATATTGAGAAAAAGGCGGCCCGGACCGAGAAAAAGCCGGCCAGGGCAGAAAAAAAAGCGGAGAAGACTCCTCAGGCCGCTGAATAAAAAAACCGTGCTGGCCGTACCCCTGTAACTATTTTCCCAGCCAAATTATTTATCTAAAATGAACCAATCGGTTTTTTTCATTGTACCCCCTGAAAAATATGCCCTCTCCAGCTAAAGAACTTAAAATGGGCGGCCAGGCGGTGATAGAGGGAGTGATGATGCGCTCCGCCGATAAGTGGGCCGTAGCGGTCCGCTCCCCTAAGGGAGATATCCTGGTGAAAAGGGAATCCTGGCATCCTATTGGCCGCAGATTCGGCTTTCTGGAGCTGCCGATTCTGAGAGGGGCGGTAATTGTGATCGAAACCCTGATCCTGGGGGTCAAGGCCTTGAGTTTTTCGGCTGATGTGGCCTCAACCGGGGTGCTCGAGCCCCAGGAGAGCCAGGATTGCCTGGAGGGCAACTCACAAGGGGAAAAGGAGAAGGGGATCATGTGGTCCTTATCTCTGGCAGGCACAGTAATTTTTTCTCTCCTTCTCGGGATTACCCTTTTTTTCTATCTTCCCCTGCTGTTGACCGAGATGCTCAAGATCGAAAATCCATACTGGTTCAACATGGTGGATGGGGTGATCCGGGTGATATTCTTTCTGGTCTATCTGTTCATTATCTCCAGATGGAAAGAAATCAGGCGGGTTTTCGAATATCATGGCGCGGAGCACCAGACCATTGCGGCTTACGAAGACAGGAAGGAACTTATCTGGGGAAATATCAGAAATTACAGCCGGTTCCACAAGCGTTGCGGCACAAGTTTCATCCTCATTCTGATGCTGGTGAGTATCTTTGTCTTCATGTTGCTGGGTAAACCTTCCGACTGGCTGGAAAGATTGATCCGCATGCTTTTTATCCCGCTGATCGGGGGAGTCAGTTACGAGTTGATAAAATTGGGGGACCGCTTTCCCAGGAATTTTTTAACGCGGCTCATGATTGCTCCGGGACTTTGGCTGCAAAGCATCACTACGCTAGCGCCGGATGAAAAACAGGTGGAAGTGGCTGCGGCAGCACTTAAAGCCGCGCTGGATCTGGAGGAAGAAACAGCACCAGCCGCCTGACCGATTCTCATAGTTCCTACCCGGGAATCTCAAAAAGTATGAACTTTGCAGCGGATAATATTTTCCCAGGCCATAAGCAGCCGGGACAAATATCGAGGATAAGTCATGGATGAAAAAATCGATAAAATTATTTCTCGATATGCGGAAATTGAAAGGTTAATGGCCGAGGATGCGGTGATCTCGGATGCCAGACGCCTCCGCGAGCTGGCCAGGGAACATGCACAGCTTGCACCTATGGTGGAGGTCTCCCGGAAACTGAAGAAAGTGAGGGAGGACATTTCTGAAAACCGTCTGATTATCGACAAGGAGAATGACAGGGAGCTGGTCGAGCTGGCTGAGGAAGAACTGGACGAACTTCAGGAAAAAGAGAGGAAGCTTACCGAGGAGCTAAAAACCCTGCTCATCCCGCCTGATCCGATGGACAGTAAAAACATTATCATGGAAATCAGGGCCGGTACCGGAGGGGAAGAAGCGGCTCTTTTTGCCGCTGATCTCTTCCGTATGTACTGCCATTACATAGAGTCCAAGGGCTGGCGGCACGAATTGATTTCGCTCAGCCCCGCGGAACGGGGCGGATTGAAAGAGGTGATCTTTTCAGTGAGTGGACGGGGTGTTTACGGCAGGCTGAAATATGAAAGCGGAGTTCACCGGGTACAGCGCGTGCCGGCTACAGAGTCCAGCGGCAGGATCCATACCTCAGCGGCCACGGTGGCGGTGCTGCCCGAGGCGGAAGAAGTCGATGTGGTGATAAACCCGGCGGACCTGAAGATAGATGTTTTCCGCTCGAGCGGACCCGGAGGGCAAAGCGTGAATACGACCGATTCCGCTGTCCGCGTGACCTACCTTCCCACCCAGCTCGTGGTCACCTGCCAGGATGAAAAAAGCCAGTTAAAAAACAAGAACAAAGCTTTGAAAGTACTGCGCAGCCGTCTTCTGGACATGAAAATCCAGGAAATCAACCAGAAGCGGGCCGTGGAACGCAGACTTCAGGTCGGCAGCGGTGACCGCAGCGCTAAAATCCGCACTTACAATTTTCCCCAATCGCGAGTTACCGACCATCGCATAGGATTCACCACTCACAGATTGGAAGATTTCCTGAACGGGGCACTGGATGGGATTATCGAAGCTCTGGCTCTCGCCAGCAGGGAGGAAGCCCTTGAAAAGGGCCATGCCGGATCCGATCAGCACTAATCCATTGTCCTATATAACTCTTCGCGCATTTTATCAATAAAAGATTCGAGCTTGAGATCGTGGAGCCTGCGGAGAGCCTTTTCCCACTTTATCATGATCGGGTTCACTTCCACCTCGCGTTCTTTCAGCATTTCAGCGATCATCCCTCTTACCGTACTTTGCGCGTTCAGCATCTCCCGTGTTCTCTCAATCCGTTTCCGCATGGATTCGATAAACAGGTTCCCCACCTCTATCTTGCCTTGTTTATTCATTCCCTCGACACGTATCCTGGCAAGCATCCCGGATATATAACGCACATAAAAGGGAATGAACTTGCCCAAGGGGTGGGCGACATCGGCGAAAGCCCCGGTGAAATCGGCCAGAACCAGATTTTTAGGCACATGGTTGTCATTTTCAAAAATCAGTATCTCATCGCCATCCCCGAAAAATATTTCTCCGGTGTCCGGGTCGCTTCTGCCGACAATCAGGTTTAATCCTGCCTGTTCGCCGAGAAGAGCGGACTTGGCTATTACGAAATTTTTATTCTCATAGTAATAATCGGGTATCTTGTCCGTGGCCAGTCCTTTAATATACGACCGGTCAAAGAAGCCGACATTGACCAGCCCGATGCCGGGAATCTCTTCGGGACGGCTCAGGTAGTTGATCGGCGGGGTGTTGACTCCCAGAAGGGAAAGAATTTCCCGCCGGTCCACGGTATACTGGATATAGCCCCCGGCCAGGCGTTTGGCCTGGGCCAGGGAGAAACCGCGGTTAAGGTAATACGGGGTGTCGCGACGCGCCTTGCGCAGGATGCGTATCTGCTCCACTTCGCTGTCTTTCTGTTTCAGGACGGCGATAAACACCTCCCGGTACCTGACCGCAGCCCGTTTCGGATTCTGGCTCTGCATCACCCGCCCCAGATTGATATAATCCAACTGCCCGTAAAAGCGGAAAAAGTCTTCCAGCAGCTTGACAACAGGCTCCTCCGCTTGCCGGTCCATAACTACCCGGCCTTCAATGATCCGGCAGCCGGGGAGCCAGTTAATGTTCATCTTGAATTCATCGCTCATCCCGAGAATGGATTCCTCGGTCGGCGGGATATCATTAAGTTCAGAATAGATATAGGTGCGCCAGAGCGGATTTTCGGGGTCATCGCGAAGGAAATCCGGAGCGACTGCGTTCCTGAAACAGGACAGAGCATCATCGTAAAGATAGGCGGCCTGCTTGCGCTCTTCATCCCCCCAGCTTGTGCAATTTTTCAAGTAATCGGACAGTTTCACCATGGGCGCGATATCGAATTTTTCATGATTGATCATGAAAAAATCAAGTTCCCGCACGAACTGTTTATTTCTGCGGCAGTAAAGGTCGACCACCTCGCAGATTCGGCTCTTGAACTCCTGGAAATTCACCAGGGAGTCCCTGATATTTGCAAACTGCTGATAAGTCATCAGTCGCCCCCCGGATTCCATCTTATAATAATAACGGTTCAATGTCCCCACCGACACCAGGGAGAGTTTGATCTGTTTTTTCACCTCTTCCATGGTAAAGAACCGCGGAGCCATTTTCCAGCTTCCACCGCGGAGCTTGAAAGCCTGCCTTACTTTAGGATCGCGCCTGCCGGTAAAGCGGATCATATCCGCCGGGATTATCTCCTCAAGCAGTTCAGCGGCCAGGAAACTGTGTTCCATACTGTCCGGGTTGGAACGGATCACCACATGATTGCCCCGCAGGATAAGAGCGACCAGATCTTCATAAATCTTGAACTGTTCCTCCTCATTCAAAGGATGGCCGCGTTCTTCTCCTAAAGCGGTTATGAAATCGAAAGCCAGGTTCACATGAAGGCCTGAACCCACAATCATGGTTTCATAGGCAGGAAAAACAGCAGACATAGGGTATTTTAAATGGCCGTCGCTGTCCCTATCCAATGGATGCGGCCCGTAAAGCTTAAGCCTGCCGAACTGTCGTTGCTCCATAAAAAAATTAACCTCAGTCTTGAACAAAGATTAGAAATCGAGAAAGTTTTTGCCTCTAAGAATGAAGCATCCCTTGTACCGTCAAAGCTCAAGTCCTATGGAAGATATAGTGGGAGATATCCTGACGCTGCTCATCGGTGGTGGCCCGGCCCAACGCTTTCTGGAAGTACTGCATGGCCCCGGCATAATCTCCCCTTTCTTCCAGCACTATCCCAATATTGGCTAAATTGTCAGCCACGTAAAAATCATGGCCCATCTTTTCGGCGAGTTCGAGGGATTTTTCGAAAAAGCGCATCGCCTTGTCTTGCTTTTCCCTGATCCTTTCTATTTCCCCGGCCCTAGTCAGCACACGGCACAGCAGGTCATAATTTTTTCTCTCCTGGCATATCTTGCTGCACTCTGCATAATGGCCGTAAGCCTCATCCAGGCTATTGATCCGGTATTCAATCTGCGCCAGATTATAAAGGTTCCTCATGGTGATTTCATCGACCTCGTCTTTCGGACGGCTGCTTTTTCCCAGCATTTTCAGGAGGCGGCTGTAGCAGTCGATAGCTGCCTTGTTGGAGAACCGGGTGGCGCACTGGTCCGCAGAGGATTCGAGATAAGTAATTGCCTTGTCGGCTTTGTCCCCTTTTTCGAAATGGTAGGCCAGACGGTGGTGTTCATCCTCGGGTATTCTGTTCTGGCTGTAAATTTCCTCGATACACTCGCCCAGAAGGCCGTGAAGCAGTTGTTTGTTGTAATTGAGGAGAGTATTGTAAGCTACCTCCAGAACCAGCGCATTGGAAAAAATATAACCTTTTTTATAGTTTCCTTCTGGTGTAATCTGGGCAATTTTTTCATTCATCAGTCTTGCCGTTTCCAGAACCTCCAGAGTTTTCTCCAGGTGATCGCTTTTCCCTCCGGCCTTGGCATGCAGGCTGGTCAGGAGGTCCGTATTAAACTCCATGCCGATAACCGATGCCTCGTAAAGCAAGGTGCGTTCATTCTCTTCCAGTTTGTCGATTCTGGTCTGCACCATACCGTGTATCGAATCCGGCAGTTCGATAGACGGCTCAGTGGGATTGACCAACCAGATACGGTTACCGGGCTGGATCTCCTCATCCGGAATCAGCACTCCCCTGTCGACCAGAGCGTAGGTGATCTCCTCCACATAAAAAGGATTCCCTCCGGATTTCTCATAGATCAGATTTTTCAGGTTCTCGGTAAGGACTAGTCCTCTGAGCATGCCTTCGACCATGACCGTGGTTTCTTCAAGGGCAAGGGGTTCCAGGCTGATTTCGAAATAATTTTTATCTTTCTGCCAGAAAGAGGAACCCTGGTAGTCCGGTCGGAACATGGCCAAGATCAGCACTTTGCAGGCCGGACGAAGGTTTTGCATGAGGTAATCGATGAGTTCCCGGCTCAGCTCGTCTATCCAATGCATATCATCGAATACCAGATAGAATGCCTGGTCATTTTCGGGTAATGATGCGGCGGCATCCAGGAAGACGCGGAAGGAATTGAAAATAAGTTCCTTGAGTTTATCAGGTTTTATCGACCTTATCTGTTCCGGGTCCCGGGCCACGCCCAGAAGATAGGCCAGGTAGTCCTCATTCTCTTTAAGGGTTGCAGAGGCATTTGCCCGTTCTGATTCCGGCAGTGCGGAAAAGGTAGCAAGGCGGCCAACCAGAGCGTCCCATTTTGCCTTGATTTTTTCGATTGAATCCCCCTCGGATACTTCCAGCATATTTTTCATCAGGCTGATAAAAATCCAGTAGGGGGCCGCGGTGTATGAAATAGCCTTCCCTTTAAGCATCAGTCCCCGCGGACAGGAACCGTGGTTGAGGTACTCGTACGCCATCCGGCTCTTACCCATTCCTCCATCCGCTCTGATCCCGATAACCGGTACAGGAGTGGTCTCAGCGCGCTCGAAATTCTTTTTCAGATAAGAATCAAGGAGTTCCCATTCCGACTTCCTTCCCACGTATTTAGCGCTTTTGGCAAGAGTATCACGATCCCACCGTTCCACCCTCTCTTTCATCACCCCGAGCACCCGGTAAACCTTTAGCGGCTTGCTCTTGCCCTTGACCATAACCGGTTCGAGATCGAGGTATTCGAAGATATCCCCGGCTTGCCCCCTGGTACTCTCGGAAACCATTATGGTATTCACCTGGGCCGCGGATTCAAGACGAGAGGCGGTGTTTACCGCATCCCCCATTACCGTGAAATCTCGTTCCCCTCTGTCGCTCATTTCACCGGCAACCACCAGGCCGGTGTTTATCCCGATCCGGAATCCCAGCTCGATACCCTTGGTGACCAGGATTTCGTTCACCTGCTTCATCCTGCCGAGCATGCCCAGGGCTGCGCGGATCGACCGCTCCGCATCATCCTCGCTAGCTTTCTTGGCCCCGAAAAGAGCCATAATCGCATCGCCCATGTACTTATCTACCATTCCTCCATAGCGCTCTATTTCCCCGGTGAGCACTGTGAAGACATTTTTGATAACCAGGGCCATTTCCTCGGCATCATGCTTCTCGGAAAGCGCGGTATAACCCTTGAGGTCAAGAAACAACACGGTGACATTACGGCGCTCGCCTTTCTTTAGCTTCACTCCCTCGGCCTTGACCTGGTCCCTGCCGACAAAAAGTTTGTCCATGTCGGTCTGAAGCAGTTTCAACCATTCATCGCCGGCCATAGGAAACTCCAGGTGAAGATTTCATGATAATCGACAAAAAAGTACAAATCCTTTACCAGGCTTAAGTGGAGATGACCGATTCATCGAGTCGAATCCGGATGAGAGCTTGTAATATCTCCGGCTACCAATATTTCACTCTTTCAGTGCGCAGAGATCCGCGCACATGGTGCACAGTTTTTCATCCCGTGGCTTCCTTTCCTCCCTGAACCGTCGGGCCAGGGCAGGATCTATGGCCAGGGAAAACATGCGCTCCCAGTCCAGTTTTTTCCTCGCTTCGCTCATCTGACAGTCCCAATCTGCGGCGCCGGGCAGACCCTTGGCGATATCCGCGGCATGGGCGGCTATCCTCATGGCGATCACCCCTGCGTGCACATCTTCCACAGTGGGCAGGCGGAGGTGTTCGGCCGGGGTGACATAGCAGAGGAAGTCCGCACCGGCTGCTCCGGCAATGGCTCCGCCGATTGCCGCGGTGATATGATCGTAACCCGGTGCTACGTCAGTCACCAAGGGGCCGAGCACATAGAACGGAGCGCCTTTGCAAATCTCCTTCTCCAGCCGGATATTGAGCGCGATCTGATCGAGGGGCACATGCCCCGGGCCTTCGACCATGGCCTGGACTCCCGCCCGCCGGGCACGGTCGACCAGCTCACCCAGGACAAGCAGTTCGCTTGTCTGGCAGCGGTCGGTGGCATCGGAAATCGATCCGGGCCTTAAACCGTCACCCAGACTCAGAGTCACATTGTACCTGACAGCAACTTTAAGTATTTCATCGTAATAAGTATAAAGCGGATTTTCCTTGCCCGTAGCCCGCATCCAGCGATAGAGGAACGAGCCGCCGCGGCTGACAATGCCGGTAACCCGTCCTTCATTTTCCAAGTGGCGCACTGCTTCGCGGGTGACTCCGCAATGCACGGTGATAAAATCCACTCCCATCTCGCAATGGGCAGCCACAGCGCGGATAAACTCCTCCTCATCGATTTCCTCGAACCGGCATCCGCTGGAAACGGTTTTTGCCGCCAGCTCATAGATAGGAACTGTACCCACGGGCAGGGAGCTTCCCTCTAGAACCATCCGCAGCATGTTCCCGATATCCTGGCCGGTGGAGAGATCCATCACCGTATCCGCCCCTGCGGAAATAGAGGCTTCGAGTTTCACCCGCTCCTCCTCGATGGAACTTGCATCCCGGCTGGTGCCGAAATTGGCGTTGACCTTTGTCCTGGTTCCAGCGCCAACTGCTGTAGGAGTTACTTTACCGGCACGCAGGCTGCTACCCAGAACCACAATCGTCCCCTTCCTTAACCCCCCGGCGAATGCTTCCGGAGTCAGGGATTCCCTGCGAGACGCTTCATCAATCATTTTTTTCGGCAGATTAATCTTTTTCTCTTTAATCATATCCACCAACCCCCTCTCCTGAACCTGTCGCCATTCCCGTTTCTTGAGAGTCAAAAGCGGCAGGATGAGCATTTAGAATTCAGAAGTCAGGAGTCAGAATGAAAAAACCTTATACTCCTGACTTCCGACTCCTGAATTCCGTTTTTTATCTTTGATTTCTGTCTCTTCTCCCTCCTGTCTCCTCTCTCTTGTCTCCTGTCTCCTGACTCCTTGAAAATAATTAGCTTTCAATAATCCCCTAAAATTCCGGTATCGCCATGGACAAAAAGCTCCCCCGACCGGAAATTCAAAGCAGCTCTATCTGGTACTGGCCCAGCCCGAGCTTGCGCACTGTAGCTAAAGACTGGAGAGCATCATCCACCGTCATTTTGAACACTATCCCCGGCGCAAGATTCCTTTTCATCAGGGACTGGTAAAATTCTTTGAAAGGAACCTTTCCCTCGCCGAGGCTGAGCCGTCTCTCCTCTTTTTCCCTGGCGTCGCTCAAGTGCACGAGGTCGATTCCGCCGGATGCGAGTTCGTTCAACCAGGCTTGAATTTTTTTTCTGGAGTTGCTGAACGCGTGGGCCACATCAAAACAGATCCCCACCGAACCTTCCGGGCATTTTTGAATAACCCGCAGCAGAATATCCGGGCTTTCTTCAAACATGTTGGCAATCAGTATCTTCATATCGTACCGTTCAGCTGCCTCGATTGTCTCCTGCCACAGAGGAAGGCAGATTTCGAACCACTGATCGATAACCCGTGAATGAAGAAGAGGATTATAACCCGTATAAAGGGTGAGATATTTTGCTTTGAGGTTGCCGGCGATTTCCACCGAGCGCAGAAAGAGTTTCCGTGTATGCTCCCGGATATAAGGATCGAGGCTCCCTGGCGAGAGGTCGAGAAAAGGCCCCTGAACATTTACTTCCATACCCCTTTCCCGGAGAGTGGATCCAAGCTTACCGACCATGGGCAGCTCACAGACTTTAAGTATCCAGTGCGGATCCACTACCTCGATTTCCAGCCCCAGTCCGGCTGCGGCAATCTTCTCCAGCGAGGTAGTGATTTCCGGATACGGTACCGCGGCGAAATATTTGATCTGCATCCTTAAATCCTCCTCTGTTTTATCGCTTGCCCAAGCCGCCTTTCCAGCCATTCAAGAGGCATGGCGCTCAAGCGCAACAGGGCGTCGTGAAATTTCTTCAAGGAAAAGTTATCCTCCCCTGCCTGGCTGAATGAATGGCGCAGCTCGATTATTTTGAGCCTGCCGATCAAGGCCCCCAGAGAAGATGCCGGGCTGGAAGCCAGATGGCAAACCTGAAACCAGGCCTGCCTCTCCGGGATACCGGCACCGTTCACCAGGTCGGCAACCGCCTGAGACTCGTTTTTACCGGTACAATGGAGATCAATGTCGACAAGCACACGCCAGGCATCAAGAAGCCGAGCATGCAGCACCAGGAATTCGAAATTTCTGTTGTCAAACAATCCCTGCTCCACCAGCAGGCCCGGTACATAGCTCGACCATCCCTCTTCGAAGATATTGCGGCGGGAAAGATAGGCCAGCCTGTTTCTCTTTTTAATGCGCCTGGCGAGAAGGGTGTGCCTGCCTGGATACAGCTCTCTGGTTACCGTAAACAGCGCCCTGCTTCCCGAGTGCGAATCGAGTATGGTTTCCCTATCTTCTTTACCCATGTCTTCAGGCAAGGGAGTGACACAGAAGAAAGCCTTGCTTTCCTCCTCGAAAGGAGGGGCTTCGATATATCCGGCCACAGGAATGGCAGGCCTTTCGAAAGGCGGGGTTTCCATAAGGACCAGGTTGTCTCTTGACGGAAGAGTGAGCAGATTCGCCGAGCGGATCGCCTTTTTTACCTTGCTGATTATCTCTCCCCAGTGGGCTAGAAGATCGCCCTGGGGCTTATCTTCATCGGGTTTCCGCAGTCTTTCCTGCCAGGTAAGCCCGCCGCCCATTTTTTCCGACAGCCGGACAAGCTCCTCCCCGGTCCGTTCAATTTCTTCGCGGGCCAGACGGCGAAGAGAGTCGATATCGATATCCAGGAGGTGTTCATGCTTCAGCAGATAGTTGAAAACTTTTTCACCAGCGCTGAAAGCGCCGCTCGAGCGGGGCATAAGATCCTTGATCAGGAACTCCAGGTATTCATCGAACGCCGCCCGGGCAGTCTCATAGTATTTCTTGATCACATTTTCCAGCTCGGGCACCTCTTTGGTGAGGCTCTCGATAAGCCTGGCCAGGTATTCCCTGGCCGAGACTGTCAAATCCACAGCGGCCCGGGTCCAGAGGCGTGGAATGTCATCCCCATAGCTAAGATTGAGCTTTCCCTCATCGAGAACCCGGGGTACTTCCCGCATCCTGTCTATGGCCCGCAAAGCCCGGTAATGGTAAGGGGCGCTGCTCCGGGCAACGAGTTGATAGACACCATAGATCGCGATCCGGGGATAAGTGGAGGCGTCCCGGTCCAGGCTGTGTACGCTCTCCTCCATGAGGATGCCCAATTCCAGCCCGCAGCGCAGAAGTTTAAGTTCCGTATTCTTCGAGGAAACCTTCTCACACAGCTTTATCAGCTCCAGAAATTCTTTTTTCCGGTGCAGCTTGTTTCGGCGGGAGACAAGGTCAAGTTTTTCCAGCCGGTCGTCATAGCGGTGTATTCCGGCCAGAGTCGCCTCTACCGGATTCTCCATCCAGAGAAATTCCAGTATCTCATCAATCAATTGCGATGCTTCCTTTTCCATGAACACTCCACAGGATTAGCCAATAACCGCCACTAAAAGGGTCATTAAATTTATCCTTACTTTGTAAATCTTTATCTGGATTTTATCTCCATTGCCTTATTGGCACCATTGCTCGATCATCATAATACGCTAAATCATTCCGGCTTTTCTTTGGAATATTTCGTAGGGGCGACGAGTGCGTCGCCCAAAACCCTTTCTGTCTTAATTACCTCTCGGGCGAGGCGTGCCTCGCCCCTACTTTCCTTTCAAAGAAGCTGCACGGAATAGACAACCGTGACTGTCCCCCCGGGAGGAACGCCTGGGGAAAATCTCACCCTGTTCGAGCTGAGTTTTTCATAAGGATGAGAACTGCTGATAATTTTCCAGTCTCCAGGGAAAACCTCCTCCACCTGTACAATTACCGCTTCCTTTTTCCGATTGACAAGCTTGATTTCCATGCTTACCTGGCGCAGGCGATCGGACAGCCTTTTGAACTCGGTCTGCTTTCTTTCGGCGACCAGGTCAAAAGCCTTGCCCGCTTTGAGCGAGATTTTCCTCTCCGCTGGTGTGTGGCCGATTCTGTCTTCACCGGAGAAAAATTTAGCCCCGCCAGGCTCGGTTTCATAAATGCGTACCAGTCCTGCAGGCAGCGGCATGCCGGGATAATTGGCCCCGCCATTGACCCATTCCAGGTAGACCGGGACCTGTTCTTCTCGCGGAGTTTCCCCCATGGGGCCGAAATAGAAGTTCTGCCCGCCTTCGAGACGGTATATTCTTTCCGGCTTCAGCCCTTCCAGCCTAAAAAGCTCGATCTGCTTGACTTGTTTGTCCGGCAGGTTTGTTTTTCTTTGCAGACGGTAGCGATA
>Ga0315277_10004611_pt1 | contig 18338 bp, 16 predicted proteins | sample YL17G05_15_MG_FD_203695 | JGI IMG/M metagenome (GOLD analysis project Ga0315277, IMG submission 203695) | Sediment microbial communities from Yellowstone Lake, YNP, Wyoming, USA - YL17G05_15 | ecosystem: Environmental > Aquatic > Freshwater > Lake > Sediment | place: USA: Wyoming | collected...
ATATAACGGCTATCCAGATAATCGATCAGGGCACCTCAACAACAGTCCAGGGAACGGTCGTCTCGACCAGCATGAGCACCACGCCCAAGACGATTACATTGATCGTCTCTGGCTCGGGCGGCTCGACGGTACAGACCTTCAACCTGGCAATGACTTGCACCGCGTACTACCTTGGCGCTGCCATCGCTCTTGACACGATCCGCCCGGCGGATACGGCCATCCTGACCCGCGACTCGGGTGGCACAGTGACCAGCATCGTCCTGACCGCGCGCGGGCCGCAGACGTCATACGAGACGTCCGGCACGCTGGAATCGCTCACACATTCGTCCATCGGCTACAGGCTGGGCGTGCGGGATTCGTCGAGCGTTCTGCACGATCACTACCTCCAGACCGGAGCTGTGGTGAAGGCCGGCACGATGAACCTGACTGCGGCCGATCTGCAGACATTGATGCTGGTTCACATCACAGTGGTAGACTCGAAGATCACAGTGGTTGACATCACTGCCACGACCGTGGCGGGTGTCGTCACCGCCACCAGCTTCAGCACGACTCCGAAGACGATCACCGTGACTCCGACCGCCGGGACCGCCACAGTCCACACCCTGGCACACGTCTGCAAGGTGTACGTCGGGAGCACCGAGGTGGCTCTCGCGACTCTGAACCAGAACGACGAAGTCCAAATGCTCATCTACAGTGGCGTCAATAAGGTCGGTAGAATCACAATCACGAAAGACATCATCCAGGGCAGAGTGACGAACATAACCATGGATTCGACCGGGACGAAGGTGTCCGTGGAGGCTGCGGGAACGACCTACTCGTATTACCTGGCCAGCGGTGTGACGCTGCCTGCAATCGTCGTCGGCACCACTTTTGTCCAGATCACGGTAGTGTCGAACCAGATCACGGCTATCACGATAGCGCCTTAGCAGAGGTGCGATGGTGCGGCGCTGCTGCGCGAGCGTAGGCCCCTGCTGTGCGAGGGCAGGCCCGGCGCCTCGGCTCCAGTGACTTCAAAGGCTGCGGCACGGCCACTGTGATGGCCGCATGAGATGACCCGCCCTTAGCGGTGGCGGGTCATCTTGTTTTGTGTGTGGCTATCCCTGGCAGCCTGGTAGTAAAGTTACTGATGCCTGCGATGGTCGGGCGCTATCAACCAGGGCGACTTGCGGGGGCGTTGGGTCTCTGGTGACCAGGGGAAGCCGCCGGGGTGGTCACAGGTGACCAGGGTTGGCCGCTGGGCTGATCCGCCAGTGACCAACGCCAGCCGCGTTGGGTCTCTGGTGACCAGTGGAAGTCGTGAGGGTGGTCACGGGTGACCAGGGTCAGCCGCCGGGCTGGTTCGGGGTGACCAACGCCAGCCGCGTTGGGTCTCCGGTGACCAGTGGAAGTCGTGGGGGTGGTCACCGGTGACCAGGGTTGGCCGCTGGACTGGTCCGGGGTGACCAACGCCAGCCGCGTTGGGTGCCTGGTGACCAGTGGGGGCCGCCGGAGTGGTCACAGGTAACCAGGGGAGGCCGCTGGACTGGTCTGTGGTGACCAACGCCAGCCGCGTTGATACTCCCGTGAGCAGTGGAAGCCGCCGGAGTGGTCACGGGTGACCAGGCAGTGGGGCCGGGCTGGTCCGGGGTGACCAACGCCCACCGTGTTGGTACTCCGGTGACCAGAGGAAGCCGCCGGGGTGGTCACGGGTGACCAGGCAGTGAGGCCGGAACTGGTCCGGGGGTGACCAACGCCCGTCGCTGAGATCGGCGCCGGAGTTGCTTCCAGGAGTGACCGGCCCCGGGAACGAGGTATGAGAGGGGTGCGACCGGGGCAGCCCCCACCTTCCTGGTTGAAATCTTCCATTTCCGGCTAAGATAGAGTATAGTCATCATAACAAATCCAGCCTGCGACCCCGGGGGAGGTACTTGGCCTGTGGAGTTATTCCTCGACACAGCAAACATTGACGACATAAGAAAAGCAGTTGAGATTGGAGTCATCTCCGGAGTAACAACAAATCCCTCGCTTGTGGCGAAAGAGAAGCGCGACTTCCACACCATAGTTAAGGAAATCTGCGCCATAGTCCCGGGTCCCGTAAGTGCCGAAGTGCTCAGCCTTGAAGCGCCTAAGATGATCGAAGAGGCCAGGGTCCTGTCGTCGCTCGCGCCGAACGTGGTCGTGAAGCTCCCGATGACCAAGGACGGGCTCAAGGCCTGCAAAGTACTTGTCGCCGAAGGCGTGAAGACGAACGTCACACTGGTCTTCTCCGCGAACCAGGCGCTCCTGGCAGCGCTGGTAGGCGCGACGTATGTGAGCCCGTTCGTGGGGCGACTTGACGACGCGGGTAATGAAGGCATGCAAGTTGTCCGAGATATTGTTCAGATATACGAAAACTACGGCATTACCACGCAAGTTATCACTGCGAGCGTGAGGCACCCCATGCACGTGATCGAAGCCGCGAAGGCTGGTTCGGATGTCGCAACCGTCCCGGCTGCGGTGCTTGACGCGATGTTCCGGCACCCGCTGACCGATGTGGGTATCGAGCGGTTCCTGGCAGACTGGAAGAAGGTTACAGGATAGTGTTGAATATTTCCAGCATTGACCTACATAAGGTAAAGTGGTAACATTGGAGCGGTTGGGTGGGTCCCAGTCTGAATCCCACGTGGTTGTTCCACCTGGACTTACCGGCTTCAGTGTTTGAGATTCCTCCGTTGTAATCCCCTTAAAAGGATGGGTCTTAACTCTTGATAGCCATATCCGAAGCGTTTTCTGATGTTAACCTGGTTCAGCATACCTGTGTTCCCCTCTGGAAAAATCTATCGATCGAGGTGAAAGCCCCTTGAGCATGAGTGAGCTCGAGGCTAAGACTCTTGTTGAGCTCCACACAGTAGCCCGCGACCTGAACATCCCTGCTTTCCGCACGATGAGGAAGAAGGAGCTCATTTTCGAAATCCTGAAGGCAAAAACCCAGGCAGGTGGCCTGATTTTCGCCGAGGGGCTCTTGGACATCATGCAAGACGGCTTCGGCTTCCTCCGCCCGAACCTTTACTTCCAAAGCCACGACGACATCTACGTGTCGCCCTCGCAGATCAGAAGGTTTGACCTCAGGACTGGGGATATCATCACAGGCCAGGTCCGGCCGCCGAAAGACAACGAGCGCTACTTCGCGCTGCTGCGTGTGGAAGCCGTCAACGGCGTGGACGCGGACGTCTCGAAGGACAGGCCGTTCTTCGATAGCCTCACCCCGATTTTCCCCAACCGGCGATTCATAATGGAGACGGCCCGCGACGAGATCTCGGGGCGGTTGATGGACTTATTTGCACCGATCGGGACCGGCCAGCGTGGGCTGATCGTCTCACCGCCGAAGGCAGGCAAGACTATACTCCTGAAGCACGTGTCGAACGCCATCGCCGTAAACCACCCGGATGTCCACCTGATGGTGCTTCTGATTGACGAGCGACCGGAAGAGGTCACGGACATGCAGCGTTCGGTGGTCGGCGAGGTCATCAGCTCGACGTTTGACGAGGTCCCCGAGAACCACATCAGGGTCACGGAAATGGCCATTGAGCGGGCGAAGAGGCTTGTCGAGCATAAGAAAGACGTTGTGATCTTGCTGGACAGCCTGACGCGCCTCGGCCGGGCGTACAACCTCGTTGAGCCGCCTTCCGGCAGGACTCTGTCGGGTGGTATGGACCCGGTGGCCCTGCACAAGCCGAAGAGTTTCTTCGGCGCGGCGCGCAACATCGAGGAGGGCGGGAGCCTCACGATCCTGGCGACCGCGCTGATAGATACCGGCAGCCGCATGGACGACCTGATCTACGAGGAGTTCAAGGGCACGGGCAACATGGAGTTGCACCTTGACCGGAAACTCTCGGAACGCAGGATTTTCCCCGCGATAGACATCAAGCGGTCCGGCACCCGCAAGGAAGAGCTGCTGCTCAGCAGCGAGGAGCTCGAGATTATCTGGCTGTTCCGGCGCGCGACGAACAACATGGAGCCGGACAAGGTGCTTGAGATGCTTATCGACCGGCTGAAGAAGACGAAATCCAACCACGATTTTCTCGCGTTCATCCAGAAGGAATTGCAGAGGACCGCGAGCTAGGCCGGGACAGAATCTGTGTTTGCCGGGGCACAACCGCCAGTAGCCGGCAGGGTATATTTTGCCAGCTAACTGGCCTCGATTTCCCGCAGTCCAGGCCAGTTTGCTTGTCACTACACATGCCCAGTGGTATAATTCCGTTTGTGTCAAAGCGTTCCGACCAGTTCATCAAGCGTTCGGCCCGGAAGAGGTGAATTCGTTGAAGGCCAACATACATCCGAAGTGTGAAGAAACTACGGTCACATGCGCCTGCGGTGAGGTTTACCACTTGGCATCGACTAAGAAAAGCCTAAGGGTTGAAATATGCTCGAAGTGCCACCCGTTCTTCACTGGCGTCCAGAAGATCATTGACACCGGTGGCCGCGTGGAGAGGTTCAAGAGGAAGTACGGCAAGGAATAGCGTCGCAGATAAGGCAGGGCGCTCGGACGTCCTGCTTTTTGTGAATTGCCGCAGGATGCTGCGGCGTTCTTGTCGGTGGGCCTGGCGCGGGATGGTCGCAGTAACGTAGGCCCTTAGCGCACGGGACCAGGGATTAGCGTACGGAACCAGGCAGTCGGATGCACCTCATCAGGCAGCCAGAGCGTGGAGGGACAGGCCACGGGAAACCAGGGAGCGGGGAAACCAGCAAAGCCGCAATATGGCGGGCAGGCCGTCATCGAAGGTGTCATGATGCGCGGTCCGGAAGGGTTTGCTGTCGCTGTGCGGAAGCCGGATGGTAACATCGGCATCCTGCAGGAGCACGCGATTGCGCCGTCACGGCGGAAAGGCCCGCTGGCATGGCCGCTCGTCCGGGGCGCGGCGGTCTTCGTGGATAGCATAACCATCGGTGTGCGGTCGCTAATGATGTCGATGGAACTTGCAGGCGAAGAAGACGAAAAGCTCACTCCGGCCCAGACGAGCATGGCTGTTGTCGTAGCAATGGTATTCGCCGTGGGGCTGTTCATCGTGCTCCCGACGCTGGTGATGGCGTTCGTCCGGCGGTCGGCATCGGGCGTGCCGGTATTCCTGATGAACCTGGCAGAGGGCTTATTGCGGGCTGTGATATTCGCCTGTTATGTGCTCGCGATTTCGCGCATGAAGGAAATCCGACGCGTGCTTGAGTTTCATGGTGCTGAGCACAAAGTGATTAACACGTTCGACGCGGGGGATGATTTGACCGTCGAGAATGTGCGAAAGCGTACGACAATTCACCCGAGGTGCGGGACGAGTTTCCTCCTGTTTGTAGTGCTTGTGGGCAGCGTGCTGTTTTCGTTTTTTGGTTGGCCGGGAGTGATACAGCGTATCCTGACCCGGCTGGCGCTGTTGCCGGTCGTAGCAGGCATAAGTTATGAACTGCTGCGATTCTCAGGCACGTCCAGTTCGCCTATTGTCAAGGCGCTACGCGCACCGGGAATGTGGTTCCAGCGGCTGACGACTCGTGAGCCCGATGATGGGCAGATTCAGGTGGCCATTGAAGCGTTGAAAGCCGTCGCAGCCTCCTGGACGTGACCGTTGGTGGCCGCAGACGAGGCCGTTGGCGGTTCTGGCGATTGAACCTTGAACGCAGTAGCTGCTTCTTAGGGGGTTTTCCGGATGTTAGAGCGGCTTGACCTGATAGAAAACCGGTACGAAGAACTGAACACCCTGATGGCGGATCCGAACATAGCGAGGGACCCATCGCTCTGGGCGAAGTATGCCAAGGAGCAGGCCAAGATAGCGAGCATCGTCGCCAAATACCGCGAGCTGAAGAAGGCTGAGCAGGCGCTTGAAGACGACCGGAGCATGCTCAAGGAGCAGATAGACGACGAGTTTCGCCAGATGGTTGACGCGGAGATCCAGGAAACCCGCCAGCGGATAGCCACTCTTGGGGAGGATCTCCGCACTGCGCTGCTCCCGAAGGACCCGAACGACGAGAAGAACGTCATCGTCGAGATCCGGGCCGGCGCAGGCGGCGAGGAAGCCGCGCTCTTCGCGGGCTCACTATACAGGACGTATTCGCGATACGCCGAGCGCCAGGGTTGGAAGACAGAGCTCATGGATTCGAACCCGACAGACATCGGGGGCTTCAAAGAGGTCATCTTCGTCATCGAGGGCGAAGGCGCATACTCGCGGCTCAAGTACGAGAGGGGCGTGCACCGTGTGCAGCGTGTGCCGGTGACCGAGGCGAGCGGGCGGATCCACACTTCGACCGTGACCGTGGCGGTGCTGCCGGAGGCGGAGGAAGTTGAGGTCGAGATCAACCCCAATGACCTCAGAGTAGACACTTTCTGCTCAAGCGGGCACGGCGGGCAGAGCGTGAACACCACTTATTCGGCTGTCCGGATTACGCACATCCCGACGGGTGTGGTTGCCACGTGCCAGGACGAAAAGAGTCAGATTAAGAACAGGGACCGGGCGATGCGCGTGCTTCGCGCCCGCCTTTACGACATCGAGAAGACGAAACGCGACCAGGAACTTGCAGAGACAAGGCGTTCACAGGTGGGCACCGGCGACCGCAGCGAGCGAATCAGGACCTACAACTTCCCGCAGACGCGGGTGACGGATCACAGGATAGGCCTGACGCTGCACAAGCTCGACCTGATACTTGACGGTGACTTGAACGACATCATCGACGCACTCACCGCTGCCGAGCAGGCCAAACACCTTCAGAAGGCGGAGTGACGGGCGGGCAGAGGTGTGAAGGTACAGGAAGCGCTCGTGCACGGGATAAGATTGCTGAAGGAGGCGGGCGTCGAAAGCCCGCAGCTTGACTGCGCTGTGCTTCTTGCGCAGGCACTTGGAATCACAAAGGAAAGGGTTTATGTTGAGGCCGAGCGGGAGATTGAACCTGCCCGGCTTTTGCTTTTCCAGCAGATGCTTGAGCGCAGAGTCCGCAGGGAACCGGTCCAGTACATAACCGGGACCAGAGAGTTCATGGGGCTGGACTTTGAGGTCGGACCGGGCGTGCTTGTGCCGCGGCCGGAAACTGAGGTGCTTGTGGAGGTCGCGCAGTGTCTCATCAAGGAGAGCGGGCGGTGGCCCCATGCCCAGGCGGAGGGCTGCGTGAGAACGGCCGATGCGGAGGGGCGCGCCGGGCCGGCTGGAGGATACATGCTGGCGGACATCGGTACAGGCTCGGGCGCGATAGCGGTTGTGTTGGCCGGGTTCCTGGGGACGCTGGAGGACCGACGCCGTGTCAGCAGGGTTTTTGCCACCGACATTTCCACCGAGGCGCTCGAGACGGCGAAGAGAAACGCCCGGAGGCATCATGTGCAGGACAGGATCGAGTTCCTGGAAGGAGACATGTGGCAGCCACTCGAGGGCCTGGGGCTCGCGGGCAAGCTGGACGCCGTGGTCTCCAACCCGCCGTACATAAGCACTGCGGAAATGGAGACATTGCAGCCGGAAGTCCGGCTGTTTGAACCGAGACAAGCGCTGGATGGCGGCGAAGATGGTCTGGACTATTACAGGATTCTTGCACGAGGAGCGCCGAAGTTCCTGAGGCCGGGCGGTTTCCTCGCGCTGGAAGTCGGAGCTTTCCAGTCTGAGCCTCTGCGCGCCTTGATGGATGCAGCCGGCCTGTGCAACTGCCGGGCTGTGAAGGACCTCCAGGGCATCCCGCGGGTCGTTTACGGCTTCCGGGCCTGAGGCATACGACTTCCGCGCCTGATGCACACGGCACCCGGGCCTGGTGCGTATGGCTCCCAGCCTGATCCAGGCAAAACACGCGCGTCATTGGGTTAGTCACTATGAAGACGAAGGTATTCAAGATAGTGCTCACGCCCCACGGCCTGGACCGCGCAGGCATCGAGGCAATCAAGACCTGCGCCGGGATACTCAGGGCAGGTGGGCTTGTTGCGTTCCCGACCGAGACAGTCTACGGGCTCGGTGCGCTTGCCACTTTGCCAGCCGCAGTACGCAGCATATTCGCCGCGAAAGGCCGCCCGCAGGATAACCCGCTGATTGTCCACATAGCGAGCGTCCGGCAGCTCGATGACCTGGCCATTGTCCCGTCGGAAGCATACGCGCTCGCGCGCGCTTTCTGGCCCGGCCCGCTTACTGTTGTCGTCAAGAGCCGGGAACTTGTCGCCCCTGAGGTCAGCGCAGGCCTGGACACCGTCGGCATACGTATGCCGGATAACCCGATAGCTCTTGAACTAATAAGGCACGCAGGCCCTGTGGCTGCGCCGAGCGCGAATGTGTCTGGCCGCCCGAGCCCGACGACTGCCGGGCACGTACTGGCCGACCTCGACGGCAAGATTGATGCCGTGCTGGACGGCGGCCCGACGGGTGTCGGGCTGGAATCCACCGTGCTCGACCTGTCGCACACCGCACCTGCCATATTGCGGCCCGGCGGCGTGACGTACGAGATGCTCAAGCGGATCCTGCCTGCGGTAATGCAGGCAGCGCATTCTGCCCTAGCCGTGGATAAGCCCAGATCGCCTGGCCAGAAGTATGCACACTATGCCCCTCGGGCTGAGGTGATCGTGGTCAAGGGCACCGGCGCGGAAGACGTGCTGCAGAAAGTCAGTGAGCAGGCGCGGTTGCTGCTCGGTGCCGGCTACAGGCCGGAGGGCCCGACTGGCACGGGCACCACGGCCACCGGCATCAGGCCCAGCCCGGGCCCCGCCCCGAGACTCGGCATACTTTCCACCACCGAGAACATCGCCGCCTACCGGGACCGGTTTCGCGCGGAAGTGGAAAGTGGTCGGCTGGTCATACTCGACGCTGGGCCGAGGAGCGACCCCTCTGTGATCGCGTCAAGACTATTCGCGGCGTTGAGGGAGTTTGATGCGCTCGGAGTGGATAGTGTGCTGGCCGAGAGTGTGCCCGAAACCGACATAGGTGCTGCTATCATGGACCGGCTCAGCCGCGCCGCGTCTCAAGTGATCGAGGCGCCAGACCGCCCGTTCACCGTCCTATTCGTCTGCTCGGGCAACACTTGCAGGAGCCCTCTTGCTCAGGCGATATTCAGCCGGAAGGCCCGCGAGGCTGGCCTCCACATCCGCTTTCTGTCTGCTGGGACTTCCGCCGTTGAGGGCGACCGCGCGAGCGTCCACGCTCGGACCGTGGCGAAGGAGAAGGGGCTTGACCTCGATTCTCATGTCGCCGCTACTGTATCTCTGCAGCATGTGGTCCAGGCCGACGTCATTCTCACGATGCGTGACGAACAAAAGGCTGAGATGCTTGCACGCTTTCCAGAGGTGGAGGGCAAGGTATCTGTAATCGGCGAATACCTTGATGATCCCGGCCATGAAGTCCCTGATCCATTCGGCAAAAGCCTTGATGAATACCGCAAGACAGCGGCCACGATCGAGTACTTCGCGCACCTGTTCTTCGAGAAGCATAGAGCAGGCCGGGAGGCTACGCCCTAGGAGGTGCCCACTTGAGGATCACAGTGACCCTTGAACTCGCGAAAGCGGCTGCACTGGGCGGAGGAGTCTTTGGCGGCGGGGGAGGAGGTTCACCCCAGGAGGGCCTGAGGCTTGCCACCCTGGCGCTCGAGATGGGCCACGTCGAGATCATCACGCTCGATGAGGTGCCCCCCGAGGCCGTGCTCCTGACGGTATCCGCTGTCGGCGCTCCGAAGAGTGGGGGGAATGTTGTAGCATCGCACTACATAAAAGCAGTACAGATGCTGGTCGAAGCTGAGGGCCTCAAGCTCGGCGGCCTCATCGCCAACGAGTGCGGCGGGCTGGCATGCGTGAACGGTTGGCTCCAATCCGCTATGCTGGGAGTGCCTGTCATCGATGCGCCGTGCAACGGGCGCGCCCACCCGACCGGCATGATGGGCTCCATGGGGCTGCACAAGCTCAAGACCTACACGTCGGTGCAGGCTGCGGTGGGAGGCGACGTGACGAAGGACACCTATCTCGAGACGTTCGTACGGGGTAGCCTGGAGAAGGCTTCGTCAATGATCCGCCAGGCATCCGTGCAGTGTGGGGGCCTTGTTGCGGGGGCACGCAATCCTGTCACGGCTTCGTACGCGGCGAAACATGCGGCTCCCGGCGCGCTCGGCAGGTGCATGGGCCTTGGTCAGACCATGCTCGACCTGCGAAACAGGGGTAGCACAGCGATTCCCGCGACGATCGCCGAAGTGCTTAGCGGGTCGCTACCCGTCACCGGCCGGATCGCTTCGCTGAAAATCGAGACGAAGCAGGGGTTCGACGTGGGCACTGTGGTTGTTGAGGGGGAGAAGGCCATTGAACTGACCTTCTGGAACGAATACATGTGCGCGGAGATGGACGGGAAGCGTGTCGCGACATTCCCGGACCTCATCGGGACGCTCAACCCGGGCGACGGCACTCCGCTGACCACCGCTGACCTGGAGCACGGCCAGGACGTCGCGGTTGTGATCGTGCCCCGGGCGCGGCTCATCCTGGGCGCGGGAATGCGCGATCCTGCACTCTTTGCGCCCGTTGAGCAGGCTGTGGGGAAGCCGGTCATCAAATACGTGTTCGACGAAGCGAGGTAAGGTTTATGTGCATGAAGCAGGCTATCTGGGCTTACGACCTGCTTGACAGTGCGAGGGTGGACGGAGCGTCGGTGGCTGAGGCGCTCAAGGCAGTCGGTCTGAAGACCAGCATCAACCGGATAACCGGCCCCAAAGGCTACACGGATTTCATCAAGGTTGTGGTCCCGGGCAAGGATGGCCGCGCGATGGGCGGAAAGGCGCCGACGCTGGGCATTGTTGGGCGGCTCGGCGGTATCGGGGCGAGGCCGGAGCGCGTCGGGCTGGTGTCGGATGGAGATGGCGCCGTAACTGCGGTGACAGTGGCGCTGAAACTTGGGACTATGAAGTTGAACTACGATGACCTGGAAGGCGACGTCATCGTCGGGACGCACATCTGCCCGGACGCACCGACACAGCCGCATGATCCGGTTCCGTTCATGGGATCGCCGGTGGACATAGCCACCATGAATATGCTCGAAATCGACCCGGAGATGGATGCTGTCCTCTCGATAGATACGAGCAAAGGAAACAGGATCTTGAACCACAAAGGCTTCGCGATTTCGCCCACGGTCAAGGACGGTTATATACTCCGCATCTCAGAGGATTTGTTGAACATCATGCAGTGGACAACCGGCCGGCTGCCGGTCGTCTTGCCCATAACGACCCAGGACATAACCCCCTACGGCAACGACGTCTATCACCTGAACAGCATCCTGCAACCCGCGACGGCCACGGACGCGCCGGTGGTCGGCGTCGCCATCACGGCCGAGAGTGTCGTGCCGGGGTGCGCGACGGGTGCGAGCCACGTCGGAGACATCGAGTGCGCGGCGCGTTTCTGCGTTGAGGTGGCAAAGGCCTTCGGCGCAGGGACCTGCAAGTTCTACAACGAGGCCGAGTACGACAGGCTCGTCCGGCTTTACGGCGATATGAAGATGCTGCAGACGCTGGGTAAAGCCTAAGGGGCTGGGGAAGGGGTGAGGCGCCCCGGGGTAAGCCGCAAAAGCCCTGGCCCAGCGTAAGGCTCAAAGCCCCACCCGGGGCCGCGGGATCCCAGGGTCCATCGCGGCGCCTGCGACGTCCCAAATCTGAAGGAGGTCCTCGCAATGCCGGTGTTGGGGACGGTAACCATCGGGCAATCGCCCAGGACCGACCTGATCCCCGAGATGCAGGTCATCCTTGGGCCTGAGGTGCATGTCGTCGAGGGCGGTGCGCTCAACGGCCTTTCGCCTGCCCAGATCCAGGCATTCAAACCGGAGCCCGGCGATTACGTGCTTGTGACGAGGCTACGGGACGGCACCTCAGTCAAGATAGCGGAGAAGCACATCCTGCCCCTGATGCAGGCCCAGATAGACAAAGTGGTCGCCCTCGGCGCGGGTGTGGTCGCACTGGTCTGCACGGGATCATTCCCGGAGTTTGAATGCCCTAAACCCCTGATCGAGCCGCAGAAGGTGCTCGGCCACGTGGTCCGTTCCGTGAGCGGGCGCCTGCCCGTAGGGGTTGTTGTGCCGGATGCCGACCAGATAGCGCATGCGGAGGAACGCTGGCAGGGTGCGGGCAGGTCAGTTCGCGTCGTCGCAGCGTCGCCGTACGGTGACTTGAGTGATCTCGATGACGCTGCCAGAGACTTGAAGCGGGCCGGCTGCGGGCTGGGGGTCCTGGACTGCATTGGTTTCACTTTCGCGATGAAAAAGCGGTTTACCGAGAAGCTCGGAGCGCCCTGCGTGCTGGCGCGCTCAGCGCTCGCGAGGGTGCTGAGGGAAATCCTGTCGTGCGGGGCGTGACGGCCCTGTGTGGTGTGAGTGTGATGCCGGGACGGCGAAACCATCCGGCGGGGAGCGCGTGGTCTGCGCTACTCGAAGGCGCTGTGCCGACCGGGCGGATACGCCGGTCTACGGTCAACAGGTGAACACCGGGCCCGGGCTATGATCAATGGATGAACATAACTGCGGGTCTTCGTTCAACTGGTGAACTTAGTGGCCCCGCGGCCGCCGAATATGCCCCGGGTGCGGTGCCCGGCGGCGCGCCGCAAGGCCGGCCGGCTGGGCTGGGTGCCAAGACGCCGGCAAATCAGACGTTGAACCGGAATGACACGATGTCTCCGTCCCGGATGATGTACTCCTTCGCCTCAAGCCTGAACAGGCCGGCTTCCCTGACTGCCTTCATTGAGCCCAGGCGCTCCAGGTCGCGATAGGCCACAACTTCCGCCCGGATGAACCCTCGCTCGATATCCGAGTGAATAGTACCGGCGGCGTCTTTCGCCGGTGTATCCCGCTTAACCGTCCACGCTCTGACCTCGTCATCCCCGACCGTGAAGAAGGATATCAGGCCGAGAGTCTGGTACGCCTGCTTTGCCAGCCTGTCAAGGCCCGGCTCTTCCAGGCCATATTCCTTCAAGAACACGCGGCGCTCGCTCGAGTCCATGCCGGCGATTTCCTCTTCGACATTCGCCGAAAAGCGCACTACGGGAATAGCCGATGCGTCACAACGCGAGTAAACCGCATCGTACTTACCGTTACTGTCCGCGACGTCCGACTCGGGCACGTTCAACGCAGCGATCACTGGGCGAGTCGTGATGTAATTCTGCCTGTCGGGAAGGGCCTGCACCAGGCCTTCGTCTCCGGCCAGCATATCGCCGTCTTCGAGCCTGGACTTCGCAGCCTCGAGGATCACTGCGTGCTCCTTCGGCGCAAACCTCTTGCCCTCGATGTGTTCAAGAGCTCGCTCTACCTGTCCGAGGTCGGACACAACAAGTTCAGCAAGCACCTCATCGAGGTCGGTGACCGGATTCCTGAAAAATGCGCCGAGCACGACTAGCAGCGCATCGACGGTCCTGGCCTGCTGGGCGGCTTCCGAATTGCCATTGCCATTTTTCATAGACGCGAAATCGACGACAGTTATTTGCGCGTGGGTGGTCTTCTTCGGCTTGTACATGTCCGACAGGAAGTCCACGCGGCCGTCAGGCACGTTCGCTGCGCCAAGGCTGTAGCCGTTTTTCTGTGCAACACCGTGGGCGCCGGTCAGCACCTTGAATATGGTGGTTTTTCCACTTGTCCTGGGCCCGATGATTCCTATCTTCACAAGAGCAACCTCCCAGCAAACAAGCCCGATTCTATACTTGTGCATGATATGAGTCAATCTTAGTGTGGCAGTTGCGGGATGGCCTGGGCGCCAGGCCACGCGCGTCGACGCTATGTGACGGGGCGCAGTCGGCTGTCGTCGCGGGTGGACGACGCAGGCCAGCGTGTCGTCGCGGGTGGACGACCCAAGCCAGCGTGTCGTCGCCGGTGGACGATGCTTGCGCGTGTCGTCGCGGGTGGACGACGCAGCGTGCGCCCTGACGCCGCGACACTGGCCAGCCCGCCGGACACTCTGACAGGCAAGTCCTGCAGGTACAAGCGTCGAGTGTGATGAACTCCGAGAGAGACGTCATTGCCGGCGAGGCGGCGCGACGATGGCAAAGCCCAAATTCGAGGTCAGCAAAGAGAGACGTTCAGAGATGATTGCCCTGGTGAAGGCCTATTTCCTCAAGGAGCGGGGCGAGGAAATCGGGGATCTCGGAGCGTCATTCGTACTTGATTTCTTCATAGAGAAGATTGCGCCCGAGTTCTACAACCAGGGAGTAATTGACTCTCAGAAGTATGTTGGCGAGCGCCTCGAAGACCTGCTCGGCATACTGAAGCAGTAGGGCGGCGTATCTGCCCGGGACGGGGTCGAGCACTCTGGGGAATATGCGGCAACCTGACACAATACCGGATTCTGAACCCCGGCCCACCGCTGCATACTGGAGCCTGGTCGGCGCGACGTTCGTGTCGTCGCTGGGCCTCGGCGTCTACGTTCCGGTTCTCTCACTTCACGCACGCACCCTGGGCGCTACGGCCGCTATGGCAGGCCTTCTGATCGCCAGCTCCGCCGCAGCTCGAGTGATCATCAGCATGCCCGGCGCCTACCTGGGCGAACGCTTCGGGCGGCGGCCCGTGATCATTGCAGGAACCGTGCTGCGCGGCGCCGGGGCTGTCATGTACTCGTTCGCGACAAGTTTCCCCCCGCTGCTATTCTGGTTCTTCCTGATGGGCTTGGGTGCAGCGTCCAGGCAGATAGCCATCCTGTCCTCCGTCGCGGCAATGTCCGGCTCGGGGCGTAAGGGTCGCGACATTTCGGTGCTGCAGGCCGGCGACCTGCTGGGGTATAGTTTCGGGCCCGCGATCGGCGGGTTCTTCGCCCAGAGGTTCGGGCTTCAGGCGCCGTTCCTTGTGCTCGGAGTGCTCGAAGTGCTCTCCGCGGTGGTTGTGCTGCTGCTATTCCATGAGGTAAGGGGCGGCCGGAGCGCGGCTCGCACTACCGGCCTTGCCAGTGTGGCGTCCGCGCTCAAAGATCCGGTTTTCCGCGTGATGGCTGTGTTGAGCATGTCCATGATACTCATCCGGACAGGCAGCTACGCCACCATGACGCCGCTCTATGCTTCGGTGCAAGCGGGCCTTGGGCAATCCCAGGTCGGCGCGGCCATGACGATGTTCTCCATCGCCATTCTCATCTCAGTCCAGTTCTCCGGACGGTGGGCAGACAGAGGGCGAAAGCGGCATCTTGTTGCCCTGTATGCCCTGACCGCAGGCGTTGCCCACTTCCTTATGGCACGCTCCCGTTCCTTCGCAACAGTTGCGGGGTCGCAGTTTGTCCTGGGTGCGGGGCTTGGCATGGCGATGCCGGTGCCCGCAGCCTACATAGCCGACAACTACTCGGCGGGCGAGATGGGACTGGCCCTCGGCGCCCTCCAGATGGCCTCAGAGTTCGGAGCACTGGTCGGCCCCGTGACGCTCGGTTTCATAGCTGACATGGCTCAAGGCAACTACTCAGTGCCGATACAGGTTGGCGGCGTGCTCGTTGCGGCCGTGGGACTTCTCGCGGTAGCTACAATGAAAGAAACCAGGCCTACGCTCCCGGGGAGGGTCGCAGAAACCAGTGCAAGAGACTCAGCAGCGCACTAACGTCGCATACTGGAGCCTTATCAGTGCGTCCTTCATCTCAAGCCTCGGCCTGGGTGTTTACATACCTGTTCTGTCGCTGTTCGCGCGATCGGTTGGAGCGACCGCCGCTATGGCTGGCCTGCTACTGTCGACCGCCGGGGCAGCACGCGTGATAATAAACGTGCCCGGCGCCTACCTGGCCGAGCGGTTCGGGCGACGGCCGGTAATAGCGGCAGCGGGTATCCTGCGCGGAATCATCAGCATGACAATTTCCCAGTGCACCACGTTCGCTCCGTTGCTGGGCCTGTTCGGACTGCTCAGCCTCGGGTGGGCTGTCAGGTACATATCCATCCTGTCCGCCATCGCCGAGATGTCCGGCTCTGTGCGCAGGGGCCGTGCGATCTCGACACTCCAGGCAAGTGACCTCACTGGATACAGCCTCGGCCCGGCAGTCGGAGGCCTTCTGGCGCAGCGGTTTGGGCTGAGTGCTCCCTTCGTTGCCCTCGGGGTCCTGGAAATAGTCTCGGCGTGTGTGGTCCTTGTGCTATTCCGCGAGCCGAAGGCGCTCCGGTCCAGATCCAGCGCCCTGCCGAGCTTCGCCGGTATCATGGCCTCAGCCAAGGACCCGGTTTTCCGCGCCATCGCGGTGGTTGGCTTGTCGCAGATGGTTGTCCGCTCCGGAGCCTACTCCGTCATATCGCCGCTGTATGGCGCCACGCAGCTCAAGCTTTCGCAGGGCGAGATAGGCACGGCCATGACTATGAGCGCAGTAGCGGTGGTCGCAGCACTCCAGCTGGCCGGGCGCTGGCTCGACAGAGGACGCAGGAAGCAGCTCATCGCAATCTACACAGGGCTTATGCCCGTAGCGCTGTTGTGTATTTCCCAGAGCCGCTCGCTGGTCACATTCGGCGCTGCGCAGTTCCTCCAGGGGCTGGGCAGCGGCGTGATTATGCCTGTCCCGCCATCATACGCCGCCGAAGTCTCCCGCGGCGGCAGTCTTGCCGTGACAATGGGATCCCTACAGACAATCTCGGAGATTGGGAGCATCATCGGCCCTGTCGCGCTCGGCTTCATAGCAGACGCGACGAATGGGGACTACCGCGCGCCTTTCTGGGCAGCGGCGGCTTTCGTGGTTGTGGCAGGGGCATCCGCGCTGGCCATAATGGGGAGGCAATCACGCACCACGACTGCGACGGCAAGCTAGCAGCTCCGCAGCTTTTCGCAGCTCTGCAGAAAGTGTAAGATAATGACAGCGCGGGCCAAATCCTTTCTTGGGGGTCACTATCGTGAAAGTGTGCATCGGGTCGGATCACGCTGGCTTTTCGCTCAAGGAATCAGCCAAGAAATGGTTGCAGGACTGGGGTTACGAAGTCGAGGACTTCGGCCCTTTTTCAGAGGACTCCGTGGACTACCCAGATTTCGCGCGGAGAGTCGCCATGGCAGTTGCTCGAGGCGACTACGCGAGGGGGATCTTGATCTGCGGCACGGGTATCGGCATGAGCATCGCGGCCAACAAGGTCCGCGGCATACGCGCAGCACTCTGCCATGATGTGTTTTCCGCCAAAGCGACGCGCCAGCACAACGACTCCAACATACTCACAATGGGCTCGCGCGTCATCGGCCCGGGGCTTGCACAGGAAATCATGCGCACCTGGCTTGCGGAAGGGTATCAGGGCGGGCGCCACGAAGCCCGCGTCAAGAAGATAACGGCACTCGAAGACGAGATGCTGACCACTAAGTGCTAGAGAACGTTCCCGAGGAGGCATCCCCAGTGGATCTCGACAGTATCAGGCAGGAAGTCCGGCAGGCCATCACCGGCTTGATGGAGATAGCAGGACTAAAGCCCGGGCAGATAGTGGTGCTCGGTTGCAGCACCAGCGAAGTGCTCGGCAAGCGGATCGGCTCGGCAGGCAACATACAGGTTGCAGAGGCCATTCTTGATGAGATAATGCCTGTCGTCAGGAGCCACGGGCTATTCCTTGCCGTGCAGTGCTGCGAGCACCTCAACCGCGCCCTTGTGGTAGAGCAGGAAGCTGCGGACAAGCACAACCTGGATCTGGTCACTGTCTACCCAGTGCCCACTGCCGGCGGCGCAACGGCAGGCACAGCCATGAACAAGTTCCACCGGCCGGTCGTGGTTGAGACGATTCGTGCCCACGCAGGGCTGGACATAGGGGATACGCTCATTGGGATGCACATCCGCCCGGTCGCGGTGCCGGTGCGTCTTCCCATCAAGAGAATCGGTGAGGCGAACCTCGTGCTGTGCCGGGCGCGGCCAAAGCTCATCGGCGGCCGGCGCGCCGTGTACGCCCTTGATAAGATTGAGCAGAAATACCCCAAGTCTGTCGATGCGCAGGTGCCTGATTGCACGAAATAGGGAGCACCACCATGGAGAACGTCCGGGTGATCTCGCACCCTCTGGTCCAGCATCACCTGACCACGCTCCGGGACAAGGACAGCAGCGTGGCCCAATTCCGCTCCAGCCTTCGCTGCATTACGACCCTGCTGGCATATGAGGCCATGCAGGATCTTCCTTCTGCAGCGTGCCGGGTGGAGACCCCTATGGGTCTGGCCAGCGGTACGAAAGTATGTAATGAGCGGGTTGTCCTGATGGCGATCCTTCGCGCGGCGCTGGGTATGGTCGAACCGTTGACCGACCTGGTGCCGGGAGCGAGGGTCGGCCACCTCGGGATTTACCGCGATGAGCGGACGCTCCAGCCCAACGTGTACTACGCCCGGATCCCTGCGGGTATCAACGACTCGCTCGTACTCGTCCTTGACCCCATGCTCGCCACGGGCGGCTCGCTCGCCAGGGCATGCGGCATCCTGAAAGAGCGAGGTGCCAGGCACATCGTTGCGCTGACCGTCATCGCAACGATGTGCCTG
>Ga0315277_10004612_pt1 | contig 18336 bp, 12 predicted proteins | sample YL17G05_15_MG_FD_203695 | JGI IMG/M metagenome (GOLD analysis project Ga0315277, IMG submission 203695) | Sediment microbial communities from Yellowstone Lake, YNP, Wyoming, USA - YL17G05_15 | ecosystem: Environmental > Aquatic > Freshwater > Lake > Sediment | place: USA: Wyoming | collected...
ATCAAGCTTCTCAACAAACGTCCGGACCGGGTCATGGTGCATCTCAAGGGGCCGGGCGCTTTTAAAGCCGGAGACGTTCAGAAGGCTTCGCCGGATCTTGAAATTCTGAATCCCGACCACTACATTGCGACCCTGAACGAGGACGCTGATTTTAAAATGGAACTGAAGATCGGGCGGGGGCGCGGGTACGTTTTTGCGGAGGAGAACGCATCCCAAGACCAGCCGATCGGCACCGTTCCGGTGGACGCCATTTTCAATCCGGTCCGTAGGGTCAACTACACCATCGAGAACACCCGGGTCGGACACCGCACCGATTACGAGCGGCTGATTCTGGAGGTGTGGACGGACGGCAGCATTACGCCGGACGACGCACTGACGTATGCAGGCAAAATCCTGAAGGACCACATCGAACTGTTCATCGCATTCGACGTGGAAACGGAAAAGGAAGAAGTGCCCGAAATCGACGAGGACATTCTCCGAATCCGGAAACTGCTCAAAATGAGCGTGGACGAGCTGGAGCTCTCCGTACGTTCCCACAACTGCCTGAAGGCGGCCAACATCCAGACCATCGGTGACCTGGTCCGGAGGGACGAGCAGGAAATGCTCAAATTCCGGAATTTCGGGCGGAAATCCCTGCAGGAACTTTCCAAAATACTCGAAGAAAAGGGCATTCATTTCGGAATGGATGTGGACAAGTATCTCAAGGGTGAATCGTCCTGATTCGGCCCCTTCAGTCTTAGGAGAATCGATTTCATGCGACACCGAAAAACGGTACACAAACTGGGACGGACAGCCGCGCACCGTAAGGCGACGTTGTCAAACCTGGCCGCCGGTTTATTCGAACGAAAACACATCGAGACGACGGAAGCCAAGGCCAAAGCTCTACGGCCGTATGCGGAAAAGCTGATCACGAAGGCGAAGAAGAATACCTTGCACGCGAGAAGACTTGCATTCGCTCTGCTTCATCGAAAGAATATCGTGAAGATTCTTTTTGATGATATCGCCCCCAAATTCCAGGAGCGGAACGGCGGTTACACGCGTATCGTGAAACTCGGCCAGCGCATGGGCGACGGCGCCCACATAGCGGTTCTGGAGCTGGTCGGCTTCGATACGGCCAGCAAGAAGCACAAGGAAAAGGAAGCCAGGAAGGAAGAAGACAAGAAGAAGAAATCGGCCAAAGCCGAGAAGTCCGCACTGCCAGCGGCCGAGGGAAAACCCAAGAAGGAAGAAAAGAAGGAAAAAGCCAAGGAGAAGGAAAAGGACAAGGGCAAGGAAAAGGCGAAAGAGGAAAAGGGCAAGGCCAAAGAGAAGGAAGAGAAGGAAAAGCCCAAGGCCGAAAAGAAAAAAGAGGATGAGAAAAAGAAAGAAAAAGGCAAAAAGTAACAAGCAGACACTTTTTTCATAGAATTCAATCCGTTCACGGACAACCCATGCCCCGATCCCGGGCCGAGACCGTGAGCGGATTTTTTTATTTTCTTCTATACTTTATCGGAACAATTGATAATTGGTACTAATGAATGGGCGAGATTTCAAAGTCAGATGTTTTTTATATAAGAAGGGCGGTGCTACGACGGCTGTCCTTTATCTTTTGATTTTCCGAAAAAGCCCCTTTTGGACGGGATATCGATCATGATACCGCGGTTGCTGAAGAAGAACAAATCTCCCACGGTCAGGCCGATTGACTGACGGAGGGGTTTCCAGTTCTCCTTGTATGCCTCACTGTTCACCGACGTGCCGTTCGGTTCCTTGTTGACCACCCGCACACGCTGCGGATAGGCGCGGTTGATCATGAACGGCGAATGGGTGGTATACACCACCTGGTTTTTCTGGGCAAGGTCTTCCAGCAGGTGGCTCAAGTCCTTCTGCCCCGAAGGATGCAGGTGGCTTCCCGGCTCGTCGAGCAAGAACACGTATTCGTTGGCTTTCGCATCCGCCGTGGTGGCGATAAAATTGATGTAGAACGACAGGTACCAGAGGAAGCCGGGTGAGCGGGTCTTCGGCGTATCGTAAACCGTGGTGGCGTCGCTGAAATCCACGTACATGAATTTTCCGTTGACACGGAGTTTGATTTCCAGGCTCGGTTCCTGTGTCCATACCTGCTGGATGCGGCGCGTGATTTCCCGGCCCGTCTCTTCGGTGGCGCGCCTTCCGCGTGTGGAATCCTCAAAAATAATGGCCGGTTCGTCGACGCCGCCGATCTTCAACAGGTTCCGTTCGGTCTTGAAATCCTCGTTGTCCTTGATCAGGCTTTCCATGCTGACCCTGTCGCGGATGATGGAAATGCTGTCGAAGTACAGGATTTTGGGGAGCATCTCGAAAATAGACTTTCCGCTCCCGAGGGTCAACATTTTTTCGCCGGCTTGGATGGTGTAATCCGATGCTTTCGGACCTTCGCGGGTGATGACGAACTGGTCGATGTTGCGGAAACCCTCGTACAGGCCGATCAACTTTGCCTTTTCCTCACGGGTCAGAGACATGATTTCCAGCCCGATCTGCGGGGTCTTGCCGGTGTTGTAAAATTCAGAGAACTGACACGTTTGTTCTTCCGTCATGGGGACGTCGGGACGACCGGATTCTATGGCGCGCAGGATGTTGGTTTTCCCTGATTCGTTGGGGCCGATCAGAACGGTGATTTTGGGATCGAGTGGAAGCGCCAACTGCCGTATGGATTTGAAGGAGTTGATGTACACCTGAGAAACGATCATACAACCTCCGGTTCATGGGCGTCTTCGTAAAAATAAGCAATTTATCGATAAATGCAAGTAAAAATCCGCATATTTTCAATATGAAACATACATGGAAAAACGGTATTCCCTGCCCGGCAGCGGGTACCCGACCAACGAATAGACCGATGCATTCAGCACATTGAAGATTTGAAGGCGGGCGGAAGCCAGAACCAGACTAAATTTTCTGCTGCAAACGATGTTGGCGTTCCACATGACATAGGCAGGCATGGATTTTGTGTTGTCGGCCGAGGCGAAGCGTCTGCCGACATATTGGTATTGGACCGTTGCACCAAAAAAAGGCCCGTGAAAACCGATGTTGGCGTCGATTTTCCAATCGGGACGGTATATCAACCGCTTGTTCCTGTTTTGCGGGGATCCGTCGATGGCCTGCATCCACGAAGGGGCCAGCTCGACACGAAACCTGTCGTTCGTTGAATAAAGCGTGACGAGGGTTTCAAGCCCTTGAATCGTCGCCTGGCCGACGTTGACGGGAGCGAACACAAAATCGGCATCGGATTGCCATAGAATCAGATCCTCCATCCGGTTCCGGAAAAAGGAGCATTCCACCTGTAACAAAGACGGCTCGATTTTCTGATAGGACAATCCCAGATCGGCATTCAACCCGGTTTCGGGCTTTAGGTTCGGATTCCCGCGGGTTCCCCCGTATCCGGGCCAGATGACCTCCGGCCAGTACAGGTCGTTGAAGGTCGGTACACGGTAGGATTTGCCGATATTCCCGCGAAGGGTCAGGATGCGGTTGCGCCCGCTTCGTAAAAGCATGCCAGCCTTTGGGCTCGTTTCGAATCCGCGGCCGCTGTACCGGTCCGCGCGGACAGCCGGAATCCATTTCCATTCCACGGTACGGTCCAGAGCGCGAAACCGGCGTGTTATTTCCAGTTCAGCGTACAGCGATTGCATTTTCCGGATTTGGTTCTGAAATTTGGTGCTGTTGAGCCGGTCTTCGTTCCATTCCATACCCGACTGGACCAGTACGAAAGAAGTGATTGCCCAGCGGATGCTGGCCTCGGTTCCGAACGACCGGTAGCAGTGCCGGTCGTTTTCGTAAAGGCTTTTGAAGCGGTTTTCTTCGGACAAGTAGCGACCTTGGGCAAACACTTGTACGGATGGGGATACCTGTTTCTGCCAGTCGAAATGGGTCATGGTGCGGGATTCATTCCGGCGTCCATTCGCGGAGGGGAAAAAGACGGGATCGGCAGTTCCACGGTCGGACCCGAAAGCTTGGACCATCATCTGAAATGTGCCGAGACTTCTGGATTCCAACCGGGATTTGAACAGGGCGGTGCTCCCCTGCACATCGTTGTTTTCGCGGACACGCCGTACGGAATCGTCGGGCAGTGTAAAGGTGAAATTCCCGTTGCTCCGGAACCGGTTGACCGCCAGCAAGGACTGGAACGAGCCGATCAACAAGGAACCGTATGCTCCGGAGGAGCCGGTTCCGAACGAGCCCACGGTATTCCCCAAGCCGAATGCGGTTTTTTTGCCCGGCTTCGGACTTCTTGTGATCAGTTGCACGGTGCCGCCCATGGCATCTGTTCCCATGAGCGCGGAATGACCACCCCTGACGATTTCAATGCGTTCGAGCGCCTCCGTCGGAATGGTGTTGAGATCCACACCTCCGGATTGGGCCGTGTTCAGACGCTGGCCGTCCAGAAGCACCAAAACCTGCGCATCGCTCGATCCGCGGACCGACAGGGTTTTGATCCCCGCGAAACCGCCGTTGTCTTTAATAAAGAGGTTTCCGGTGCCTTCCAGGATTTCGGCGACAGTGTCGCCCGTCTTTTCGAGCCACCGTTCCCGGGTGAGCACTTCCGAGCACACCGTGACCTCGGATTGCAGGTGGTGGGAGCGCGTCGCCGTGACCAGCACGGGATTGAACGGCACCGGCCTGGCGGTCAACTGGAAGTCGACTCGGGTGTTTCGGTCCAGACGGACTTCCTTTTTTTCCCGCTGGTAGCCAATGACGTCCACTTCCACCTCGTACGTTCCGCCGGGAATCCGTTGGATGAAATATTGCCCGTTTTCCATGGATACGGATCCGATTCGGCTTCCGGAAATGACAATGTTGACATCCGGTACAGGCTTGCCTGTTCGACTGTCGCGGACCGTTCCCGAAAGCATGAAGGCCGGGGACGCAGGATCAGCGGGAACCCCGGCGATGGCCGAAAGCGTAAAAGCCAAAAGGAGGAGAAGGTTCAACTCCGCTCTCGGGAAAACGGATGGGATTCCCCGCCGTTTGGTGGATGGAAGAACATTCATCGGCTTCGATGCTCCGTTGCTTGCCCCGGAGTTGATCATCTGAACCTCCTCTTGCGTCGAACCGTTCGGAGACGCGGGACGCGTTTTTTTGGTACTTCTTTCAGTCGTTCAGCTCCCAGACGAGTCCCATTTGAAGGTTTCTTTTCGGAAACGGGAAATACGGAAGTGCCTCAACCTCGTTGCCCGCGGCCTGGTCCATCGAGAGGAACAGACGCGCGTGCTGCATGACGATGGCCGTGATTTTCCAGTCGACAAGAAACCAGCCCGTGGTATACCCTGCTTCGTTCCTAAAATCCCGTTCTCCGGAAAAACGCAAGCCGGCGTACGCAACGAACCGCAGGTCGCCCCGGAACCAGGCCCATTCCCCCGTCAGGGCGGCGTTTCCCCATAGGCTCGGGAGGAAGAACGGATCTTCCTGGATCAACGGTTTCGAAATCAGGGCATTCAGCACCAGGTCGCCCCGGAGTCCGGGGAAGGGTTTCCATGCCATGGCAAGTTCTCCGCCCCGAAATGATTCGCTTCCTCCATTGACGAACTGGACCGTGCTCGGGTATGAAAACAGGGGACCGATCCGTTCCCGGATAAAGTTGCCGTATCCCCGAAAAGAAATTCCGAATGCTTCACGAGGGAGCCAATCAAAACCGGCCTCGAAAATCCGGTTGGCTTCAAGACGGAGACCGGGATTTTCCTTCGCGACCGAGGCGGCATTCCATGCAAGGTTCTGAAACGGTTGCTGAACCACTCCGGTGTGTTCTCCGAGGCTGGGCATCCGGACACCGTTCGAAGCCTGGAGCCATCCCGTGAAGGCGATCACGGGTTTGTAGGAAACCTGCAGCGCTCCGGTCAGTCGGTTTCCGTAATTCGAAAAGCATTGAGCAATTCGCGCGGAGGCGTTCATCCGGTTCTGGAACGAACGTTCGCTCCGAAGGAACACCAAAGCGAACGTTTGCCGGACGCGCCCTGCTTTCACGGCGTCGAGCTCGTTTCGTCTGAACGATATTCCCCAGGAAAAGGGCACCATGGACTTGCCGGGTTTCTGAGTGATCCCGGCGTCGAAGGAACGAACCGGGAAAGACGCATCCACGGTTCCAGTACCGAAGGAATGGGCGATCGACGCGTAATGGGCCGTCAGTTCGTGGACGAGGTTCAGGCCGGATCCCGAAACCTGTAATGCATGATCCGTCCGTCTGGTGTTCCTTTTCAAGAAAGGGTAAGCGATCGAGTCGCCGGGTATGGCAGCGAGAAACGGCAGGCCGAGTTCGTGCCGGTTCGAAAGGCCGGTGTAGGTGATTTTCCAGTTTTTCCCGGGAGCATAAAGGATTTTGGCGCGGAGGGTGGTCAGATCGGATTCCCGATCCGCCAAAGTTTCCCCGTATGGATTCCGCGTGAAGCCGGAAATGACCTTTAATCGTTTCCCGAAGGATTCGATGAAGGTGACGTCCAAATCGCTGAAGTTGTCCATTCCGGTCCGGTAGGCAAAACGGGTGTACGGCCGTTTGGTATTTTCACCGAACGTCTGCAAGTGAATCGTTCCGCCGGGTGAGGTCTCAAACGGGTCCGCCGCCGAGCGGACCCGGACGCTGTCAATCCATTCTTCGGGAATCCAGTTTAGGTCCGCATAACCGGTCCACGGATCCTGAATCGGGATTCCATCGATCAGAAGCGTCGTGCGGTTCAACTCCTGGCCCCGGATGCTCAAAGCCGTCCATTGGCCCGGAATTCCGACAATTCGCGATTCCAATCCGGGCAGGTTGCCAAGCAGTTCCGCCGTACCGCAACCGTTCCGATTACGAAGGTCATCCATCGCGTATTCTCTTCCGCCGACACCGGTGGGGATCTGGCCAGTCAATCCGGAAGCAACCAAGAGCAGTGCAGCAGCGAGGACAGGTGATGGATATCCGTTCATGAATCACCTCGGAAATTGTCTTTGAAAGGTCCGGATGAAGGCGGGAAGCAAAACCGCAAATATCGCCGAATTGCTCAGCAGGTGGGCTGTATAAAACCAGCCTCCCAGGAGGACGCTGGCGGCCAGCTGTTTTGCCGAAAAGTGGTTGATCGGAACAAACGACAGGGTGGTGAGCGCATCAAAAAAAAGTGTGCACGAAAATCCAACGAAGCCACACTTCCACGCCAGGAAGTTGCTTTCGCCTGATCGTTTTGAACCGAACCAACCTCCCGCAAGGCCGGTGATTCCCATGGAAATCACCTGGGCCGCCAACAGAGGAGGGGCGGCAGCTCCGTACGGATTCAGCACGGAGTAAAGGACCTCGGTGACCACACCTACGGCCAGGCCTTTGCTGATGCCGAGCAGATAGCCCGAAAGAAAAATGGTGGACGTCACAAGTTCCACGTTCGGGATCCGGTTCAGGGCGAATCCCAATGCCACGCCCAGCGCGACAAACATGGACATCCTGGTCATTCCTCGGGTCATGGTACCACGGTCTCCGGAAAATAAAAAACCGGCTTCGAGGGCCGGTTGGAAATCATGCGGTGCTTTGCCTTCCCTCGAAGGTCTTTCTCGCAAGCCGGTCTCCTGACTCTTCCGATTCCGGCCGCCTTCCCATTCCGCAGTCGCGAAAAAGTGGCGTTTCAGCCGGAATGCAATCCCCTCGCACAGGGATCGGAATCACAGTTGCGGGGCAGTTCCCGATTTTCACGGGATTCCCATGTCCCTCCGGATCGGGAGGGACGCTTGCTTAAAAAAATGTAGAAAAAATCCGAAGCAATGTCAAGACATTTTTTATGCTTGATAATGAATTGGAAAATTTGTATTATATTAGTTAGAGTGCTTTGTCGGTTGAATCTCAATCGCTTTTTAAGCCCAATTTCTGCCAATTGAGTCAATTTGTTTTGCGCACCAAGTCATAAAAACCACATCCATGTCCGGAGTGTCCGCAATTGGTAAGTTCAAAAAAGATCCTCGTGATTGAAGACAACGAAACGAGCCTTCGGTTGATCCAGGCCTACCTTCAAAAGAACGGATTTTCGGTTGTCGTCGCCAAAAATGGAATGTCGGGCCTGGATTCAGCAAGGATCGAAAAGCCGGACCTGATCGTGCTGGACATCATGCTGCCGGACCTGGGCGGGCACAAGGTCTGTCGCATGATCAAATTCGACAAGAAATTGAACCACATACCCGTGGTGGTGTGGACTTCCCGTGACACGGACCAAGACGCGGAAACCGCCAAACAGTGCGGTGCGGACGCCTTCGTGGTGAAAACCACAAGGATTGAAGTGCTCATGGATGTGATCAACCATTTGCTGGCTAAAACAGCCGTCGAAGAAGCCAGGGGGATAAACTAAAAAGACAACCGTCGGCAGTGTCCGTTTCTTTGCAAAGGACATCAAACCTGATTCTATTTATTGACGGAACCTGCAGAAACGATCGGCAGGTATTTTTGTTGTATTTCGCCGATGCAAATCTGCGGAACCCTATCCATCCGTTTCGTTCATTTGCTCAAGTCGCATTGACGCAGGATCCGAAAGACGACAATGCAGTTTTTTAATCGGAGAATATTTAATGCCGGTTAAATATCAAGGCAAAAAAATTCTTTCATTATAATAAAAATTTTTTTATATTGTCAGATATGCAGAAGTTAACATTTTACAGCACAAACCGTCAATCCCCGGAAGTGTATTTTTCGCAAGCACTTTTCCAGGGACAGGCTCCGGACCGTGGCTTGTACATGCCGGGAACGATACCCGTGTTTCAATCCGGGGAGCTCCGAACGCTCGTGGATGGCACGTATCCGGAGATAGCATCGTACGTCCTTTGGAAATACCTTGAAGGTGTCTTTTCGAAAAATGAATTGGATCGTCATTGCGCTGCGGCATACCCGTTTGACGTACCCCTGGAAAGAATTGATGGTTGCACGTATGTGCTGCGTCTGGATCAGGGGCCGACGGCTTCGTTCAAGGATTTTGCCGCCCGTCTCATGGCGAGATTCATGGGAGCCCTGAGGCCGAGCACCGACAGGAAACTGGTGGTTTTAACGGCGACAAGCGGCGACACCGGGAGCGCCATCGCCCACGCGTTTTTCAAGGTTCCCGGCATTGATGTGGTCGTGCTGTTTCCTCCTGACGAGGTGAGCACGAGGCAGCGCAAACAAATGACCACGCTCGGTGAAAACATCACAGCACTCGGGATCGATGGCAAATTCGATGATTGCCAAGCGCTGGTCAAGCAGGCTTTCTCGGATCCCGAACTGGATTCGATCGAACTGTCTTCTGCAAATTCGATCAACATCGGCCGGCTTTTACCGCAAATCGTCTATTACGTCTATGCCTCCATCCGACTTGGACTGCAGCCACTGGTGTTTGCCATCCCTTCGGGTAATTTTGGAAACACGATGGGTGCGCTTCTGGCAAAACGCATGGAAGTACCGATCCAAAAACTCCTGGTTGCAACAAACGCCAACGATGAAGTGCCCGTGTATTTGTCCACGGCCACGTACCGGAAAATCGTGCCTTCCAGAAACTGCATTTCCAATGCCATGAACGTAGGGCATCCGAGCAACTTTGCCCGTGTGGTGGATTTTTACGGAGGATGGATGGATGAAACCGGCACGATCCGTCGTCCTCCGAACCTTGAGGCCATGCGCCACGATGTATGGACCGACAGCATCGGCGATGAGGAGACTCGCCGAGCCATCCGGAACGTGTGGCAAAAGCACCGGCTGATGCTCGAGCCCCACGGAGCCGTCGGGTGGGCTGGATTGGAACGGTACCGGAAAAACACGGGTTACTCGGGGATCGCCGTTTTGGTCGAGACGGCTCATCCGGCTAAATTTCCGGAGGAGATCGGGCGTCTGCTCGGTCTGTCGCCGGAAGTGCCGGAAAGCCTTTCCGAAGTCGAAACGAAAATGGAAAATGTGATCCCGCTTCCGGCCGATTACGGGCAATTTCGTCAATTTCTTTCCCGGAGGTTTGCCAGATGAAATCTGTGGTCATCCTCGGCGACGGTATGGCCGATTATCCGGTTTCCGAACTGGACGGCAAGACCCCTCTCATGGTCGCTAAAAAGCCGGCCATGGACAGGATAGCCCGAGAGGGAAGGACCGGCCTGTTTCGGACCATTCAGCCGGACATGCCGACAGGTTCGGCGGTGGCCAACCTTTCCGTCCTCGGGTATGATCCGAGAAGCACGTTTTCCGGCAGGGGCGTGTTGGAGGCAGCCAGCCTCGGTATTCCCGTTCAGCCGAACGACCTCGTCTTGCGCATCAACCTCATCACGATCGAAGACGGAAAAATAAAAAGCCATTCTTCCGGTCACATCAGCAACGGAGAAGCTTTTCAGCTGATCGGCGATTTGCAGCCGCTTTTCGCAGGGCTGGGCGTGAGCCTGCACCAGGGGCTCAGCTACCGGCATGTGCTGATTCTTCCCGGCGGAAACGCCGATGTAGACTGTACCCCGCCCCACGACCACATCGGTGAAGAGGCGGGTGTACTGGGAGTGAGGCCGCTGACCGACCGGGCCGTCCCAACGGCGGTGCTGCTGAATCGACTGGTATCAGAGTCACAGGAATTACTCAAAAGCCATCCGGTAAACCTGAGACGGATTTCCGAAGGCAGGCTTCCGGCGAACAGCCTGTGGCCGTGGTCGCCCGGTAAAAAACCCCGGATGGAGTCTTTTGAAAAACGGTTTGGCGCGAGGGGAGCCGTGATTTCCGCTGTGGATCTGATCAAAGGCCTGGCCGTGTATGCGGGTATGGATGTTATCCAGGTCGATGGGGCCACGGGGCTCTACGATACCAATTACGAAGGCAAGGCGGCCGCCTGCCTGGAAACATTAAAAAATCATGATTTTGTCTACGTTCATGTCGAAGCGCCGGACGAAGCCGGGCACGACCGGAATCTCAACCTTAAAATCCAGTGTATCGAGGATCTGGACAGACGGCTCGTTCAACGGATACTGGACGGATTGGATCGCAAGGCAATGGAAGCGGTGGTGGCCCTGCTCCCGGACCATCCGACACCGGTAGCGCACGGCAAGCACGTCCGGGATCCGGTTCCCGTGGCCATTCGTGATCGGATGTCGGAGCCCGACCGGGTTTCCGTGTTTGATGAAGAGAGCGTCAAACAGGGCAGCCTGGGTCTGCTCGAAGGATCGGCTTTCATTAAAACGGTGTTGCGCCGTCGCGGCTTTCCCGGGGCGGGCGATTAAATAGCGGTTGGTTTTTATTTTAGCACCTCAGGGGCAGCTCCGAGGTGATTCCTTTTGGAAAAACAGGAGGTAGGTTCGATGGCTCAGAATAACAATCAAGAGGATAAGATCGTTGTACGTGGTCTGGAAGGGGTCGTTGCAGCGGAAACCAGTATTTCCTATGTGGATGGTGTTCACGGCAGGCTGTACTACCAGGGCTACGACATTCACGATATCGCGGAAGAGGTGTCTTTTTCCGAGGTGGTTTACCTGCTCTGGTACGGACGGTTTCCGATCAAATCCGAAAACGACCGTTTCCGCTCGGAAATTGTCTCTGAAATGCGTTTGCCCAGCCAGGTCGTCGAAATGCTAAAACTGACGCCTCCGAACGGCCATCCCATGATGGTGCTGGCCGATGCCGTGTGCATGCTGGGCATTCTGGATCCGGATTCGAACGACACGTCCCTGGAAGCCAACAAGCGCAAGGCCAAACGTCTGCTGGGGCAAATTCCCACCGTGATCGCTGATTTGCATCGGATCCGAAAAGGACTACCGCTCCTGTCTCCCGATCCCAATTTCGGAATTTCAGAAAATTTTCTATACATGATGCGCGGCACGTCGGCCAACGACATCGAGCGTAAAGTCATAGACCTCCTCATGGTCCTTCATGCAGATCACGGGCTGAACGCGAGTACGTTTACAGCACGGGTTATCACGAGCACGCTTTCGGACATGCATTCGGCCCTGACCGGCGCCATTGGCGCCCTGAAAGGGCCTCTGCATGGCGGCGCCAACCAGCGGGTGATGGAAATGATTTTCAACATTGGAAAAGTGGACATGGTTCAGGAATACATTGCCGGAATGTTGAACAACAAAAAGCGGATCATGGGGTTCGGACACCGCGTGTACCAGACGGAAGATCCCCGGGCAAGGCACCTTCGAAAATACTCCCAGATGCTCTGTGAAATGACCGGTCAGAGGGAACTGTACGACATTTCCCACCGGATCGAGGACATTGTGCGGGAATCCAAGGGAATTTATCCCAATGTCGATTTTTACTCGGCCACGGTTCAGCACGCCTTGGGCATACCGCCTGAATTTTTCACGACCATGTTCGCCACGTCGCGCGCCTCCGGATGGATCGCGCACATCATGGAACAGTACGCAGACAACCGATTGATCCGGCCGACGTCCAAATACATCGGGGAACTCGGTTTGCCGTTTGTTCCCATGAACAAGCGCACCGCGACGAAATGACGTACGGCTTGATTTTTTCTTCTTTATTTTGTAAACTGCACAGAAGGTGAATCGGACGGGACTGTCTTCAACGTCTTCATACCGTTCGGGCTGATCCCGCGAAGCATGTTAAACCGACGATTTCCGCTCATGCTTCGAATCCCGTACGCGGGGACTCAGTTGTATTTTTGGACTTTTTGGACAGTCCCGCCACGAATTGTTGAACCACCCCAAATCCTGATAATAAACACGATGAACGATTTGCATCTGCTATTCCGCTTTGCCGCGGCCTTGGCCGTGGGTATTCTCATCGGACTCCAGCGGGAATTCGATTTCGACCATCGGGAAAAGGAACACCCTGCAGGAATCCGTACGTTTGCATTCCTCGGGCTGGCTGGCGCAGCATCGGCGATGCTCACGGATCTCACCGGCTCACCGCTCCCGTTCTTCGGCGTTCTTTTGATTATCGGGATTTTCTTCTCGGTCAGCCATGTGTACGATGTTCACCACGGCCAACCCGGCCTGACCACCAAGGTGGCCTCCGTGCTCACCGTGTTGATCGGCGCCTTGTGCTATCAAAACCGCATCCCGCTCGCAGTCGCCATGGGCGTTGCCATCACTTTTCTTCTGTCGTTCAAGTTCGAATTGCACGGATTCGTGCATCGCATCACACGCAACGATATCTATGCAACATTGAAATTTGCGGTGGTTTTCGCGGTGATTTTGCCGGTGCTGCCGAACCGGACGTTCGGTCCGGAACCCTTTAACGTGCTCAATCCGTTCGGGATCTGGCTTTTGGTGGCGTTCATTTCCGGTCTCAGTTTTGTGGGATACATCCTGATCCAGACGATCGGGCCTCAAAAAGGGATCGGCCTGACCGGGCTGCTCGGCGGTCTCGCTTCGAGCACGGCTTTAACGGTCAGTTTTACCCAGCGCAGCCGGGAAAACCGTCTTCTTTCCAAATCCCTGGCGTTCGCCATTTTGGTCGCATGGACGGTGATGTTTTTCAGGGTGTTGGTCCTGGTGGCCGTGCTGAACCGCAGCCTGATGCACCGATTGTTCCTGCCGGTTATTGCAAGCATGGTTGCGGGACTGGCCTATTCGGCCGTGCTCTACCGGATGGAAAAGAAGGGTCAGAAGAAGGAAACCGTGGATTTCACCAATCCCTTTGAACTGGGCATGGCATTGAAGTTTGCCCTTGTTTTTTCCGTGATCCTGGTCATTTCCAAAGCTGCACAGATCCGTTTTGGGAACGCCGGCATTCTGTTCTCCGCTTTCCTTTTGGGACTGGCGGACGTCGATGCGATCGTGCTTTCCATGACGAGTCTGTCCGCCGAACCCGCAGGGTTGGACGGAGCCACGGCGGCACAGGCTGTGATCCTTGCCGCCGCCGCCAACACGATGCTCAAGGCGGCGGTGGTGGCCGTGGGCGGTTCTGCAGCCCTCCGGCGAATGGTCCTTCCAGGATTCGTCCTGATAACCGCCTGCGGTGTGGTGGCGGTGTTCTTTTTTTGATGGTCAGAACGCACACGGATTTTATTCATTCTCTCACATCGGAGTGCTTATGCAAACCCTGAACAAGGAAGCCGAAATCCTCAACCGGATGCTTCAGAAGGACACACCCACCCTTTTTTCCATGCTTTCGGAAAAGGGGAAGGCGATTTATTTTCCTAAAGAGGGCATCGTCAACCAGTCGAACGATGCCAAGGGGAAGAAAATCAACGCCACCATCGGCATTGCCGTCGAGGACGACGGATCGCCCATGCGGCTGAAATCGATAGCGGATCTCATTTCCCTGGATCCGCAGGATGTATTTCCGTACACGTCCAATTACGGCAAACCGGAACTCCGAAAGGCCTGGCAGCAGCTGATACGCCAGAAAAATCCGTCTCTCCGCGCACCCGTCATCAGCCTTCCCGTGGTGACCAATGCACTGACCCACGGCCTCTCTGCGGCCGGATATCTGTTTGCAGATCCCGGTGATACGATCGTGCTTCCGCATCTCTACTGGGAAAATTACGAACTGATTTTCCAAAACGCCTACGGAGCGACGTTGTCACCGTTCAATTCGTTTCAAAAAGGCAAACTTGATCTCGAAGCTTTTGAGACAAAATTGAATTCCGTCCGAGGAAAGGATGAACAAAACAAAAGAATCATCCTTTTCAGCTCACCCAACAATCCCACGGGTTATACGCCGACTGAAAAGGAGGCCGAATCCATCGTCAATATCGTTTACGATTGTGCTTCAAAAAACAGGCAAATTATCGTTCTGCTCGACGACGCGTATTTCGGTTTGGTCTACGAAGGGGGCGTTTACACCGAATCGCTTTTCTCCAAATTGGCGGATATGCACGAGAACGTTCTGGCCGTGAAATTGGACGGAGGGACCAAGGAAGACTTTATCTGGGGGTTCAGGGTTGGTTTTGTCACCTACGGGATCAAGGGCCTGACCGAGACGGCGGCCAAGGCCATGGAAGACAAAACCAGCGGGTTCGTGCGCGGCAGCATTTCCAATGCCAGCCACCTGTCACAAAGCCTTCTGCTCAAGGCCGTTTTATCCCCGAATTACCCGAAGGAGAAACTGGAGAAATTCGAACTGTTGAAGTCGAGGTATCTCGCAGTCCGAAAGGTGCTCCGGGAGAATGAAAAACGGTATTCCGAGTTCTTCGACCCCCTGCCGTTCAACTCGGGCTACTTCATGTGCGTGGAGCTCAAGTCGGGATTGAAATGCGAAGAGGTCCGGAGAAAGCTGCTTCAAGATTACAGCACGGGAGTGATTTCCATGAACAACGTGCTCCGGGTCGCCTTTTCGAGCGTTTCGGTCAAGGACATTCCGTCCCTGTTTGAAAACCTGTACAATGCATGCAGGTCGTGAGGTCTTGAGTTCAGGTTTTCATCACCCGGACAAGGATTGACCAGACTGAAGAGAATGCAACCCATGAAACGTTCGTTTGCGGAAATCCTGACCGCCGTGCTCCTGTTGGGTCTTGCAGGGTCCGGAGGTTTTTGCAGTGACTTTGTCGATTTCGTCGATCCGATGATCGGCACGGCCAATACCGGTCAGACCTTCCCGGCCGTGGGACTGCCTTTTGCCATGACGCAATGGACGCCCCAAACTCAGGATACCGAGAACAAGTGCATATCCCCTTATTACTACAAGGATACAAAAATTCAGGGTTTTCGAGGCACCCATTTTTGGAGCGGTTCGTGCACCCAGGATTACGGAAGCGTGACCGTCATGCCCATGACCGGACCGCTCAAGGTGTCACCTGCAGCACGGGCTTCGTCCTTCCGTCACGGGGACGAAACGGCTTCGCCCGATTGTTATTGTGCGGTGTTGTCGGATTACGGTGTCCGAGCGGAGATGACAGGCTTGTCCCGGTCCAGTATCCTGCGTTTCACATTTCCCCTCTCGGAGGATGCCATTGTCCTGGTTCATCCCAATCCCAAAAAGGGCGAAGGAACCGTACGGATCATTCCGGAAAAACGCGAAATCGTGGGAACCAATCCCGTGCACCGCATCTATCAGGGGTCCGGAAAACCGGCAGGGTTTTCCGGGTATTTTGTTGCGGTGTTCGATCAGCCGTTTGCCGGCTACGGCACCTGGAGCGGAGAAACGGTCCATCCGAATCGGCTGGAGCAGAATGGAGAAAACGGATCGCCGGGTGCGTTCGTGAAATTCAACCCGAGTGGGAACCGGATGGTCCACGTCCGGATCGGCACATCGTTTACGAGCGTGGAGAACGCCCGGGAAAATCTGGAGAAAGAAATACCGTCATTCGCGTTCGAACGGACACGCCGGGTCGTCCGAGAAACCTGGAAAGAGGCTCTTGGACGCATCTCGCTTCGCGGCGGGACCCGGGAGCAAAAGATTAATTTTTACACATCCTTGTACCATGCCCTTCTCATGCCGAGGACGTTCAGCGATGCGGACGGATCGTATCCCAAGTTCGCAGGTGGCGATTCCCTGTGCGTTGCGAACGGCTTTACCTATTACGACGATTTTTCCCTTTGGGACACGTTCCGGGCACTGCATCCCCTTCTGATTCTGGTCGAGCCGCCTGCACGCATCCGGGATATGGTTCTTTCCCTGTTGGCCAAGGCCGATCAGGGCGGATGGCTTCCCAATTTCCCCGGTTGGAACAGTTACACATCCGCCATGATCGGCGATCACGCGGTCTCCATGGTTGTCGATGCCTACCTGAAGGGAATCCGTGGATTTGATGCGGCACATGCTTATGCTGTCATGCGAAAGAACGCGACCGAATCCCCTGCCGATCAAGCGGAGTATCTGGATGGAAAAGGGCGACGTGCCCTGCCGGCGTATCTCAAGCACGGCTATATTCCGGTCGAGGAAGAAGTACGCGAGGCGTTTCACAAACGGGAACAGACTTCACGGACCCTCGAGTACTGCTACGATGATTTCGTCCTGTCGCAGATGGCCAAATCGCTGGGCAAGGCCGGAGACGCCTCCCTGTTTCTTTCCAGGGCGTACAATTACCAAAACGTTTTTGATTCGACGACGGGCTTTGTCCGCGGGCGGCATGTCGACGGCTCGTGGGTCGTCCCTTTCGATCCGACGAAGGCGCAGCCTTACATCACCGAGGGAACACCCTGGCAGTATACGTGGTTCGTTCCGCACGACGTTCATGGACTCATTCGGCTCATGGGCGGCCGTACGGCTTTCGTCGCCAAGCTGGACACCTTCTTCGAGAAGCAATACTACTGGCACGGCAACGAACCGTCCCATCAGATTGCCTACCTGTACGATTACGCCGGAGTTCCATGGAAAACCCAGCAGAGGGTCAGGGACGTTCTCAAAAGGGAATACCATGTCGGACCGGACGGGCTTTCTGGAAACGACGATACCGGACAAATGTCCGCGTGGTACGTGTTCAGCGCGCTCGGCTTTTATCCGGTATGTCCCGGATCCCCGCATTACGAAATAGGCAGTCCGATCTTCGAAGAGGTCAGAATTCGTCTGGGCAACGGAAAACTGTTCATCATCCGAGCGGAAGGGGTTTCGGATGAAAACCGGTTTATTCAATCGGCGGAACTGAACGGAAAAACGTACGGCCGGCCGTGGATTTCCCATGAAGACCTTGCGCGGGGAGGTACGATGGTTTTTCAGATGGGTTCGACGGCAAACAAGCTATGGGGTTGTAAACCGGAGAATGCGCCGCCATCGCTTTCGCAACCGCAATAAACAGGGATAAATTTATTGGTGTAACTTGAACCTATGGAGCGAGCTCTTTGCATTTAGTCCATCTTAGGTTCTGCCCTGCTTCTACAGATGAGTGAGCGCCATTTTGCCGTTTGTTAGGCGCAGACCGGTGGCTATTGCGCTCGATCTCGATGCGTGACCTGCATTTTCGTCACGAAGAGAGCGACGAGGTACCCTATACCGACACTGACCAGGCTCGCAAGAACATCAAGCCAATCAAAAGTGTAGTACAAGTTTGCCAGAATCCCCGGCCGAGGGAGAAGCTGGACGAATTCGAGACCCAAAGCTACAACGGCTACCAGTAACGTTACTCGTACCAGCGTCAGGCGTGAGAGTTTACCATAACTCGACAACATGAGAAATAATAATCCAACGGGTCCCAAGAGACTCGGAGCAATCCCAACCACTATTGTGTTTGCAGTGGCCGCGCTCACAAACCGTGTTGCCTTGACCGGGATGATGAGCAGCAAACAGATCAATCCGATCCAACCGAACAATCGTTTGACCTTCTGTATGTCGTTGTCTTGAGAATTCATGCAATAGCTCCCAATGGGGAAAGGCGCGATCCCATTGCTCGGTCCATCGACCACTGGCTCGCGCCTGACTTGATCATTCATGAAGTTGGTTGAAATAGCGTCCCTGGGTTTCAATCGGAAACATTTAGCAACTCCTTGTATTTTTTTGTCCCCCTGATTTTTTTCAACTCCCGTTCCCGTCTTCTGGCTTCGAGC
>Ga0315277_10004613_pt1 | contig 18334 bp, 19 predicted proteins | sample YL17G05_15_MG_FD_203695 | JGI IMG/M metagenome (GOLD analysis project Ga0315277, IMG submission 203695) | Sediment microbial communities from Yellowstone Lake, YNP, Wyoming, USA - YL17G05_15 | ecosystem: Environmental > Aquatic > Freshwater > Lake > Sediment | place: USA: Wyoming | collected...
AGCGCCTTTCCAGCCAGACAGACGAATGTTTAAGTCAGGAGAGGAATTGCGCCGGCAGAGAATGTCACTGCTCTTGAGGGGAGGATTCGTAGTCACGCAGGACGCGCAGCGCCGCGTCATCAAGGGCGATGTGCTCGTGGAAGGCGGGAAGATCACCGCCGTCGGGAATGTCAGCGACGAGGCGGACGAGGTCATCGACTGCACCGACTGCGCGGTCATACCTGGTTTGATCGACACGCACAATCACGTCGCGAACACCCTGATGCGCGGGCTTGCCGACGACGTCCCGCTGGAGAAGATGCTGGAGAAGACGTTCGCCGTCGACGCGCACTTCACGCGTCGAGACGTGCAGGCGGGCGCTCTATTGGGCTGCATCGAGATGATGAAGAACGGGGTCACTAGCTTCGTCGACCTGTTCTATTGGGAAGACGAGGTGGCCCGCGCCGCTCGCGAATCTGGAATCCGCGCTTTCCTCGCATGGGTCATTCTCGATCAGGAGTTCACCACGCAGAAGGGCAGTCCCCTGAAGAACGCGGAGGCCTTCATCAAGAAAGTCAAGGGCGAGGAGAGGATTACTCCGATGGCGGGGCTGCAAGGAGTGTACGTCTGCTCCGAGGAGACCTACCGTGCGACGAGGGAGATGGCTGACCGGGAGGGAGTAATGATGCACACGCACCTCTCCGAGACCCGTCCAGAGGTCTACAATCACCAGAAGAAGCACGCGCTCAGGCCCGTCGAATGGCTGGAGAAGATAGGCTTCCTCTCGGACAGGCTTCTCGCCGCCCACTGCGTCTGGGTCACACTCAATGAAGTCCGTGTCCTCGCCCGCCGCGGGGTGAAGGTGAGCCACTGCCCCGTCAGCAACATGAAGCTCGCCTCCGGCGGCTATGCGCCCCTTCCCGAGATGTTCCAGGAAAACGTGGCGGTCTCCCTCGGGACCGACAGCCCGGTGAGCAACAACGGCCTGGACATGTTCTCAGACATGAAGGTCTGCTCCCTGATGCACAAGGCGAGCAGGTGGGACGCATCGGTGATGCCCGCGCAGAAGGTCTTCGACCTTTGCACCGTCGACGCGGCGCGCTGCTTAGGGCGGTCGGATCTTGGCTCGATCGAAATCGGGAAGACGGCTGACCTAGCTGTTATCGATTTGAAACAACCACATGCGACGCCTTTTTATCTCGATAACGTCTTGTCCCACTTTGTCTACAGCTGTCGAGGAAGCGATGTCAAGGTGACCATAATCGGCGGCGATGTGGTCGTGCGTGACCACAGGGTCACGAGCGTCGACGAGGCAGACGCGGTCGAGAGAGCGCAGAAGGCCACAGCGGAGATTCTTGAGGAAATCTGATGCTCTGCGGTATCGATGAAGCTGGGCGCGGTCCGGTGCTCGGGCCGATGGTCGTTGCGGGCATTCTCATAGAGAACGATGCGCCGCTGCGCCAGCTCAACGTGAGGGATAGTAAGAAACTCACTCCGGAGAAGCGGGAAGCCCTCGCCCCCGAGATCATGAAATTGGTGAAGTTCGAAATCGTCGTCGTCTCGGCCGAGGACATCGACTTGATGCGCGCTCAGATGAGCCTCAACGACTTCGAGGCGAAGATATTCGCGACGATCATCGAGAAGCTGAACCCCGAGACGGCTTACGTTGACGCGGCCGACGTGGACGAGATCGAGTTCAAGAAGATGATCTTGAACGAACTGAAGAAGCCTGTCGACGTCGTGTCGAAGCACTACGCCGACGAGCTGTTCCCCGTCGTCTCCGCGGCCTCGATATTGGCGAAGGTCAGGAGGGACGCGGAGGTCAAGAAAATCGAGGCGGAATTCGGAAAGCCCATTGGGAGCGGCTACCCCTCCGATCAAATCACGATGACGTTCCTGGAGGAATGGCTCAAGGAAAAGGGCACGCTCCCGCCACACTGCAGGCAGTCCTGGGACACATGCAAGAGGCTGCTCACCGCATCGAAGATGCATAAGCTCGAGGAGTACCAGGAGGCGAAGAAGTGAGAGAACTGCTGGAGAAGACCGTCGCGAGGTTCAACGAGAAGGCGAGGACGGATGAGAAGCTCAGGAGCGAACTGGCGGGAGTCGAGCGCAAGGTCCTCCTCGACCTCAAGGACGGCACCATGTACAACTTCTTGCTGAAGGACGCCCATGTCGATGGCGTGCATGACGGGACCGTCGACTCGCCCGACATAACGATCATCGCGGACAGGGGAACACTGGAGGCGCTGTTCAAGCGTGAGATCGGACCGATGAAGGCCATCGCCCTCCAGAAGTTGAAAGTCAGGGCCTCGATAGAGGACATGCTCCGCCTCAGGAAGTTCTTCTGAGAGTCGAATGCGCCGCCATCTCGATACCTTTAATATCGACGTATCTTTGAGGAGCCTCGCAGCGGGGTGGGGTAGCTAGGAAATCCCGTCGGGCTCATATCCGACGGACCACCCAGGTCCGAGGTGCGAAACCCGAAGATCGATGGTTCAAATCCATCCCCCGCTATGATTCTCCAATCACTCCTCTCCGAGGCCCATCGAATAATCATCTACATACGTTTATATCGATGAGGCAAATCTTATCGTTTACTGAGTCAAAATGGATAGAGTGTCCACTGGCGTAGCAGGGTTGGACAAGATGCTCCGGGGCGGCCTCATACCGAGGAGGCCCTATGTCATCTCGGGCGCCTCTGGGACGGGCAAGACGATCCTCGCGATGCAGTTCATCGTCGACGGGCTGAAGCGGGGCGAACCATGCATGTGGGTGTCGCTCGACGAGCCGCCGAACGAACTGAAGGCAAACATGGCGACGTTCGGCTGGAACCTCGACCACCTCAAGATCCTCGACGCCACGCCGGACATCCGGATGCACAAGAGGACGAGGAGCGTCATCGACGTCGGCACGACCCTCGATGTCCGCGACATGGAGGAGGTAAAGGGCATCCGGGTGAGCCAGCAGCTGAGGAGCATGGAGGTCTCCATACACTCGGTGCAAAAGATGCTCAAGCAGGAGTTCTTCCAGCATCGGGAGAGGACGAAGGAGAACTACCAGCGCATGGCAATCGATTCCTTGACCGCCCTCAAGATGTTCTCCCTTGTCGGCGTCGACAGCAGGATCATGATACAGTCGTTCATGCGGTTCCTCTCGGAACTGGAGGCGACTTGCATAATCGTCTCGGAGCACCTGGACACTTCGGTCATAGAGACGGAGTTCTTCCTTGCAAGGGGGAAGATGAGGCTCCACAAATGGCTCGACGGGAGCTCGATCAGACGGGCGATATCAATCGAGAAGATGAGGGGTTCGGGCTTCGACGACAAGATGCGCCCGTTGACGATTGGCCCCAACGGCGTCACCGTGGACCCGTCCGGCCGTGTCCCGTTGAACACTACCGTAGTGCATGCTCTGGGCAGCCAATTCCTCAAGACGCGGATAGCAGAACAGGTAACCGTCTCAATCGAGAAGGCGTTCGAGATGGCTGAGCAGTGCCGCCACCAGGGGCACGACATCTCTCACGTCCAGATGGACCTGACGAGAGCGATGCTCATGATTCAGATGGGACAGCTCCACGATGCGATGGATATGGTGGAGAGGGTGCGATTGGGCATGGAGCTGCTGCTCAAGCCGAAGTCCGAGGCGCCGCTGCCGCCACCGCCGCCTGAGGAGGCCCGAGGGATTTGATCACGAATAAGCAGAGCACGGGAATCCGCGGCCTGGACAAGATGCTCCATGGCGGTCTCGTGCCAGGGCGTGCCTACATCGTCTCCGGACCGCCGGGATCGGGCAAGACGATTCTCAGCTCGCAGTTCCTGGTCGACGGGGTAGAGGGTGGCGAAAGAGTACTCTTCGTCGCATTGGAGGAGCCGCCAAACGAACTGAAATACAACTTCAGGGTCTTCGGATGGCCCATCGACGGGATCGAGGTCCTCGACGCGAACAGCGACATCCGCCGCTTCGAGCCGACCCCCATCCTCGAGATCAGCACCGAGGAGGAGCCTGTCAGGTTCAGCCTGATAAGGGACGAGATCCGCAAGACCCCTGACGTTGAGAGCCACGAGGTCAGCGTCCACTCGCTCCAGCAATTGCTCAAGAGCCTGTTCATCAAGCGTGGCTACAGCAGAGTCGTAATCGACTCGATGACCGCGCTGAGATACTTCTGCATGAAGGACTTCGAGGAGAACATCTCGACGCAGAGCTTCATGCGATTCCTCGCGGAGAGCAAGGTCACCACGTTGCTCACAGTCGAGACGACCGAGGCCATGGAGATGGCCCCGGAGGCTTTCCTCGCCAGGGGCGAGATACGTCTCTACAGAGTGAGGGACGAGTCTGGGATCAAGCGCTTCATCTCCATAGAGAAGTACAAGGGTTCGACCCACGACGAGAGCATCCGCCCGTTCGACATCACCCCCAAGGGCATCGTCGTCCACGCGGGCTAGCCGAGCCAGGCCTCGAGCGCCCTGTCCACCGCCGCGTCAAGGAAGCTCGGGCGGTATGTGATGAGGAATTCAGCAACCTTGTCCTTGTCCGGGAGACTGTAGGTCTTCCTTTGCCTGTCCTCCTGAACCGCCACGATGCCGGCCTCCTCAAGCTTCTTCATGTGGAAAGACAGCGTCGACTTCGAGACCCCGACCTTCTTCCTGAGGTAGTCGAACCCGCCGGACTCCGCATTAAGGAGAAGGAGCAGAATCGCACGGGGCTTCGATTGGCGCAGCAACCCCAGAAGGGCCTTATCGCCGGAGAACTCCTTCTTGCCCGGGAAGTATGTCTTGCGATAACCGTCGGTCGCCGTCAGGATCAGACCTTCCCTCTCCAGGAAATCCAGATGGTGCCGGAGGTCCCCCAGTCCCATCCTCATATCCCTCTCGAGAGCCCGAAGGTGGAGGCCCGGGTTCCTGAGGATGTGCTGATAGAGCACCCGCCTCTTCTTGAGTTCCAGGGCTTTTGACGGCATCCGCCACCGCCACTCAACTCTTCACGGTCCCCGCGTACAGGAAGACGAGCACGAACAGGTTGACGAGCAGCAGCTCCCTGCTCATCGCGAATGCGGGAAGCGATACCACACCTGTTTGCGCGATCAGGACAAGTAAGCCTTCAATGAAGAAGAGCGCGAAGCCCGCCGCCAGCAGGATGACCTTCACGTTCCTGACGCGGCTGTATGTTATCAGCATCTGCAGGAGCAGCAGGAAAGAGAGACCTGCCAGTATCGCGGCGAGGGCGAGGGCGAGGGGGTCCAATGAATCACCACAAGGGGATGAGAATGAAGGATATTGAATGCTTCCACCCCGCAATCGCCATTGAGAGTTCGAAAGACGTGCCACTACCAATTTAAATCGAGGAAAGAGATACGCTCGATAGAGGAAGGTGGGCGAAGGTGGGCTATTCCCCATTGAGAAGGGCGGGCGCGGCGGCGAGAACTCTTCCGGTCGCAGCAGTCATTGCGCTCCTCATCGCGACTTCGCTGCCCGTGACCGGACCGCCTGCGGGCTGGAGGGACAGGGCCCTCACCTACGCCGATTCCGAGCACATGTTCGGTCTGCTTCACCAGACCGCGACCGGATATGCAGGATCCTTTGTGAGCTTCCAGTTCGATGATGTGACGGTCGACATGACCGACTACATCGTCCTGACTCCGAGTCGGAGCACGTCGGTCTTCCAGAACATATCGCCGGAAACCGTCGCGGCGGGGGTCTCGAGCATCAATGGCTCAATCTTCAAGTATGTCAGCAGCGCCATGGAAATCGTTGTTCATAATAATCCGACATCTGCCCTGAGAATCATCTCGAAAACTGCGACCTTCAACGCGACCTTCACCCTGTCTCCAGGGATCAACGCTAGGAGGTACGGTCAATCGCTCAACATCAGTTCGCCGGACCTCACTGCCCGTCTCTTCGTGACGGGAGCGGCGACTCTGAGCCTCTCCGGAACAGATGCGACGGCGAACCTGCCGCAGGGAACGAGCGTGATATTCAGAACGGACGCGATGATTGGAGAGGGCGTGGCGGGCGCAGCGGGGCAACAGCAATTGGGCAACGCGTCGATCCAGCACCTCTTGGCCCTTGAGAGCTTCGGGGTCGGCCTCGAGGGTTTCATAGAGATGTCTGACGTTGAATATGGCGGCATGGCCGATCTCGGCGCGACCGCCATTGCGGAGGGATTCGAAATCACTCTGCGGGTGAACTCGGCATCGTCCAGACTCTTCGCCTTTCACCTGCACGACAGCATAATCCCCGTGGACAACCAGACGGAACTCAGCCTGAAGCTCGATGGTCAAGCCGTCTCCCAGCTCTCAACGCTCGACGAAGTCATGGAGTACAATGGAGGCGTGCCTGTCTGTGCTCATGTCCTGGGGTCGAAGGGCTTGCTTCTTCTCATCAGCCTTCCTCTACAGGGCGACCATGTTCTGAGGGTCGAGAAAGTCCTGTCTACGGGGCAACAGGGCCTCGACCCGATTCAACTAGCCGCAATCGTGGCGGTGGTCCTCGTGCTCCTCGGAATCGCGGCGTCAGTGATGCTCAGGCGGAAGCCGCCGAGATGACGGTCTGACCGATTATGAGTTATTGTCAGACAGACGTATGACTAGTTTTATATACCCCTACTGACATGCACCCAATCAGCAATCCATCGGGATGGGATGGGTATGAAGTCGCTTGTAAACGAGGCACTGGCTAGGCACGAGGAGTCGAGAGCTAGGGAAGAGGCAGCGGGGACGAAAGAACCGGCCCCGAAGACTGCTGAGGACGAGGAAATCCAGAAGATCGTGGACGCACTCAATGTGTCCATAAAAATCATAGGATGTGGCGGTGCTGGCTCGAACACCATAAACCGCTGCAGCGAGGCGGGGGTAATGGGTGCGCAGCTGTGCGCCCTGAACACTGACGCCAAGCATCTCCTGTCGATTCACTCGCCCAAGAAGATACTGATCGGGAAGCGTCTGACGAAGGGGCTGGGCGCGGGCGCGCTGCCCGAGGTCGGGGAGCAGGCGGCTCACGAGAGCGAGGAGGAGATCCGGACAATCGTGAGGGACTCGCACATCGTCTTCGTCACCGCTGGAATGGGCGGCGGGACCGGAACGGGGACGGCGCAGTACGTCGCCAGGCTCGCGAAGGAGGCTGGATCTCTGGTGATGGGCGTCGTCACGATGCCGTTCAAGTCGGAGGGCAAGATACGCATGGAGAACGCCGAGGCCGGCCTCGACAAGCTGCGCCGCTTCTGCGACACCACCATCGTCATCTACAACGACAAGCTCCTCGAGCTCGTCCCGAGACTCCCGATCGATGCCGCTTTCAAGGTCGCCGACGAGATTCTGATGCAGTGCATCAAGGGCATGACCGAGATAATCACCAAGCCCGGTCTGGTGAACCTGGACTACGCCGACCTCATGACCATCATGAAGGGCGGCGGCGTCGCGATGATAGGCATAGGCGAGAGCGACGAGGACAGGGACAGGATCGATTACGCCCTCAACGAGGCTCTCGAGTCCCCGCTGTTGGGCGAGGTCGACCTGAGCCACGCTCGCGGCTGCCTCATCAGAGTGGTCGGAGGAACCGACCTCACCATATCAGAGGCAGAGAAGGCTGCGGAGCTCGTCGGAGAGAAGATCAACCCGTCAGCCAGGATCATTTGGGGCTGCTCGCTCGAGCCGGAACTCGAGAAGACGGTCCGCGTGCTCCTTGTGATAACCGGAGTGAAGAGTAAGTCCTTCCTGGGGAAGGAGGCCTCCTCCGCGTCGCGCGTCGTCAGTTCGGCGCCGTCGTCGGAAGAGGACATGGATGTAGTACGCTGAACCATCTATCCCCTCTCCCCCTCTTTTTTTATATCCCCCACGTTACCGTATCGTGGCTGAGCGAAGGCGACCAAGGTTCAGATACGTGGTCTTCCGCATCGAGTCGGAGATATCCTTCACCGAGCCGGGAGTGGCGGATGCCCTCGCCGCGGCCTTCGCGGGAAGAGTCCCGAGACTCGTTGTATTCCGCAATAACTCGGGGATAGTCCGTTGCCTCAATACGACGAAGGATGAGACGATTCGAGTGCTCAACGCGATGCGCGCGATCGGCAGAAGACAGGTCGTCGTCCGCACTCTCGGAACATCGGGCACGATTCGGAAGGCGCGAGAGAAATATCTATCCTAAATCTGTGTGTTCTTCCACATAACGCATAGTTTATATCGGGGACTTCTCTTCTAAGTGGGGAGGACATACATGCAGCCAGGACAAATGGCCTATGACAGAGCTATCACGGTCTTCTCTCCCGACGGACGGCTGTTCCAAGTCGAGTACGCGAGGGTCGCCGTCACGCGCGGGAACACCACCGCCGGCCTGAAATTCAAGAATGGGATCGTGCTCATGGCAGACAAGAAGATCAGCTCGCGCCTCGTCGAGACCTCGAGCATTGAGAAGATTTTCCAGATCGATGAGCACATCGGCTGCGCGACGTCGGGCCTCGTCGCCGACGCACGCGTTCTTGTCGACTACGCCAGACTTGTGGCCCAGATTAACAAGGTCACGTACAGCGAGAAGATCAGCGTCGACATGCTCGTGAAGAAGATCTGCGACTACAAGCAGAACTACACGCAGTACGGCGGCGTGAGGCCGTTCGGCACCGCGCTGCTCGTTGCGGGAGTCGACGATCTGGGCGTCCATCTTTTCGAGACCGATCCGTCCGGCGCGCTCGTCAGCTACAAGGCGGGCAGCATCGGCGCGGGGAGGAACACCGTCATGGAGCTCTTCGAAGAGAAGTACAAGGACGCCATGGGCATGGACGAGGCGATACTCCTTGGCCTCGAAGCCCTCCAGAAGTCTTCGGAGGAGAAGATGGACGCCAAGACTATTGAGGTCAGCGTGATTGTCGAAGGGGAGAAGTTCAGGCGGCTGACGGAGCAGGAGATACAGTCCTACATCGGGAGGCTCCCTGGCGCCTCCTAGGCGGTGCCATGCCGAAGGAGCTAAGGTCAGACCGAAGTGACGACCTGTTCAAGGAGTACGTTATCGCCCGCATCGAGAAGATGGGCGAGAAATTCGAGGTCATAGTGAAACCGGACGCCGTCCAGAGTCTCAGGGAAGGCAAGAACGTAGACATCCTCTCGAACATCGCGATTGACCAAATATTCCGGGACGCCCACAAGGGGTCGAGGGCGTCCGAGGAGAAGATGATGGAGTTCTTCGGGACGACCAACCCCATAGAGGTCGCCCGCAAGCTGATTATCGAGGGCGAAATCCAACTTACGACCGATCAGCGCCGTGAGATGCTCGAGGCAAAGAGGAAACAGATTATCACGTACATCGCCGCCAACGCGATCAACCCGCAGACTGGCGGGCCCCACCCGCCGCAGCGCATAGAGATCGCCATGGAGGAGGCCAAGGTCCGCATCGACCCCTTCAAGTCGGTAGAAGACCAAATGAAGAATGTGCTTGATGGCCTTCGCCCTTTGATTCCCATCAGGTTCGAGAAGGTGAGGATCGCGGTGAAGCTCACCGCGGAGTTCAGCGCGAAGTGCTACGGCGACATCAAGAACTTCGGCAGGATAGTGCAAGAGGAGTGGCAGCCCAACGGCACGTGGATCGGGGTGGTCGAGATACCCGGCGGCATGCAGACGGATTTCCTTGACCGGCTGTCGCAGAAGACGAAGGGCAACGTCGAGACTAAATTGCTGAAGGGATAGGCGATGTCCGTGCGCTCGACAAGGTCATCGATAAAGCACTCCGCCAGTCTTTTAGACCAGACCGACAATTATATAGGAAAGGCTTGTATCAACGAAATTATAGGCAGCCTACCGAGGTGTTAGTCTACGCCTGGCGGGGAGAAACGTCTTTGTCCAGTTTGCGATTCTGAGATCGAGCCAGGTGAGAGGAAGTGCCATCACTGCAACACCGACCTCCGTCTTTTCGACATAGACAAGGACAGCAATGTGGATATTGGCAAGCTCAGCACCCAGAGCGACAAGAACATCGACGAACTGCTCGCATCGATAGCCGAGGGCAAGGACGTCAAACCTGACATTTTCGAGGACATCAAGAACATCTCCAGGAACGGCGAGTCCACAGCGGCGGAGGAGGAGACCGCCGAGGCGACGGAATTCGAGTGCCCCGTGTGCGGAGCCCGCGTCGAAGCGGACGCAACTCAGTGCCCCGGCTGTGGAGCGCAGTTCGCGGAGGAGGCGCCCGCCGAGAAGTTTGAATGTCCCCTGTGCAGCGCACAGGTCGACGCGAATGCGGCGAGGTGCCCGAGCTGCGGCGTCGAGTTCGAGGAGGAAGCACAAGAAGCCAAACCTGAACCGGCACCCGCGGCCCGCGCGCCCAGTGCGGCGAGGCGAGCGGCCGAGGAGGAGGTCGAAAGGGCCTTGGAGACGGTGACGGCGAGACCACCAGCTCGCCCTGCGGGTGCGCCCGGACCCTCTGTTTCGGTCGCAGGCCTTAGGCAGCGGATCGAGGCATTGGCGGCAAAGGAGTTCCCGATCGAGAGTCTGGAAGGCGTCGACAAGAAGACTCTCTACAGGGAGCTCCCGAGAATCGTCAATGAAGTCAAGCCGTTACTCCTGTCCGCCAAGAAGATCGGAGTGAGCATAGAGGACAGCAAGCAGCTCATCAACGATGCCATCGCGTTCGGAAAGAAAAAGGAGATGGAAAAGGCAGTGCGGCTGGTGAGTCAAGCGAAAGCTTCCTTGGAAAAGGCGTTCACCGTCGAGCTGGCGAACCAGATTGAATCGCTCATGGCGGAGGTCGAGAAGGCGAAGGCGTCGGGAAGCACAGTGGGTCCAATAGAGACCCATATTGCCGAGGCAGTCACATACCTCGAGGCCGCCAGATACAGCGACGTCGGCAACAGGATAGTCGAGGCGAAGAACGAGTTCAGCGCGAGGGCAGGCGGATACTACAGGGCGAAGGAGGCGATACAGGCGGCGCAAGACCTCATCGAGGACAGCATCTTGGTGGGGGTCGAGGCGGGCGAGGCGAATCGGGCGATAGCGCGTGCCAACGATGCCTTGCAGAGGAGGAAGTGGGAGCAGTCGGAGCTCGAGGCTGGGAGGGCGAGGGACATCATCTTGAAGCAGCTCCCCAAGCACCTTGAAAAGGAGATGAAGAAGGCGAGGGACATGCTCCTCGAGATGAAGGTGGGAGGCGGCGACCTCACAAAGCCGATCGGAATCCTCAAGCAGGCCAGTATACACTTAAAGCGCGAGGAGTACGCGGACGCCGTGCACTATGTGAAACTCTTCAGGGAAGAAGTCAAGTCGCCTTAGAACGAGACCGCTTCCATTTCCCTCTCGAGTATCTTCACTTCCTGCTCCTTCATCGTCTTCGGGCTAATCGAGAGCAGGAGGACGAATTGGCTTTCGGAGACATGGTCAACCAGGCGCCTCAGGAACCGGAGGACCGCGTCGAAGCTGTTATTGCTCACGAGGTACTCGATGCCGTCGAGCATGACCGCGCCCTTGCCGCCAACGCGCATGAACTCCTCCACCGTGTAGATGAGCCTCTCCAGGGTGGGGGGCATCGTCTCCTCGCTCGTGCTCTCCCTGTCGGTAAGCCAGATGATCCGCTCGCTTCTGAGGCCGTACCTCTCCCTCACGCGCTTCGGGTTCGTCCGGGTCACCACCATCCCCGCACCCTTGCCCTCCGCGGCCTTCGCGAAGAGCCGGAAGACGTTGACGGCGCGCTCTTCCTCGACGAGGTAGCTCCTTCCGGGCTTGAGTTCCCTCATGATCTGTTCGAGGCTGGGGCGGCCCTTGTGCTCCTCGCGTTCAGGGGCGAGGTCTTTTAGGACCTCCTTCGCGAGCGCGAGGCTCGCCGTCTGCCCCATCAGCGACGAGAATGCGACGACTCGGTTCAGCGCCCCGCCGAGCTCCCTGATGTTGCTTTCGATCACGCGGGCTATGTGCTCGAGGACATGCGGGTCAACTTGCACGCCTGAGTCCTTCACCCTGCGCTTGAGGATCGCCAGCCTCGTCTCGAAGTCGGGCGTCTGGATGTCAGCGATGAGACCGGATTCGAACCTGGATACCAGGCGGTCCTCCAGGTCAGGTATCTCCTTCGGCGGTCTGTCGCTCGTGAGAGCGACCTGCTTCCCCGCGTTGTAGAGCGCGTTGAAGGTGTGGAACAACTCCTCCTGGACGTCGACCTTTCCGGAGAGGAAGTGCACGTCGTCGATGAGCAGCATGTCCAGATTCCTGAACTTCTCGCGGAAGGCGGCGAGCTTGTTGTTCTGGGAAGCTTCCTTGAATTCATTCGCAAAGCCTTCGATGGATGTAAACAGGATCCTCGCGTTGCTGTTGCTGTCCTTGACGCGGTTGCCGATCGCGTTCAGGAGGTGGGTCTTCCCGAGGCCGGAACCGCTCGTGATGAACAATGGATTGTAGGCCTCGTGGGGGTTCTTGGCCACCGCCAGGGCGGCCGCGTTGGCGAACCTGTTGCTGGGGCCGACCACGAACGAATCGAATGTGTACTGAGAGACCAGGTTGGTCGTCTCGTCCCTGGTCATCAAAGCCTTTGACTCGATCGCCTCGCGGACCTTCACCTCCGTGATGCCCTCCAGCGGCTTGCCTTCGGCGACCTTGTGCTTCACGATCATGTCGAAGACTTGCCGGGCGCGCTCGCTGATTTCTTTCTCCCGCTTCACTTCGAGGCTCTTGGTAGCCTCCTCCTTGTTTCTCTTCTCGGCTCTCGCCTGCAACTCACCGATTTCAGCCTCGATGGCGGCATGCTTCCTCGGGTCCCTCATTTTCTCTTTGAGCGCGGCCACCTCACTCTCGAAACCGAAGATATCCAGCGAGCCCAGAATGTCTTTGAGCACCTCGACCTTCCTGACCGCCCCCTCAAAGTCCTCGAAGACCTTGCGCGCCTCCTGCGGGGGCATCGTCACGGCAGGTTCAATCGAGGAGACGTCGTAGCCGGCGCTCCGCCACACCTCAAACTTTTGCTCAAGGATGCGTCTCTCGGAAACAAGCGACGAGGTCACCGATTCGGAGCTTTTCTTGCCGCGCTCTATCTCCGCATCGCTGAATTCCTCCAGGAGCGCGTTGACGTCCACGCGGGCATGGACCTGAATCACGCATAGAGGATTCCCGGTATCATCCCATATCCGCCGCAGCGCCGCTTTGCCTGTGCTCTTCGCCGTGCCCTGGACATGCACCGCGACCTCCGGGTTGCCCGTCTTCACGATAATGTAGCCCTTGGAGATCGGCTCTTTTTCCGAGACAAGGGTCTGCACGTAGCCGGAGAAGGAGTATTTCCTGAGATCAAGTAGGAGCCCTTTGAGCGAGTCACTCCCGCCCTGCAAAGTGCGGATTGTCTTGCCCTCTGGAAATGTTGGCTCTTCGGGCAACCTTACTCCCGCGTCGTATATTGGAGACTGTAGTTAAAGATTCTCCCAGATATCTGGATAGAGAACGCGACGCCTCACGAGGACTCGCCCCGACTTCGGCGCGTATGTACATTCTGGCGTTGACCGTACGGTCGTGGGAGACAGTACAGGCAAAACGAAAACGATATAACAGATAGCGGGGTCTCGCAGGAATGAAGGCGGCTCCATTCCCGCCATGATCCACGAATAAAGATAATGGCGGCGGATGGGCGGGCGGTCGGCGGAAAGATGGACAAAGCGGGTGACGGCTCGGCTCAACAGAAGAAGGGCATGGGCATGGTTGGCCTGAACTCCGACGACTTCGTCGAGTGGGTCACACGGAAGATAGAAAGGCCGATCAAGAAGGGCATCGCCGACCCGATAATCCGCACAGGTCTCGTGCAGGGCTTCCTGAACTGGGCGAAGAGGAACAGCACGTGGCCTCTGCACTGGGGGATCATGTGCTGCGCAATCGAGATGGCGGCGACGAGCGACCCCAGGTATGACGTGGAGAGACTGGGCGTCATCTACAGATCCTCCCCCAGACAGGTCGATGTCCTGTTGCTGAACGGTCCGATAAGCCACAAGCTGAGGCCCATGGCCAGGAGACTGTATGAGCAGATCCCCGACCCGAAGTGGGTCATCGCCATGGGGGAGTGCACCATCTGCGGCGGACCTTACTACGACTCATACGCAGTCGTGAAGGGCGCATACACCGTGATGCCCGTCGACATATTCATCCCGGGTTGCCCGGTCCGCCCGGAGGCGCTGATGTACGGGTTCCTCAAGCTCAACCAGAAGATCAAGGCCGAGAAGGCAGGCTATGTGACCACGAGGAAAGGGCGGAAGGTTTCGTCCCGCGACGGCAGGATGGCAGATTTCACGGGGAAATACACTCATGAAGTCCCAGAAGGCAGAAGGTAAAGGCACCGCAACAAAGAAGCGGCGGCGCGGCGGGGTATTCCGGCCGATCTTGGTCACGCTGAAGCAGGCGGTGCAGACCGCCCCTTTGATTCACAAGATCGTGCCGGGAGGCAGGAAGCCTGTCACATTTCTCTATCCATATGAGAAGCTGGAGAGCTATCAGTCATACAGGGGACAGCACACGATCGACTGGTTCAAGTGCATAGGCTGCGAGCTCTGCGCCAAGGTCTGCCCCAACGAATGCATCTACTTCGAATTCATCAAGGTGGAGAAGGACTCGCCGTACACTCTCCCCCGCAGAAACAAGACGGATACGATGAAGGGGCAGGTCAGGAGGCCTGCGGTCGACGTAGGCCATTGTCTCTTCTGCGGCGACTGCTCGGAATTCTGCCCGACGGACGCGTGGATGTTCACTCAGGACTTCGAACTCGCGGACTACACGCGCGAGGACCTCTTCTATCATGCGGACGAGCTGAGGAAGCCGGACGAACTGAGCGATAAGAAGCAGGTCCTCCTCAACCGCCAAGGTGATGAGCCGATACTCGACGTGGACGTGTGCATCGGCTGCGCGAGGTGCGACCGCGAGTGCCCGACAGGCTGCATCTCGATGACCCAGGGGCCGAACCTGAGGAAGGGCAAGCCCATCCAGATACCTGAGTTCAACTACACAGTGTGCATCGGCTGCCAGCAGTGCTGCGACGTCTGCCCCGTCGACTGCCTCCACATGCAGGAGACAACCTACAAGTCGATGGATCAGTTCTACAACATCACCTTCCCGGGGGAAGCGAAGCCGCTCGAGGAGTGGGTGGCGAGGAAATCGCCACGGTACCAGATGCCTCCGAAGCGGTGAATCGCCCGCCGATTCCGTCTGCTTTTTATGCGCCTCCTGCCTTACACATCGTGAGAACCGGTGAATCAAATGGTCACCAAGGATGAAGTAATCGCCACGCTGAAGAAGTGCTATGATCCCGAGATCCCGATCAACATAGTCGACCTCGGCCTCGTCTACGATGTGAGCATCGAAGGCGAAAAGGTCGGCATCAAGATGACCCTTACAGCCCCTGGATGTCCCGCCTCGGGCTACATCTCCCAGGATGTCAAGAAGAAGCTGGAGAGCATGCCTGGTGTGAAGAAGGCGGACGTCACGGTCGTCTGGGACCCGCCTTGGTCTCCGGACTTGATGTCCGAGACCGCCAAGAAGCAATTCGGCTGGGGCCTGTAGACTGTCGGAAACGTTCAATAGGGATTCGCGCAATCTCCTCGCAGACCCCCGTGCGGGACTGCAGGGAGACGGGGAGAATAATGAGCGCGCGCGGCAAGAAAACTGACAATGCGATTGCACGAGTGCTGCAGGCGGCGAAAGAAGGCGTCGTGTTCTTCGAGAAGGCGCACACCGCCGCAAATGACCCGCGCGTCCGAGAGATGTTTGGGAGGCTCTTGAACATCAGGAAAGAGAGCCTGAGGAGCCTCGAAGAGAGTCTCAAAGAGGCGCACCTCCAGCTGCCAGAGACCGAAGGGCAGACTTCACGCATCTACCCGCTGGAGGAGCTCCAGAAGAAAGAGTGCTACGTGTGCGGCTACAGCACAGATGTCGAGGCGATCCCCGAGTCGTGTCCCAGGTGCGGTGCCTCGCGGTACGCGTTTGAAAGAGAGATAACGGTGAGGAAGGCCTGGGAGCTGGCAGAGTCTGGCGCACGCATCACCCTCGAGTTATTGAGCGAGGCCGAGAAGCTAGCGGAAGAGAATGTCAAGCAGGTCTTGGCAAAGCATATCCAGCTGGAGCAGAGCATCCTCAACGAGACGCGGAAGGAGCTGGAGAGCCACAGAGAAAGCTAGCACGGGGGCAGGAGAACTTGACGGACATCCCGCCGATAGAAGACGAACTCCGGGCATGCACGATGTGCGGCTACTGCGTCCCGACATGCCCGCCATACCAGGAGATTCTCTGGGAGGACGCGGCACCGAGGGGCAAAGTCTTCTACATGCGCCAGTACGACGAAAGGTCGATCCTCGACTGGCTGATGCGCAGGCGCCCCGAGATCGACGAGGAGTTCGCGAAGGCCGTCTATGAGTGCACGTCCTGCGGCATGTGCGAGGAAGTGTGCATGGTGGACATTCCGTTCACCCGCCTTTGGGACCAGGTCAAGAGATGGATAGTCGACCTCGATGTCGCTCCCATGCCCGAGCACCGCCATCTGCTCGCGAACGTCTTGAAGGAACACAACATCCTCGGCGAGCCACACGACAAGCGCGGCGACTGGATTAGCGCGGATGTCAAGCAGGCGGAGTTCCCGGAGATCGTCTTCTGGGTTGGCTGCATGCAGAGCTACAAGAAGCAGAATGTGGCTGCCGCCGCCATCAGGATACTCAACGCCGCTGGGGTGAAGTACAGAGTCCTCGGCCCGTCAGAATGGTGCAGCGGCTCCCCTCTCATCCGGGTCGGCTACTCGAAGGTCGTCGAGGAACAGCTCATGCCCCACAACATCACGGCGGTGGCGGGGACGGGGGCGAAGGCGATGGTCACCACCTGCGCCGAGTGCTACAGGACTTTCGTGCGCGACTACAGAGAGCTCGGCGGCGTGCCGCCATTCGCCGTCTATCATTTCACGGAATATGTCGCGAAGCTCGTCAAGGAGAAGAGGCTGAAGTTCACCAAGAACGTGCCGAAGAAGGTGGCGTACCATGACCCTTGTCACCTTGGACGGCATTGCAACTGTTACGACCCCCCGAGGAGGGTCATGGGGTTCGTGGCAGGGTTGCAGCAGGTCGAAATCAATCCGAATAGGAACGAGGCACTGTGTTCGGGTGGGGGCGGCGGGTTCCCGGACGCGTTTCCCAATCAGGCCGACGGGATCACCGCAAAGAGGCTTGAGCAGGTCGAGAAGACTGGGGCCGAGCTGCTGGTGACCGCCTGCCCGTTCGCCCAAGAGCGGTTCAGCGGCGTCGCGAACAAGCAGGGCAAGAGCCTCGAAGTCAAGGACATCGTCGAACTCCTCGCAGACGCTCTCTGAATGATGGGGACCTCGTTTTCGCCAGGGTTCGCAACATATTTATAACGCGGTTATATAGGATAGGATGCCTGAGTGGAATCCGGCCCCAGAGCGGCCCTTACGGCCAAGGAGATTCAGAGATGAAACGAACCCTTCAGATAGTGGACTTGCACGCTGGTCGCGATGGCAAGGAGATACTGAAAGGCATCAACCTCGCGATCAACCAGGGCGAGGTGCACGCGATAATGGGCCCGAACGGCTCCGGCAAGAGCACCCTCTCGAACGTGGTCATGGGCAACCCCAAGTACCAGATCATGTCGGGCGACGTCAGACTGGACGGCGAGAGCATCGCGAAGCTGGCGCCGAACAAGAGGGCGCACAGGGGCTTGTTCCTGGGGATGCAGTACCCTGTCGAGGTCTCTGGCGTGAAGCTCGGCTCGTTCATGAAGGCGGCCTACAACCAGGTCCACGGGCCAGACGCGCTCGATGTCGCGGGGTTCATGGAGCTCGTGGAGGAGAACACGAAGCTGCTCAATATGGACAGCGCCTTCGCGGGGCGCTATGTGAACGAGGGCTTCAGCGGCGGGGAGAAGAAGAAGGCTGAGATCCTCCAGATGCTCGTCCTCAAGCCCGCGTTCGCCATACTGGATGAGACAGACAGCGGGCTGGACATCGATGCGCTCAAGACGGTGGCGCGCGCGATCGACGCGTACCGCGGACCGGACGTCGGCATACTCCTGATCACGCACTACCAGCGGCTCCTGAGGTACATCAAGCCGGATTTCGTGCACGTGCTCATGGGCGGGAAGATCGTCCTCACTGGCGGCGGCGACCTCGCGGAGAAGCTCGAGGAGCTCGGCTACGGCTGGCTCAAAGACGAGAAGTATGCGGGGGCGACATAGGACGACCGCGAAGGAAATCGTGGACGAGGACTACAGCGCCTACGATTTCAAGGACGACATCGAGTACCTGTACAAGACCAAGAAGGGGCTGCGCGAGAGCATTGTGGACGAGCTCAGCAAGCTCAAGGGCGAGCCGGAGTGGATGAGAAGATTCAGGCACAGGTCGTTCGAGCACTTTGTGAAGAGGCCTCTTCC
>Ga0315277_10004614_pt1 | contig 18331 bp, 16 predicted proteins | sample YL17G05_15_MG_FD_203695 | JGI IMG/M metagenome (GOLD analysis project Ga0315277, IMG submission 203695) | Sediment microbial communities from Yellowstone Lake, YNP, Wyoming, USA - YL17G05_15 | ecosystem: Environmental > Aquatic > Freshwater > Lake > Sediment | place: USA: Wyoming | collected...
TTCCGAAAAACTCGTAGATGCCCTGTTCCGTATGGGCGTAGTCAGCCGCAACAGTCGCCAGCACGTGAGTCCTCATTATTTTCTCAACTGCAAGCCGCGACCAGATGCGCTCAGGCTTTGCGAGAACGTAGCTGTGCAGCAGATAATCAGCTTCGTCATTGGTCTTGGCTATCAGCACGGCCTCGCCGGTCTTGTCGTATTTGGGTCTTCCAGCCCTGCCGGCCATCTGCTTGTATTCCAGCACACTTATTGGGTACCACCCGTAGCCCGGCTCGTATCTCCTGTAATCCTGAATAATGACTGTTCTGGCGGGCAGGTTCACGCCGAAAGCCAAGGTGGGCGTCGCGGTCAGGATTTTGATTCTTCCCTCTCTGAACGCGTTTTCGATCAGCTTGCGGTGGCCGCCACCTAGGCCAGCATGGTGGAAGGCTGTTCCGCACTTGACCAATTCAGCCAGAGACTCGCTGAGGCTTGTTCGTTCGCCCGCTGCCAAGATACGGTTTGCTTCATGTTCAAGTGAACGTTTAGCAGGCTTAGAAAGCACACTTGCGATTTCTCCAGCGGCTCTCTTCGCTATAGTTGCCGCGGTCTTTCTCGTTGGCGCAAAGATCAGTGCCTGTCCGCCGGTTTTGACCGTGTGCAAAGCCAGGTTTATGGCTGGGTCTTTGGCATCTTTTTCTATCTTGCGTGCGTCTCCGTCCTTGTATTGGATTTCGTCGTTTACGAGTACTCCTTCTTTAAGGTGAACTGGGCGCCATTCTGTTGTGACGTATTCGGCCTTCAACCATTGGGCAATTTCGTTAACGTTGTTTATCGTCGCACTCAAAGCTAGAATCTGCGTGTCAGGGTTGGTCTGCATCAACCTTGCTAGAACAACTTCAAGGGTCGGCCCGCGTTCAGCCTCGTTCAGCAGGTGAATTTCATCAGCAACCACTAGGGAAAGCTCGTCCATCCATTTTGCTCTGTGTCTCAGAAGTGAGTCTGCCTTTTCGTTCGTAGTGATTATTATGTCGTATCTTTCTAGCCACGCGTCAGTACTGTCAAAGTCCCCAGTGCTGATGCCGATTCTTATTTTTCTTCCGTCTCTCTTCGTTATCGTGGAGTATTTCTTGAACTCTTCATACTTCTCGCTCGCTAAGGCCCTCAGAGGCGTCAGGTAAACCGTCTTGCCGTTTTTTTCAAGCATGTGTTTAAGCGCGCAGAATTCGGCTAACAGGGTCTTGCCTGAAGCGGTGGGGCTTGCCAGAACAAGATTCTTGCCGTCAAGGACGCCGGCTTTCACGGCCTCTTCCTGAGGCGGATACAACTCTGAAATCCCAGACCTGATCACTAGTTCCTTAACGGCTTCTGGCAAAGGCAAATCAGCAACTTTCACTCGAACGCGTCCATCTCTTCTGCTACAAAAGCATAAATATCATCGCAATTTAAAGCGTTGCGCACAGAGGCTTTTTCTTGGGTTATGTTTTTCTATTAGACAACTTTCAATAGTAAAAAGTAACGAGACGACATGCAGGAGACCTAGAATGGTCGAAAACGTGAAAGAACTGCTTAAGGCACATGAAGGGCTTAGACGCGAAGTGTACTTAGACAACGAAAACTCCACTCCGGTTCCAGATGAAATCGTGGAAGCCATGCGTCCCTACTACAATAGACGTGCCTATGGCAATCCGACCCTCACGCATAAGCCGGGCTGGGAAGCCTTCGAAGTGCTGATGGAGTCGGCACAGAAGATAGCCAGCTCAATCGGGTGCAAAACGCTTGAGGAAATCAACTTCACTCCTGGGGAGACAGAGGCCAACAATCTTGCGCTATTGGGCGCGGCTCTCGCGGCGAAGGACAAGGGCAAGAAGATCGTGATTTCAGACGTCGAACCCATAAACGTTCTGAACGTTGCAGAGATGCTTCAGAAAACCGGATTCACACTGACAAAGGTTCCTGTTGACCATGAAGGGTTTTTGAGCCTCGAGCAACTGAAAGAGGCAGTCGATGGAGAGACTACCCTCGTAAGCCTCTCAGCTGTGAATCATGAAATTGGCACGGTTCAGCCTATACGGGAAGCAGTCAAGATAGTAAAAGACAGGAACCCGGATACGGTTTTTCACTCTGATGCTTCAGACGCGTACGGAAGAATCCCTTTCGACGTGCAAAGAACAGGCGTTGACCTCGCTACTTTGAGTAGCTACAAGATTCTGGGGCCGCGTGGAGCCGGAGCCTTGTATGTCAAAGAACGTGTTAATGTAGAAAAGATGCTGGAAGGTCAGATGGGAACGCAGAGGCTCTGGCCTGGTGTTGAGAACACGCCCCTGATCGTAGGCTTTGTGAAAGCGTCGGAATTGATGTTCCGCAACTTCGAGGAGAATACGCGGCTTATGCGCAAGCTCAGAGACAAGTTGATGACTGGTATCATGAATGAAACAGCGAACGTTTTGCTTAACGGTCCGCGTAGTGAGGGGAGGGCTCCAGACAATGTTAACATCAGTTTCTTGAGGTGTGAAGGAGAAGCCCTGACCATAGAGTTAAGCTTGAACGGCGTCTACGTTTCAAGCGGCAGCGCCTGTTCAAGGAGGCTGTTGCAGCCAAGTCACGTTCTGGTTGCTACGGGCAGAAAGTTTGACCAAGCTCATGGCAGTATACTGATGAAGGTAACGCGGCTTCACACCGAGGAAGACATGAATTATGCTTTGGAGGTTATTCCGAAAGCGGTTCAGAGAATAAGAGGCATAACTGGTTCTACAGGAGTTGAATGAAATGTCACGAGCTCCATTGCCCTACAACCCGAAGATACTGGAATTGTTCAAGAACCCTAAAAACTTGGGAAAAATGGAGGATGCTACCGTGGTGGCCGTTGCGGGAAACCCCATGTGTGGTGACATGATAACTTTCTACTTGAAAATCAACGACCAAAACGTGATAGAGAAAGCCTCCTTCGAAAGTTACGGCTGCGCAGCGAACATAGCCACCTCGAGCATAATCACAGAAATGATTAGAGAGATGAAACTTGAGGAAGCATGGAAAGTCTCCTACAAGAGCGTGGCCGAAGCCGTAGGCGGCTTGCCAAGCGTGAAATTTCACTGTGGAATCTTGGCTGTCGGGGCTTTGAAGAGGGCGATCAGAAAATTCTACGGAGAGAAAAAAGCGACTCCGGACTGGCTGGAGAAGGAACCCAGCTTCGAAGAGAAACAGGCTCTTGAAGAAGAAGAGTTGGCAAAGGTGCTTTCGAAGAAACTGAAGCCGGAAGAAGGAAGGTAATGTTAGACTCGTACAAGATTCGTGAAGATTTTCCAATACTGAAGCGCACAGTGAACGGATATCCCCTCATCTACTTCGACAACGCTGCAACCTCCCAGAAACCCAAAGAGGTGATAGATGTCATCAAAGACTTCTACGAGAACCACAACGCCAACGTCCACCGTGCCGTTCACACTCTTTCGCAGGAAGCTTCAGAACTGTACGAGTGCGCGCATGAAGAAGTTGCTAAGTTCATAAACGCAAGAGGCATGGAAGAAACCGTCTTTGTCAGAGGAACAACCGAAGCCATAAACCTCGTCGCCTACGCTTGGGGTCTTCACAACCTAGGCAAAAACGATGAAGTTGTCGTTTCCTTGATGGAACACCACAGCAACATCGTTCCATGGGAACTAATCTCACGGATAAAAGGCTTCAAAATCAAATACGCCAACGTGAAGAATGATGGAACGCTTGACTATCAACATCTCGAAGACCTCCTGTCCAAGAAGACAAAAATAGTCTGCTTATCTCACGTTTCGAACGTAACGGGCATCGTGAACGACATCAAGAGAGTGGCGAAACTGGCTCACGAAAACGGAGCGCTCCTGCTCGTTGATGGCGCGCAATCAGTGCCCCATATGCCTGTGAACGTGAAAGAGCTGGATGCGGATTTTCTTGCCTTTTCAGGTCATAAAATGTTGGGACCCACTGGCATAGGCGTCTTGTACGGCGGGAAAGAGCTTCTTGAGAAGATGGAGCCGTTCCATGGTGGAGGCGAGATGATACGGGAGGTCTCTTTCGACAAGAAGAAAAGACGTTGCTCAATTGCTTGGAATGTTCTTCCTTGGAAGTTTGAGGCTGGAACCCCAAACGTTGCTGGCGGAATAGGCTTGATGGCAGCCGTCAAGTATCTTAAGCGCCTGGGAATGGAAAACGTGAGAGCCCATGAGGAAAAGCTTACAAAATATGCTATCCTGCGCATTCAGAAATGCTGCAAGAAGGCCAGAATATACGGAACGACCGACACTAAAGTCAAGTGCGGAATGATCCCGTTCGGCATCGAAGGTCTAAGCTCGCACGATATTGCCCTATTCCTTGACAATTACGGAATCATGGTCAGAAGCGGTTATCACTGTGCCCAGCCACTGCATGAAATGCTAAATCTGGACTCTTCTGCCAGAGTAAGCTTCTACGTATACAACACACGAGAAGAAATTGACAGGTTCGGAGAAGTGCTGAAGGAGATCGAGCAGTTCTAATGGTCGCAGTAGACGATTACGTATCTAGAATTGAAGGAACATGCGGCAAAGAAAAAGATATTATCGTCATTTTCAAGTATGACAAGAAAGACGATGTGACCAAAAGAATCCTCGCAAAAGCGAAACTAAAAAAGTCGATCGGAGGCATAATTTTCGAACTGACATTTCAGAACTATTCTTTCAGACTCTACGGAAGCGGTAAAGCTATCTTTCGTGACCTGAAAGACAAAGAGGAACTGAATTCTCTCCTGGCTGAGTTGCTCTTAACATGATTGTCACACTTCTGAACCTAGTTGGGTTAAGGACTATTTGCCAGCGAGGGGGCTAAGTCGCTTTCTAGGCGTTTCGGACGACTTCCGTCTGAACCCGCAGCATTTTGCTGAGCCACTTCGTGTTTCAGCACCGATTGTCACGAACGCCATCAAACCAACGATTCTACAAGTTGCTGTTTCAAGCAGAGCCCGTGACGTTATAGCATAGGCTAACATTGAAAGATGTAGATGTCTTAGAGGAATCGACGGATTTGAGAGACTGCACCGGCACTACGCGCGTAGCGCACGCGCTTCTTTTCCATACGCGTGCTAGTAACGCCAGTCTAGATGACATGATGGGACATCTTATTCTCATGAGTACAACGCACAAACTGGGCTGAAAGCACGCATTCTATGGATTGAATGCGTTGACCTATGATGCGTGATAATGTGTCCGCTTCATAGGGACATGAACGATTTAGCGCGCGTGGAACCCCAGAGCGCGCGCGAGGCGGCGTTCCAGACAATTATATATTTCTGTACTGCATGGTCTATGAAGAGAGAATCGAATGAAAAACGAAGACATAACAGTAGCGTACGTTGCGGATGGGAGTAGTGTTCATACGCGAAGATTTCTCAGTTACTTGGCCAACAAAGGATTCAACATTCACTTAATAACATACACTCCATCACGTATAGAAAACGTGAAAATTCACAATGTTGCAACCGCTCGAACGAGAATTCCTCTCAGGATTATTCAGTCTATCCGCCTGATAAAGAAGATCAAGCCAGATGTCTTGCACGCGTTTTATATAACTAATAATGGTGTTGTTGCTGCTCTTTCTGGTTTTCACCCTCTAGTTCTAAGTGCATGGGGTGATGACATCGCGACGGATCCTGAAAGGTCTGGAATACTGAAGCTCTTGATCAAACTGTCCTTGAGGATTTCAACCCTTGTAGAGACAAGCGACGAACTTGGGCGTGAGAGGTTGATGGAACTGGGATGTGATCCCAGAAAGATCTTCGTGCAGAACATGGGTGTTGACACAACTCTCTTTTCGCCCAATGCAAGGTCTGAGACTCTGAGGAAAGAGTTGAAGATAGACAATTCCTATTCAGTGCTTTGTGCCCGATCGTGGAAGCCGGAGTATCGTGTGGATGTCTGCATCAGGGCTATACCTCTTGTTCTGCAAAGAATACGAAATGTCAAGTTTATTTTCTTGGGCGGAGGGCCACTTGAAAAAGAGCTGAAAGATCTGGCTACCAACCTTGGAGTTTCTGAAAACACGCTTTTCATTGGAAAGATCCTTGAGGAAGAGATGCCAAAGTATCTGGCGAGTGTGGATGTTTATGTGGACACCGTGGGGGATTCGCGCGCACGTGCGCTTTTATTTGATTTCCAGGGCAACATCCTTAAGGCGCGGGGAGGCGGGGGAATGGGACAGACTACGCGGCAGGCTATGGCTTGCGGAACACCGCAACTACTCAGCGACCATCTGAACGTAAGACTGGCCAACTGGTTTCGAGGCTTGATGTACAAGCAGCTGGATCACCGAGACTTGGCTGAAAAGATGATCACGCTTCTGAACGACAAGAAGCTCAGAATACAGATTGGGCAAGAGTCAAAAAAAATTGCTCTAAATCTTTGCGATGTGACGAAGATTATGAGAAAATGGGAAGCAGTATATCACGCCTTAGCAGAAGATTGACTCTCGCATTTGCCAAAGAGGTCTTTCCATTATGTTTGACGTGAAGGCTGAAAAAGAGCCCAGAGGAAAAGCGGGAACAGAATCCCACTCAGGATTCAGAGTACTTCTGAGATAAATGATTGTGCGCTTGGATCCAGACTTGTAGGGGGATATCCCTGAAATCGCGCGTGGTAACTGTTGCGGTAAGCCCTTTCAGATTCACTTCTTTGACAATATGAGTCTCGCCTTGGTGATTCAATACAGCGCCCTAATGAGCTTCGCCGTAGGCTTTAGCCTAATCAACTGTCTCAAGAACTTGAGTGCAGATCGTTGTCACGATCTTGTCGGAAATGCTGTTCAAATTGAGAATATCAACAGTCTTACAATGCCCTGATAGAACCAACCTTTCGGAGTCTTGCGTACCAAGCTCTGTTTTTCAAGCGCAATGAGGCTTTCTCTAAGAAAACGCTGGAAGTATTTATGATCTCTGCGTGATAGGCAATTCAGAGGCAGCACAGATTGTGTATCCTGAGGTGTGCCAAAGCGATGTATTGACACACCAGTCGATTATTGCTTGTTCATGGGATAGCGCGCGTCGGATATATCTGAATCCACGTGCGCGCTGTTACAATCGTTCCTCCTCAGGCACCGTACCAACGACTTTTGCAGGAACGCCCATTACAATTGAAAATTGAGGGACATCTTTTGTGACTATAGATCCTGAAGCTACTAATGCCTCCCGACCAATCTCTATTTCAGGAAGAAGAATTACCGATATTCCTATTCTAGCTCCATATCTGATGGTTGGCCCCTTGTCCTTTATATGTGACATGGTTCTCAAGTAAGTCGGTCTTCGTCCATTAGCTGTAACCACATTTGTTGCAATAAAGACTTTGTCCTCTATAATCATGTTACCGCCTAGACCACTCAGTGAGTGAATTGCCACCTGATTTCCAATTTTGGTGTAACCTTCACACATAACCAAATTCCCAATCGTACAATTATCACCCACTTCAGTGTTTTCCCTCAAGATCGTATTGTGGTTCACCCAAGAATTCTTCCCAATCTTACAAGATTCATATATCACTGCGTTTGAGCGTATAAGAGCATTCTCTCTGATAGTTGTTGGATATTCTTCGTAGATTTCTTTCTTTTTTGTAAGATTATCGTAACCGATTGTTGCATTGTCTTCTATCGTTACATTTTTTTCAATAATCACACTGTCTTTGATAACTACGTTTCTTCCAAGATGAACCCCCTCTTCAATCGTAACATTACTCCCGATAGACGCTGTCTCGTCGATAGTGACGTTTTCGCCGATTTCCACATTCTTACCTACGTCATATCTTCCTTTCTTTTCAAGTTTGACCATGTGTTTTCACTTTCTAACACTCGTGCGCACGCTAGGGTTAGACCTACATATCATATCCGCCATTGATATGAATTATCTGCCCCGTAATGTATGCAGCTTCATCTGTGCACAAAAACACAATCGGACCAGACACTTCTTCCACTTTTCCAAAACGTCTCATTGGAATCTCTTGCAGAACCTTTTGCCGGATCTCTTCGGGCAGTTTAAGGTTCATGCCCATCTCAATATAGCCAAAGGCGACACAGTTCACAGTTATGTTTCTATTGGCAACTTCTCTTGCGACTGTTTTCGTAAAACCAAAAAGACCAGACTTTGACGCAGAGTAATTGCCTGCACCAAACAATCCAATCTGCCCGGCCACTGATGAGATATTCACGATCCTCCCCCAACTTTTTTCTCTCATTATCGGCACTACATGTTTTGTGCAGAGAAAAATCCCGGTAAGATTGGTGGAAATTACCTCTTCCCAGACATTCTTATCCATTTTCCAGACAACACTGTCTTTGTGGACACCAGCATTATTTACTAGGATGTCCACAGTCCCGAATCTCTTCCTTGTTCTTTCAACAATCTCAACAACTTCCTCCTCTTTTGAAACATCTGCTTTCACAATTTCTACTTCAGCATCATACTTCTCAACAATTTCTTCAGCAGTCTCTTTTGCAGCGTCTTCTTGGGAGCGGAAGTTTATTACAATATTCGCTCCTTCTTTTGCAAATGCTGTTGCGATTCCCTTTCCAATACCTCGGGAACTCCCAGTTATGATACAAACCTTATCCTTCAGAGACATTGGTCAACACCAACATACTCTTGTGACTTAGGACCATAAGTGATGGATCTTCCTTATTAAAGCACTCATCAAAGCGTGCGCATTTTGCTCAAAAGCTGGACTCTACCAGTCTCCGAATAGCAGAACTATATTCGATATTTCTTGTATTGATCAGCGCTGAAATCTTGGCAGATGGAGTTCCTCAGTGCTTTCCACTTTGCGGTTTCGCAACTTAGTCCTTTCAACCTACCCCTAGCGAGTAGCTCACCAACTTTCAAACCTGCGCAGTTCAAGGCTATGACGGGCTTGGGGCCCAAGTAGGCTAATGTCCAACCCATGTGCCCAGGAGTTGGCTCCTCGCGTGGAAGACAAGTAAAATGATATCCTTCGAAAGATTTCCGGTCTATTAGTCCGTTGAATTGCACTATCACGGTTTCCGGACTCAATTCTGAAAGTCGTGTGGATGAAATGTCTCCACTTTCGCCAATAACTGTACTCCGGTCTGGATAAGTGTTAACAATAAGGGCATCGCAGTCCTTGATGTACTGTTGAGCACGTTCTTCCCTCAGACTGTTTCCGATCTTCGTTCCACCCAATTTTCCGATCAGTCGAGGATCAAAGCTTGTCGTACAGAGAATATCTGCACCGGCGGTGGCGAGGGTTTTGATTATGTTCTTTCCAAATTTGTTGTCCCCTACCACAACGATCTTGGATCTGAATATTTCCAATCCAGCTTCGAAGAGGATCTTCATGCATAGGTGACCAACATAATCAAAAATTTTCAAGTCATGATGCTGCTCATTTGTGCCCAGAACAGGTATTCCTCTTTGCAAGCTTTCTGCTAGGTCTATGTCTTGCTCCCTGAACTCCCAAGTTTCATACATCAGAGATATAACGGCTGTCTTCTTCAAGTGAGAGATGAATTCTTTGTTAATCGGTCTAACAAAACCAAGATTAGTTGTGATGTCAGCTTCCTCAATCAAGTCAGGGCTCAAATTGTCCAGTATGTGAATGCTGTCTCGTTTAATACCGAATGTTTTGGCCCTTGATAGAGTGCTATCAACTATGTCTTCAGCCCTTCCGTGTTTTGAATCCTTGGTTACTGCAATAACCTTTTCTGCATTGGCCATGGCTGCAATCAAAGGGGTGTAAACATGGTTCCCACTCGCTGCCTCGGTTAGAACAACTAGGTCTGAGAGGTCAAGATTCAGTTTATCTATGAATTCTTGAATAAACCGTTTGATTCTCACGAATCTTTTCATTCTCTTTTCACTAGGCTCCGAATGGTTTTCGCGATCGTTCAGCAAACAGCAACAGTCTTCCTGAGAACTGTGTATCCATTTCAGTCTAATTGCTTTTGCCTTTCAATAAGCTACAGGTTGCGACTTCTGCAAAGTCTATTGGTTTCTCTGATATTGGCGTTTGCCACGTTGGTTCGTCTGCGCTTGATGCCTATGTATGGGCCGATCACGCAAACGTCGGAATATCTCTCGCGGTTCGCAGTTCGCAATGGATTTATGTAAGGAGTGCAAACTTAGTTCCTCGGTCCGTGCGCGCTTTCGTTGTCATCTGTCGAATACAGAAGGTAGCGCGCTAAGGTAACTTAAATGACAATTGAGGAGCCCTAAAGGACCAGCGGTATAACTGTGTGGACAAGGCAGGAGGCAGAGAAACAGTGATTATCGGAGACAGAGTGCTGGTAGCAGGTGGTGCAGGCTTCATTGGAAGCCACTTAATTGACAGGTTGATTGACGAAAGACCGAAGAGACTGGTTGTTGTAGACAATTTCTATCTTGGCAAGGAAAAAATGAGAAATCTTTCTTCTGCAAAGGCTAGGTTTCCTTCATTGAAAATCTACGATCAAGATGCGGCAAATATGTCGCCAGTGAAACGGATTTTGGAGAGCGAGAACGTTGATGTCGTGTTTAACCTTGCTGTGCTGTGTTTACCTCTCTCTCTAACGCGGCCAAAACGGACCTATGATATCAACTCCGCGATTTCTTCGACTCTGTGCGAGCTGCTGAGGAAAGATTGCTACAAGACACTGGTGCATTTCTCGTCCTCTGAGGCTTATGGAGATGCTGAACAGATTCCTATGGATGAGAATCACTCTCTTAGGCCTACGACCCCCTATGGGGCAAGCAAGATAGCCTCAGACCACCTGGTTTTGTCTTACATCAGAACGTTTGGAGTCGACGCTTCCATAATAAGACCGTTCAACACATATGGTCCTAGACAGAATGAGGGATCATATGCTGGCGTAATCCCACTGACGATAAGAAGAATCCTAGACGGAGAGTCCCCTGTAATCCATGGGGACGGAATGCAGACTAGGGACCTCACTTATGTAACCGACACAGCTGATGCAGCGGTCAAGATCTATCGTACAAAATCAACCCGCGGCAAAGTAGTCAACATTGCGAGCAGCAGGGAAATCACTATTAATGATCTTGTGGCAAAGATTGTAGAGCTGATGGGTTGTCGAAAGCCGATTGTGCACGATGCTCCGAGGCCTGGCGATATCCGCAGGTTTATCGGAGACAATTCTCTAGCCAAAAAACTTCTCAATTATAAGCCGAAAGTTGATTTCGATAAAGGCCTGAGGCTTACCATAGACTGGTACCGAAGCCTGTATGCTTCTCGGTGCAAATCCAAATCATCACTAGAGGGCGCACATATCTAATCTAGTTCGTGAAAGGTGTTAGGTTCGAAAATGAAGAGGAAGAAGATAAAGCTGATAGAACCCGTAGTGGGGAAAGAAGAGATCAGGAATGTCAGTAAGGTTCTGCGTTCAGGCTGGCTGACGGAAGGGCCGAGGACAGAGGAGTTGGAAGAAAGAATAAGGCAGTATGTTGGTGTGGATTATGCTATCGCGGCTACATCCTGCACCACGGCTATCGAATTGGCTCTGAGGGCTTTAGAAATCGGCCCAAGAGACGAAGTGATCGTTCCTGACTTCACGCATCCAGCTACTGGCAACATGGTCCGATGGGTGGGTGCCACGCCGGTCTTGGTCGATGTAGACACGTTTTCATACAATATCGATCCCGAGGAAATCGAGAAGGCAATCACAAAGAAGACGCGCTGCATACTGCCTGTTTCTTGGGGTGGAAACCCACTTGACATCAGACCATTGGATGAAATGAAAGAGAAACATGATTTGTCTATCGTAGAGGATGCTGCTTGCAGCTTAGGCGCAGAATTTGAAGGAAAGAAGACTGGAACTGTGGCGGATATTACATGCTTGAGTTTTCATCCGAGGAAAATAATAACGACCGGCGAGGGTGGCATGGCCGTCACAGACAACTCTGACTATGCCGGGCGTATCAGCTGCCTCAAGAAATTCGGCATGGAAACGGCAGATGGAGAAATCAGGTTCACTGGAGCCGGAACTAACTATAAGCTAAGCGACGTCTTGGCCGCGATTGGGTTGGCTCAAATGGACAAGATCGACGCGATCATCAGTAGAAGGATCGAGCTGGCCAAGTACTATGCTGACCTGCTTGCCGAGGTGGATTCGGTCAGGCCGCCCCAGAAAAAGAAGGGGGCAAAGCATACTTATCAGACGTATGCTGTTTACATTGAAAAAGATAGTGTAAGAGACAAAATAATCGAAGATCTTCGGGAGAAGAACATTGAGACTCAGATCGGAACATATTCACTGCACCTGCAGCCCAGCTATGAGAGAACAAAGAGAATCGGAAAACTGGAAGAAGCAGAAAAACTGTACAGAAATCTGCTGGCTTTGCCCATGTGCCATTCGATGACGAAAGCGGACCAGGAATATGTGGTGTCAGAGCTCAAAAAGAGTGTCTGCAAGCATTAGAAGACAGTTAGATGATTTCAATACTTCCAAACAAGTTCAATGCGTGTGACCAACCGTGCGTGTGATAATAAGTGTGCACGTGGACCTCTGGCACGCATGGCCTTAGTCACGTTGTACGCGTCCTGAGCCATTTTGAAAGCGTTGAGAATATGCGTCAAGTTTTGACCCTCAGAGTAAGTATTTCTTTGCCTAAGAATTTTCAATCTGTTAGTTTGTCTGGCGCGCGCTAAGAGTGTTCCAGGGACCCTTCTGTCTTGCCGTGGGATTGAAGCCATTTTGCAAAGATCATTATCCTCCAGAACAGCTGGATGTCTTCTGACCTTTTCTTTGCCATTATGCGGGCGCAGAGCTCCTGAAAACCTTCCAGGTCAACGTAGTCGGCTGCGGTCTTGACGAGTTCAGTGCACGAGTCCATCTTCTCCATGATTAGCCGTTTTGCCCATTCTTCCTCGGGAGCTGGAAAGCCGAGCTTGCTTCGTCTGAGTCTCACTTCTTCAGGCAGGGTTCCTTTCATTGCCTCTCTTAGCAGGTACTTAGTCCACCCGTTTCGTATCTTCGCGCTCATAGGTAGGCTGAACAAGTACTCGATCAGCGGGTGGAACAGGAACGGAACCCTGCTCTCTATCGAGAAGACCATGCTGTTAGTGTCCTCATACTTCAGGAGCTCGATGATCGAGCCTGCCAATAGGTCATAGCGCAAGTGTTCTGCGAGGTTATTCACGGGGTATTCGGCTGGCATGTCAGACGGTACGTTTGTTCTTATGATTTTCTGGAACGCGCTCTTGCTTATGCCTGATCTTCTGCGGATGTATTTTGTGAAGTATGGGCGCGTCAGGTCTTTGGTTGAAATGAATTCTCTGACGGCTTTGAGGTACTTGTGTGCCCGTGCGAGGTCAAACAGGTAGTCAAGCAGGTATTTCTGGTAGCCGGCGAGGCATTCGTCTCCACCTTGGCCGTCGAGGAGCACTTTTACGCCATTCTCTTTCGCCAGTTTGATCACTCTGTACTGCATGTAGACACTGGGGCCTTGGAACGGTTCATCGTGCAGTGACACGACTTTATCGAAGTCGTTGAAGAATTCTTCAAAGGTAGGCGTAACATAGAACGGTTCCACTCCGCTGTGCCTGACAGTCTCTTTGATATAGGGCAGTTCGGAGATTCTCTGCTCCTGAGGCGCCGAAGAGAAAGTCTTCAGCTTCTTGACGCCTTCCAAACCTTTTTCCCGCAGTTCAGATTTGTCCAGCAGCTTCTGTGCCGTGCATACAATGCTTGATGAGTCTAGGCCTCCGCTGAGGCATGTCCCAACGGGAACGTCTGACCTCATGTGAAAGCGTACCGACTTTTCAAAAAGGTTATAGAAGGTACTTGTTGCCTCTTCGGGGTCTGTGTTTCTGTATGACGTGTCAATGTTTGCGAGTTCCCAGTATCTTTGAACGTTCAGTTTTTTCGTGCTAAAGTCTAGTTCTACAAAGTGTGAGGCCATGACCTGCTGTATTCCTTCATAGAAGGTCTCATTTGCTTTGTAGGGTTTGGACCATAGGAACTCGGCGACTCTATTCTGGTTTACTTCAGACTTGACGAGTCTTCTTATGGCCTTGATTTCTGAGGCGAATACAAGCTGGGCTCCGTCAAAATGGTAGTACAACGGTTTTATACCGAACCTGTCGCGGACAAGGACGATCAGTTTTCTTTTCTGGTCCCACAGGGCGAAGCCCCACATTCCGACCATTTTCGACAACAGGGCACTGATTCCCCATTCTTCGTAGCCGTGGACGACGGTTTCTGTGTCACTGTCACCTGCGAACGTGTGGCCCGCCTTGACTAGCTCGTCCCTGAGTTCCCTGTAATTGTAGACTTCGCCGTTGAAGACAACCCACACGGTGTGATCTTCATTTGATATTGGCTGATGACCTTTAGGTGAGAGGTCGATAATCGAGAGTCTCCTATTCCCGATCGCAAGGTTTGCCTTTATTTTGCATGGTGAACGCAGGTCGGCAAGATGCAGCTCCTTTGGCGTGTCGGGGCCTCCTCTCTCCTCACACTTACCGCTTGACGTTTCCAGCAGGATTGAACCTTCGTCGTCTGGTCCTCTGTGCCGCATGATTGTGAGGGCTTTCATGAGCACCGATGGGTCTACAGTCTTGCCGTCGAGCTTGGCGATACCAGCTATTCCACACATGAGTTTTCATCGCTCTTTTGAGAGGATGGAATTGGCTGAAAACTCTAATTAACCTATTCCTTAAACCGGAGTCCGTTCAGAATCTCTTGCCAAACTATTTAAATTTCTCAGATCTAACGTAAGGGCTGGACGTGAGGATGTTGGAGTCTAAGATGGGCAAGGGCGTCGTTGTGGGTAAAGATGTTTATTTCGGCGGGAACGTTACAGTCTGGAATTACGTCGTAATAGGCGATGGCACGCGCATCGGCGATGGCACGGTCATTGGAAGCTTCTGTGACATCGGCAAAAACGTGATCATCGGCAAGAACTGTAACATTCAGGCACATGCAACGATTTCTAACGGCTGCAAGGTCGGTGATGACGTTTTCATCGCTCCCAACAGTAGTCTTCTCAACGACCGATATCCCAAGAGCAGCTTGCTTACACCTCCGCAGATTGAGGACAACGTGGTCATCGGCGGGGGCGTTATCATACTTCCTGGAGTCACGGTAGGCAAAAAGGCGATTGTTGCTGCTGGCAGCGTCGTTACGAAGGATGTTCCCGCACGGGAAGTTGTTATAGGAGTCCCTGCAAAGAAGGCGATGAGCCTGGAAGAGTACGAGGCCAAACGTGAAAGATACATTGCGCAGAGGCGTTCTGTGAAAAAATGAGAATATGGTACGACGCCTGCACTGGCAAGCACATGCGTTACGGCAATGCGTTGGCTAAGCGGCTTAGGAGCCGTGGTCATGAGGTTGTGTTGACGACGAGGGAGCACCCTGACACTCTCGGTGTGGCCGACGTGGTGGGTGAGAAGCCCGTTGTTGTGGGGAAGTATGATCCCGCCTCGCTTTCTTCAAGGTTGGAAGCCAGCGCAAGCCGTATGATGGGCTTTTCGAAGCTATTCAGAAACAGGCTGCCCGACATGGCGGTTGCGCACCAGTCTGTCGAGCTGTGCAGAACAGCGTTCGGACTCGGTGTTCCGATAACTCTTACGGCTGACACTCCCCATGCTGTGGCCGTGAACAAGCTCACAATACCTTTGGCGAACACCCTTGTCATCTCGGGGGCAATCCCCCTGCATTTCTTCCGAAGATATGGCGCGTCCAATATTGTTCAGTTCGACGGCGTGGACGAGGTTGCGTGGATCAGAGGGTTCAAGCCGATGAAAAAGTTCGATTTCAAGCGGCCGTTGATTGTGGTCAGGCAGATGGAGACGCAGGCTGCGTATGCACTGGACAAGGAGGATGTCACGCTTAAGCTAGCTGTGAAACTTTCTAGACTTGGGAGTGTCCTATTTTTCTCCAGATACGTGAAATCGCAAAGAAAGGGTCTGATCACGGTGAAAGGATTTGTGGATTCTGCCAGTGCTGCTGCTCACGCTGACCTTGTTGTAAGCATAGGCGGAACCATTTCCAGGGAAGCCGCTTTGCAGGGTGTGCCCAGCATTGCGGTTTCTGAAACAGGTCGCACTTACGTGAACAGGTTTCTGGCGCGGAAAGGTTTTCCCTTGTTTCCCTTGGATTCGTCCAGGGCATTATCGTGTGCAAAGAAGTATTTAGGGAAAAGATTCGATGTGGCGAACGAGCTGGCAGAGTTGACTAACCCTATTGATGTTCTGGAGAAGGTCATTACTGGTAAGGACGTTGCCTAGACTCTGAGTTGGCTATGTTTAGCGCGCGCGGGTAGAAACATGACTGAAACAGTGTTAGCAGTAAAGCGCTATATCTCAATCAATTCACAGTTGCCACCAGAGCACGCGCGCTTGAATATTGAAGCTTTATTTCCGCGCCAGAACAACATATACGAGAACACTCACTAGGACTCTGAAAGAACTCGTGTTAGAGGTAGGAGCGGAATGGAAAAAGTCTTTGAGATGGGCAAGACCAGCGCCGTTGGAAGCTTCCGCCTTTTCATAGGCGTTGCTATCTCCACCGTAATCATGTCCATTGGAACGGTGATTCTGACAAGAGTCTTGTCGGCGAATGACTATGGCTTGTACACGTTGGCCATGTCTCCGACCATCATGATGATCTTGTTCAGGGATTGGGGAGTCAACTCGGCCATCACCAAACAGGTGGCCAGCCTCCGAGCCGCGGGCAAAGAAGACGAAACATGCGACGTCATGCTTTCAGGCATCTCTTTCGAAGTGGTCACCGGCGTAGCATTGTCCATTCTGTGTTTCGTGCTTGCTGAACCCTTCGCAACGTTACTCGGCAGGCCAGGAATCTCTCCTTACATATCTGTCATGTCCGCCACTATTCTCGCAGGTTCCCTTCTTATCTCAGCCCAATCCAGTTTCGTCGGATACGAAAGGATGGGATTGCACAGCTTCACAGTAATCTGTCAAGCCTTGGCCAAAACCGCGGTGGCTCCTGTGCTGGTTCTCCTAGGGTATGGAGTTTTCGGCGCCGTAGTCGGCTACACGTTTTCCTTCATCGCCGGGGGAACCATAGGCGTCACGGCACTCTATATCCTCGTCTATAGGCCAATCAGCAAGAAAAGAACAAGAACGGTTCAACGCAGCACTGTTGAGACGCTGAGACCGATGCTGGGATACGGCGTACCCCTCAGCATATCCACCATCATCTATGGCCTTCTAGCCCAGTTCTATGTTTTCACCATGGCCATCTTCATCCCCAACAGCGTCGAAGGAAATTCGATGATAGGCAACTACAACGCCGCCCTAAACTTTGCCGTGCTCCTCACCTTCCTCACAGTCCCCATCAGCACCGTTCTTTTCCCAGTGTTTGCAAAGCTCAACCCCCAAAGCGAGCGTGAACTGGTCAAGTCCGTCTTCGCCGCCAGCGTCAAATACGCCTCAATACTCCTCATACCCGCCACCATGATGGTGATGGCCCTGTCCATGCCCATCGTCAACACGTTGTTTGGAGAAAAATACGCGTACGCACCCCTCTTCTTAACCCTCTACGTAATAAATACCCTCTACGCGGCCGCAGGCAGCCTCAGCCTCAACAGCTTCCTCTCCGGCTTGGGAGAAACAAAAATGATGATGACGCAAGCCTTCATGACCGCACCGATCGGCCTGACCCTTGCCTTGGTCTCAATCCCGCTTTTCCAAAACACCCTTGGACCCGCCGGCCCCGTCTTCGGCGTAATCCTCGCAATAAACCTTGCAACAGTACCGGCAATAACATGGGGCCTGCACTGGATAAACAAACGCTTCGGAGCCAAAGCCGACTTCAAATCATCAGCAAGAATTCTGGCAGCCTCAACATTAGCCGCTGCATTGTCCTTTCTAACAACAATAGTCCTGCATGACCCGTTGACCCAGCTGACCACACGAACCACCTTCCAAGCCCTCATACAACTGGCAATCGGCACCACCGTCTTCCTCGCAACCTACGTCATATCAGCCCCCCTCATTGGCGCTGTCACCCAATCAGACATAACCTCCCTGAGAACCCTGCTTGCAGGACTAGGCCCCATCGCAAAAATAGCCAACATCCCCATGGACGCCGCAGAAAAAATCCTGCAAATCAAGAACAACCGAAAATCACAAAATGCGCACGTGCCGTGAAACAGAAACCTGTATCCAACGTCGTTTAGAGTTCTTTGGCAACATCTTTTTCGCGCGCGATAATCATGATAATCTGCAAGAAGCTCCATGCAAGTTCGTGGCAACGTGAAAATGGCCTGAAGACGTTGCACCTCAACCTTCTCAAGTCCTGACGCCGTAGCAGCTCTTAGCGCGCGCCGAAGCAGCAAAACTGAAATGGATCGACATAGACGAAAAAACCTGCACAATAAGAATAAACA
>Ga0315277_10004615_pt1 | contig 18330 bp, 15 predicted proteins | sample YL17G05_15_MG_FD_203695 | JGI IMG/M metagenome (GOLD analysis project Ga0315277, IMG submission 203695) | Sediment microbial communities from Yellowstone Lake, YNP, Wyoming, USA - YL17G05_15 | ecosystem: Environmental > Aquatic > Freshwater > Lake > Sediment | place: USA: Wyoming | collected...
TGGGCTGGGACAGGGCATCCGAGAACATGCTGTTGGCCATGGGCGGCACCAGGAGGAGGACGGCGCCGGTGGCGCAGAGGGTGAAGGCGCCGAACAGTGCCATCTTGAAGCTGTGCCCTCCGGCCGCTGCTCTGGGGGCAAAGGCGTTCACCAGCGTCAGCGATATGATGACGGCCAGGACCATGAACTTGATGAAGGCCGTATCGAACGACTGGAAGGTGAGGGCGTTGGGGATCCCGATCTCCTCGGGGCTAATGGTGGTGGTGTGCTCGCTGCTGACAACGGCTTGAGCCTGCACGAGCTTGATGTTGAAGGCGGAGACGACCTCGGTCATGAAGACGAGGGTGCCGGCCAGGGCGATGTGCATGGGGACGATCACGTAGTTGAAGGTGGAGGAGACGAGCTGCCGCTTGGTCCGGAGGAGGGAGACCCTGAGGGCCATATCGGCCGAGAGCCGGCCAGCCGTATCCGGGTCGCCACCCAGGTTGACGGCGTCCCAGAAGGAGCGCACCACACGGTGCACCAACTCGCTGCCGGTCTCGGCCATGAAGCGGAGCCAGGCGCGGCTGGTGTCTACGCCGATGGCGATACGGGCGAGCAGTCGCTTCAGCTCTGGCTCCAGGGAGCCGATGGCGCGGCGATCTATGTGACCAAGGCTGGCGATGACGGTGCTGCCTCGGGCGGCGGTGACACCCCCCAGGGAGCGGAGGAAGTCGGCGATGTCGCGGTCACGGGCGTCCACTTTGCGCTCGAGCAGGTGGGTGACGACGCCGACCGGCAGGATCAGGATGCCGGCGAGGATAAGGGCCAGGCCTAGGCTCTGGAAGAGGAAGTAGGCCAGGAGGGCCACCAGGAGGGCGGCTGGGAAGAGGATGCGGGCCAGGCGGGACATGAGCTTCTGCTCTGGGGACCTGTCCTTTAGCTTGTGGACCACTGGATCGAAGGGGGCGATGCGGTAGATGAGCCAGGCGCCCATCGCGGCGCTGGCGATGGCGACCACCTCCACCGTGACGATGAGGATAGAGCCCAGGGCGTAGATCATGTTGGAGATCAGGGCTACCAGGACCACCAGATTCGCCGATACCATGAGAGCGACGAAGGCGTCCGTCCACTTGCGCAGAGACTCCAGGTCCCTCTCGTACTTGTTGGTGTAGTCCTCCATCTGGACGTGGGTCTCCCGCTCCAGGAAGACGGTCTCGGACTCGCCGGAGGCGAGGGAGTTGGCGAACCGGAGGAGGAAATGGCGCATTGTCTCGTCCGGGGCGGTCTCAGCGACCACCTGGCAGGCGGAGGTGAAGTCATGGCCGAGGCTGCTGACCAGGTTGGCAACCTGGGCGAAGTAGGGAGAGGGGCCGTAGTTGAGATTGGCGGCGGCCTCGAAGAGTTGCTCACGGCTGACATTGGCGCTGGCGATGCACGACAGGTAGGTGAGAACGGTGAGCAGGTCGTACTGATTGGCGTCGGGGTCGAACAGCCAACCGCTCTTGATGTGGGCTAGGGACGGATCCCTGCCGGGAAGGTTGCCCTCCTTAGAAGAGGCCTTCCCTTGTAGCTTTGCCCAGAACTTGATAAAGCTCATAGAAGTTAGTCACTCCTGAGCGGTGGAGCTTCTCCAGCACCCTAGCACGCCGCTCCAGCTCTTGGTACATGACGCGACGTTGATTGGGGGCTATGCCCCGTTTGACGGCGATCTTGCTCTCCAGAAGATAGCTGTTCATGTAGCCGGTGAACTCGAAGCTGTCGGTCTCGGGGTCCCAGTGGAAGACCTCGGCGAAGGCGAAAGAGTCGGCGACGGGGTCGTAGCCGAAGAGCTCGTTGACCGAGAGGATGCGGCGAGCGGTCCTGCCGTTGGGCAGCTTAACGGCGCTGATGATGACGACAACATTGAGGTTGTCCATGTAGGTCTTGGGGACGTTGATGGGGCTGCCGGTGATCCTCTGGATGAGCTTCTCGACGGAGGCAGCGTGGAAGGTGGCCATGACCATGTGGCCGGTCTGCATGGCCTGGAAGGCGATGTTTCCCTCCTCGCCGCGGATCTCGCCCACCAAGATGGCGTTGGGCCTCTGCCGCAGGGCGGCCCTGAGCAGGTCGAACATGGTGACGGCGGCGCCGGTGCCCTCCTCCTGGCTGCCCCGGATCACCTCGCGGGTCCAGTTGGGGTGGGGGATCTGGAGCTCGGGGGTGTCCTCGATGGTGACGATCTTGGCGTCTGAAGAGAGGAAGGTGGTGAGGGTGTTGAGGAGGGTGGTCTTTCCGGAGGCCGTCTCTCCAGAGACGAAGAGGTTCATCCCCTCCTCGATGACGATGGAGAAGTAGGCGACCATGCGATAGTTAAGGCTGCCGCCCCCGACGATGTCGAGGACGCTCATGGGGGTAGTGCCGAACTTGCGGATGGTGAAGTTGCTGCCCCGCTTGGAGACCTCGGTGCCGAAGACGATATTGATACGGGAGCCGTCCGGGAGGGTGGCATCCACGATCGGCCTGCGGTAGGTGACGGGCTTGTTGATCCGCTCCGAGATGCGGCGGAGGAAGTGGTCCAGGTCCTCGTCTTCGTCGAAGATAATGGCGGTCTTGAGAGCCTTAAAGACCTTGTGCTCGACGAAGATGGGGCCCAGGCCGCTGCAGCTTATATCCTCGATGTTGGTGTCTAGGATGAGGGGCTCCAGGATGCCCATGTACACCTTGTCGCGCAGGAGGAGGTAGCGGATGGCCTCCAGTTCGGCCTCCGTGAGCTTGAGCTTGTGGCTGCCCGGCAGCTTGAGCCCGGAGCGGCCGCCGGACTTGGCTTTGGCCCCATTGGCGGAGCTGCCACGGCCATTGCCGCGCGTTGCGGTGGCGATCCGGCTCAGCGCCAGCAACAGAACCTCCTTCTGCTCCTCGGGGCAGGAGGGCTGCCGGAGCTTATGCACCACGTCGACCAGGCGGTCCTCCACCACGTTGAACAGGGCACTATAATCGTTGCCGATGATGGGCTCCACAGGGATGTAGTGTTTGCGGGCCTCCTGGGGATTGGGGAAGATGTGGGCGAAGGTGGCGTTGCCCACGGGGTAGATGATGTTGGGCTTCTCTATCTCCCCCATCTTGCGCTCCAGCTTCTCGTGGTACTGGGGAATGCCGAACTCATCCACGGGCACCATGTGAAGGTAGCGGAAGAGGTGGTAGTGCTCCTGAGCTTGCTCCTTGAGCGCGGGCGACAAGGCAGAGCAGACAGGGCAGTTGCCCTCGCTGTGGGCCTCCTGGGCCCGGTTCGTCTGGGGGAAGGGGAGGCGGAGGTACGGCATGGTCCGCCGTTAGGCTCTGGTTTTGGAAATGGGGACGCTCTTCAGGCCCATCCCGGGCTGCACGGTGAAGCTCACGGCGTTGTCCGCCGTTTTCAGCGCTCCCCGTATCTTGGCCACCTCCAGGGTGTGCACCAGTTGTTTCCCCAGCTCCTCTATGCGCAGGCGGAGGTGGGCGTCCACAATGGAGTCGGCTCTGAAGCGGAGGGCCTCGCCGATGGCATAGGAGTGAAGGGTGACGATGATCGTCCGGCCCATGTCCGCCAGGTTCTTGCAGTTGGCAAGGAAGTTGAGGACGTACCGCTCGTCGAACTGGAACAAGAGGGGCGTGATAGAGTCCACGACGAAAAGGTCGCGCTTGTCAGAGTCCTCGATGTGGCGGAGGAGCCGTCGCAGGATGTTGTCCGCTCTCTCCTGGTTCACCTTCAGGTCCCGCTGGTACACGGACAGCCGGCCTACCAGGTAGTAGTCGACCGAGGCCATGCCGAGGCTGTCCATCTGGTCCAAGAATCGCCGGGGGCTGGACTCGGACAGGAAGAGGGCCGCGTTGAACCCCTCTTTGAGGGCGCCGAAGGTGAGCTGCTGGATGACGACGCTCTTGCCGGTAGCCGGGTCTCCCTCTACCAGGGTGAGGCTGCCCGCGGGCAGGCCGCCGCCGAGTCGCTTATCGATGTCCATCACCCCTACAGTGATGAGCCGCTGTCTCGCCTCCTCCTCCGGCTCTTCAACCGGGGCGGGCTGCTCCCACAGTTGCGGCTCCTGCTGCAGCTCCTGTTGCGGAATCCCCGCGATGCCCGCTTCTGCTTCCATATACGTCGCTCCTCAGAAGTAGATGCTGTAGGCGATGCCCGCCTCCGTGGCGAGGACGAGCCACCGGTTGGGACCCTCTTCGGTGGTCGGATTGAGGTGGATCTTGATGGTCATCTGCTCGCCGCCGTCAAAGATGCCGGGGTTGCGATAGTCCCCGGCTATGCTGTCCACAGTCCACTCGTTGTCCTCGGGGGGGTTGCTGTCGGTGTAGGGCAGCCAGAGCACGTAGCGTTCGGTGTCGGTACCGTCGTAGTTGATGATCAGGTCCATGAGGGATGGCCGCTGAATGGCGGTGCGGCCTCGGTTGCTTAACACTACGGTCACGTCGGCGCCGCCGCCGGTCACCTCCGTGGACACCACCGTCAGGTCAGTGCCCAGGCGCTCCTCGGATAGGGCCTCGATATCCCGCCAGGACTGGCCCATGTTGTCGAGCGAGCTGTTGGTGACGCCGGCCAAGGTGACGCCGCCGATCACGATGAGGGCGGCGAGGATCAGGGCCGGGATGGCATGCTCCATAGCTTCACCTACAGTGTGAATACCTTGCTGGCGACAAGGCCGTTGGGGAGGACGATGGTGCTCACGTAGTCCAACCCGGTCGCAAGGTCATAGGTCAGATAGATGTCGATGCGTAGGGTGGCGTAAGGGGTCCACTCGCTGTCGTTCTCCAGCTCGTACTGCCAGCAGTTCTCCGTGCGCGGCGGCGATGCGGGGTTGGGGCAGGTATCCTCTGGGTCGTAGCCGATGCGTCCGAAGTCGTCCGTCTCGCCGAAAAAGACATCGATCTTCTCCAGGGCGGGGATGGTGGAGGCGCCCACGTTCTTGGCCCATATCTGGACAAGGTCTTCCTCCACGACGCCCGCGGCCTCGACGATCCTGACGTCGCTGCGCAGTCGGCTGCCCACCACGTCGCTGGCGGCGGCGATGTCGCTGCTGGTGCGCTGGATGCTGGGGAGGACAGCGTTGATCACCACCACCGTGGCTACGATGGACGCGATGATGAGCAGCATGGAGGTGATGACCTTATCCACGCTCTACCTCTTCTCCAAGATCTACCTCCCGTGTGGCCCCGCCCGGCGCCCTTCATCAGGAGGAGGCCAGTCTCTCCATGTCTTGCATCACTTTGAGCCAGGCCGGCTCCGCATTCTGGGAGGAGCGGATGAGCCGCTGGAGGTGGGCCAGCGCATAGCTGATGTTGGGGGGTAGGGAGCCCCAGAGGCGGTGTATGGTGATCACGCGCTCCAGGTCCTGAGGTCCGATGACAGCCATGGCCTCGGTGACCCAGGCGGCGAGGCCGCCGGTGGCGCCTGTGGGCAGCAGGGAGGTCAGGTACATGGACGGTACCGTTTCAGGCTCAACGGGGGCCTCCTTGGGCGCTTTGTTCTTGCGGGAGGCCTTGCCGTTGGCGGGTGGGCCACCGTCGCCGCTCTCGGGCTCTTCGGGCGCGCTCTCCATGGGCTCTTCGCTCATCTCCTGCTCCACCGCCTCTTCCTCGGGAGGAAGGTCGGCAGAGACAGGGGTCTCGGGCTCTTGCTCCTTGTCCTGAGTGTCCTTTTCGCCCATCGCCTGCTCCATCATCTCGCGCGCCACCCGGGCGGCCTCCGAGGCGGCGAGCGACCGTGCGGTGGTGTTCAGGTCCATGCGTATGTAGGCGGGCTCCTGGTGCTCGCTCAGAGGGTTGGTGTTATCCAGGATAGCCTCACGGATGTCCAGCAGGACGTTGCGGATCTCCGCCTTCAGGACCTTGACTTCGTCCTCAAGCTCCTTGACCTTCGTGTCGACTTCCACTTGAGTCCAGCTCCTTCCCTTTCGCTGGCGCCCTGGGGAGGATCAGCCCCAGGGCGCGGCCGGAGAGGTCTAGTGCAGGTCCATCACATCGTCGATCGCCGGGGGCATGGTGCGCATGACGAGGTTGGTGCCGCCGGAGGGCGGGATCACCTCTATGGTGAAGGTCTCGTTGGAAGCGAGGGTGTTGGTGCCGGGGGGATTCACGGTGATCTCCGCCAGCTCGCCGACCTCCAGGAGGGTGTCACCGTCCTCCAGGATCCAGTTGACGACGTAGCCGATGTCGGCCGTGCGGTTCTGCGCATCGATGTAGTTGATGACGACACTGTTGGTGTAGGCGGCCGGGTCTAGGGAGATGGGGAAGCCGCCGGCGGCGAGGGCCACGTTGAACCTGATGTCGTCGGCGCTGTCGATGGTGCCGTTGGTGTCGACGTCGGTGACGGTGAGGGCGCCGCGGACCTCGAGGTTGCCGCGTGCCTTCTCGAGGCCGGCGAAGACGGTCTCCTTGCCGCGCTCGGCGCTGAACAGACCCGTGCTCAGGACAACGAAGGCGAACACGGATGCTACGATGACGAAGGCAATGAGGATGATGGCCGTCTCGAGGCCCGTGATGCCTTCCTGCTTGTTGTGGAGGCTGCGGAACAGCCTTGCTAGTTTACCACGCATTCAGCGTTCCTCCTTAAGGTGTCTTAGGTTAGGATAGACGTTACCCAAGACCTACCGGTTGTTATCTTTCCTACCGGCCGGAGCGCCGGTCTACAAATCATCCAGTCTCCGTGCGACCACCTCCCTTCATGGGTCCTTCACGGCTTTCACTATCTCACTATCAATGGACGCTATTGATGAGCGGATGTTACATGCGGCTGTGCGAGTTGTTGAGGCAACGGCCTACCTGCGCGTACAAGGGGAGGCAGCCTGGTGTGTTCTATCACCGAGTTGCGGCGACAGCCAGGCGTAGTGTGCCATCTGGGGTGAGACCCTTCGCTACGCTCAGGGTGACGGCATAGCCTAGTGTCATGCTGAGCGAAGCGAAGCATCCCGTGCGATGCGCCATTATCTTCTTCATGACCATCAGGCGGGGGTCGAGAATCAAGCTGCTAGTTGGGCCAGCACTGCCACTCTACGGCCGGTGTTGACCCACTCCAGTCGCGAATCTACGTCCTACGGGGGAAGATGGGGCGATTCCTCACAGAAACTCTCGAAATCATATGTAACATCGATATACCAATGGCGTCATATAGGCTGAGGTGAAGCCTTGGAAGCTATCTTCACGCCCTTTCGAGTCTGCTCAGGCATCTTGCTCGTCTTTCTCGTGCCTGGTCTCCCCTGGAGCTACGTACTCTTGGGTCGGGGCAGCATATCCACAGTCGAGAGGTTGGGCATTAGCCTGGGCCTCAGCATCGCGCTGTGCCCGCTTGGACTCTTCCTGCTGAATACCCTCCTGGACATCCCCGTCGATGGCAAGACCACCCTAGTGCTCGTCCTCGCTGTGGCCTTGGTGGGCACGTTGGCCGCGCTCTGGCGGGCACTGCTGCGAGCCGGGACCGCCACGATGACGAGGCCGGATACTGCGAGGGGGCTGGGATCGTCGATTTCGACCGCAGGGAAGAGCGGCGCAGCAGAGCTTCTGGTGCTTGGGCTCATCATGGGGTTGGCGTTCTACATCGGCATGATCCCGCGCCTCGACTACGGCTATCCGCTGCACTCGGACGAGTGGGTGCATTTGGATGAGGCCCGCGCAATCGTTACAACGGCAACGATCCCTTCCTACGACCCCATCACAGGGGAGGCCAGGTCCGACCCCATCACAGGGGAGGCTAGGGGGTCTACTCACGAGGAGGTCGGCTACCATCTCTTCCTCGCCGAGTTCCAGCTTCTGACGGGGCTGCCCTGGTTGACCATCTTTCGGTTCCTTCCGTCGTCCGTCTTCGCGTTGACGGCGCTCTGCGCTTACATCTTTGGGAAGAGAGGCGGTTTTGGCCTCGAGGCTGCCCTGTTGGTCTGCCTTGTCCCCACTACTGTGCGCTTCCTGGGCCCGGCCTTCGCGGTGCCTGTGGCGCTTGGGTTGCTCTTTGTGCCGCTGATCCTTTTCCTGGTGAGCAATCTCTGGGCTTCCAGAGGCCTGCCGCTGCTCCTGCTCATGCTGCTTTCCTTCCTCTTCATCACCCATGCCCCTACGGCGATGTTTCTGAGTCTCCTCATTGTCGTCCACGGGCTGTTCCAGACAGTGCGCCCCGCCTCGGCTGAGCGCTCTGCGGGGCAGCGGGCATTGGCTCAGATGGCCGCGGTGCTCGCGGTAGTCGCGCTCTCCGCATTGCTATTCCTCGTTTACAACCCCTGGATCGCAAAGACGGCGGCCACTGAGACGGCGCTCCCCGATTCTTTACTCACGATCCCAGGAGGGATAATCTCGCGGCTTGGTTATATTCCCTATGGTCTTTTTGTCCTTGGGCTAGGGGTGCTGGCTATCAGCGGCAGGCGCACCGACCGCGCCCTGCTGGTGGCAACGCTTCTTGTGGCCCTCTTCGTGTTTCTGTATTACTGCTTCGGGGTTGGAAGCTGGGTCTTGTACAGCCGGGGTACCCTCTATCTCTCGATCTTGGTGCTGCTAATCGCGGGCCTGGCGACGTCGCGGATTCGGAGATGGCTTGCTACTTCCCTTCGCCCCAGGTGGGCAGGCGGAGCAGCATTCATCGCCACCGGCCTGGTGGTTGTCGGCCTTTTGCTGCCATCGTTGGGGCTGGCCCTTCAGAGTCGGTACGACGAGGACTACTATCAGCGCATCGACGGCGGTCAGTATGAGGACTTCGTGTGGGTAGGTGACAATCTCTGCTCGGGCTATGAGCGGGCTCTCCTCGATCCCAAGTTTGGCACGCCGTTTGCGGCCATCACGGGGAGGCAGGTGTATGCGACGATTCCACTGACGGCCTATCCTGTAAGGCCGCCCGCTGTCGACGAGGCGAGGCAGGTGCTGCGAGATGGTGTGCCAGACGCCGCCTGGCTCCGGGAGCATGGCCTGAGCATCGTCTACAGCACGAGGCCCTTGTCAAACTCGGAGCTGGTGCGGGTGCATGACAGGGTGTATGTGCTGCCAGCGGCTGAGGTCTGCAGGGGTGAGACGGGGAACGTTGCGGTAGTTGGCTCATGATCGGTGGATTCTGGGCTCCTGGGTTCGCACACAACCCCCCGCCTTCAGGCGGGAGTCAGAATCAGGCCGCCAACGGCGAACCGGCCTCCACGGCCAGGCTGGGCCGTTTCCTCAAGAGATTATCGCACCCGCCTGTAACATCGCCACATCGATTGCGTCCATTTGACATGGGAAAAGACGTGAAGATATCCATGTGAGGTTGGCATTCTGCAATGAAGACGTTAGTGGTAGTTATCCCGGCTTACAACGAGGAAGCGACTGTTGGGAGGGTGGTGCGCGAGGTTCCGCGAGATGTCCCTGGTGTGGACCGCGTGCGGGTGTTGGTTTTCGACGATGGTTCTACTGATCGGACGGCGGATGCTGCTCGTGCCGCCGGGGCTGACTTCGTCTTGGCCCATGAAAGGAATAGAGGGCTGGCGGCTACTTTCAGGGATGCCCTAGACGCCGCCCTCGCTTTGGGGGCGGACGTCATCGTCAACACGGACGCGGACAACCACTATGATCAGACGCGAATCCCGGAGCTAGCGGCACCCATCCTCTCTGGAAGCGCCGACGTCGTTGTAGGCTCTCGCGCTCTCAACGGACTGCGAGAGATGAGTTTCGTTCGCAAGTGGGGGAACCGGATAGGCAATTCACTGTTCGTTCTGCTATATCGTTTGCCCAAGGGCACCGACGTATCGAGCGGCTTCCGAGCGTATTCGCGGGAGGCGGCACTACGCCTTACCCTCACGTCGAACTATACCTATGCACACGAGTCCTTGATAGTTGCCAGGGATCATAATCTGGCGATAGAGAACAGGGTGTTTCCGGCCAGGGATGTCACCAGGCCGTCTCGCCTGATGTCCAGCGTGGGTTCCCACATCTTTCGCGCCGGCAGCGTCGCTATCCTCAGCTATGCCGTCCACAGGTTGTTTAACATCCTCATCGGCCTTTCTGCCGTATTGACTCTGGCGGGAGCGGCAGCATTTCTGAGGTTCCTCTATTTCTTTGTTACGTCTGGGGGGGGTGGCCACGTACAATCCCTGGTTATTGGGACAGCCCTACTTGTCGTGGGAATGCAGGTCTTGGTGGGGAGCTTCTTTGGCTTAGCCCTGGCCAAGAACAGACGCCTGATAGAGGAGATCATCTATCAGCAGCGGCGGGCGCTGTACGAGCCGAAGTTCCCAATGCCAGCGCATGCCGACGTGCCCAGCAGTGTTGCAGGCATGGCAGACACGGTCTCAAGCGGGCAGAGAGCCAAAGTGGCGCTGGCAGAGAAGTAGAGAGCCAAGCGAACCCGTGCATCCGGTTCGGTCACGTAGCGGCGAGCAAATCGCCATCCGGCAGGCGAAGAACGGGCCAGGAACGGTGATCGCGCCGCCATCTCGTGTGAACAGCGACCCCCAGTTGCGCACGCGAAAGGCACGGAAGGTCTCGAGCGTCCTCCAGGGGCTGGCGCCGCTCGCAGCGGGCGGGTCGGCCCTTGACGTGGGCTGCGGGGCCGGCTTCGTGGCGGATCACCTGCGGCGGCTTGGCTGGAGCGTGGTAGGGCTGGACATAGCTGACTATCGGGCGACGTCAGGGTTCGACTTCATTCTGGGGCGAGCTGAGACGCTGCCGTTTCCCTCGGGAAGCTTCTCCGTCGTCGTGAGTAACCACGTGATCGAGCACGTTGCCGACGCGGCGGCCCACCTGCGCGAGGTACGGCGGGTCCTGACCCCGGGTGGACTTGCCTACGTGGCGACGCCGAACCGGTTTGCACTTCTGGAGCCACACTACAAACTCCCCTTTCTCTCCTGGCTGCCGCGTGGGCTGGCGGACGCCTACATGCGGCTGCTGCGGCGGGCAGAAAAGTATGACGTCTTCCCACTCACCCGCGGTCGTCTGCTACGGGAGGCGACACGGGCGGGCTTGAAATGCGACGACATCACGCCGCGGATGGTCGCGGCGACGGCAGGAGTGGAGCGATCTCCCCTGGCCAGGCTTGGGAGCGCACTGCCCGCTGGTGTGCTCCGCTGGCTGTCCTATCTGAGCCCAACGTTCGTGTTCGTCATGCGCAGAGTGGAAATGGAGCGCTGAGTATGGCTACGCCTCAAACCCAGCAGTCTCAACAATCGATGGTTGAGGTTCATCCGTCGAGTGCAGGGAGCTACAAGCCGGCGGAGTACTGGGAGAACCTGGCCCGCGACCAGCTCGAGCAGGCGGAGGATCCTGACCTCCTGGGGGCCGTGTGCTATGCTGGCGCCCCGCTGTGGCTGAACCAGTTCTTCGCTCACTTCCAGCGGAAGGCGATCGCGCGTGCGCTCCGGCGGGTGAGGCGGCAGAGGGAGAGGGGAGTGACGCTGGAGATCGGCTGCGGCACAGGACGCTGGTGTCACCACCTGGCCGCGTCTGGCTCCGTCGTGGGCATCGATCTCTCGCCTTCCATGATCAGGCGTGCTCGGGAGCTTGACCAGAGCCCGCAGTTCTGCCTGGGCCTGGCCCAGTCTCTACCCTTCGCCGACAGCATGTTCGAGCTGGCTCTGTCGGTTGCTGTCCTCATTCACGTTCCCCGCGAGCTCAAGCCTGCCTGTGCGAAGGAGCTAGCCAGGGTACTCCAGCCTGGGGGAGCGGTGATCATCTACGAACGCATCAGTCCTGGCCTCGGCGCTCAGGTGCATCCCATCCGGATAGACGGCTGGGTTCGCCTGTTCGGCGAGCAGGGGATGCGGCTAAGCCGGTGCGAGGCGTACGAGTATGCGCCGCTTCTCAGGCTTCTCCATCTAGCCAGCAGGGTGTTGCCGGCGCGAGCGCGCACCTCACGTTTGGCGGCGGATCAGGTGAAGAGGCCGGCCGGCGGGCGGGCACCGATGACGGCTGCGTCTCTCAGTCGCCTGCCGTTGCCCCTGCGGTTGGCGGCCCGGCTAGCGGTTGTTGTCTCCTATCCCCTCGAGTACCTGAGCGGCTGGCTGCTCGGGTCGAGGCTCGCCAACCCGGCCCTCCTGGTCTTCGAGAAGACCTAGGCGCCTAGAGCTCGGCTCATCTCCCTGGTCTCAGCGAGTGGCGGCTTTTCGGGCGAGCACTACGTATCCCACACCTCGATCGAATCCAGAGAGCAGCGATTCAAGGTCGGCGAGGGCCGTGAATAGAGGGCGAGTGAGAGCCAGCAACGGTAGAAGCAATCGGTGCCCGGCTGTTCGATGCCTCTTGCCGTCGCTCTGGCCGGGGCGGCCGCGCAGCAAGAGGCGAACCTCCAATTGATACAACCGTTTTGTGAGGGGGAATCCCCAATTGATCATGCGGGCAATCTCAAACCCCTGTTTGGTTAGTTTGCGGCGCAGTTCTTCTCGCGTGTAGCGGCGCACGTGGCCAGCTTGCTCATCCTCCGTATTCCACAGTTTGGGATCGCCGGGAACGGTCACAAGAAGCCAGCCTCTCTCGCCTAGAAGCTGCCGCACGGTATCGAGGGCGCCTTCGTCATCCTGGATGTGCTCAAGCACCTCGCTTAGGACCACCAAGTCGAAAGACCCCCTCCAATCGTCTATCGCCTCCCTCGATTGGAAGACATCCACCACCTTCAGCAGAACATTGCTTGCCTCGCCTAGGGTGTGTCTGCTGACATCGACCGCCTCCTCACTCACCTCCACCGCCACCACCTGAGCGGATGCCTCAGCCAGTACCTTGGTGATGAGACCCGAGCCGCAGCCTATGTCGAGGGTTCGGTTCGGCCTTATGGCCTTCACCAGGCGACGGATCAAACGTCGCCGCGAAAGGAAGCGGGGGCCGTAACTTTGGAGCTTGCCCGGCGCTCCTGTCCAAGTGTGAATCATGCCCAGTTCTCCTTCTCGGAGGGCTTTATGCCTCAGGTGCGCCCGGCGACCGATTGCGGCACCGAGCGATCGCTCTCCGGGCTACCCACCGCCACCTGGGCCTTGGGATCACTTGGCCGCAGGGTTGATCGCAGGCTGAGGATCTGGGCGGAGAGGATCCCAAGGAAAAAGGGAACGCCCGTCGACAGCAGCCGGTCAAGGGCGGTGACGGCAATCGCAATATCCCGGTCGGCGCCTGCCTGGACGAAGAGGGCCACCAAGGTCGCATCGCGGACTCCCAGCCCCATCGGCAGGAAGGAGATGGAGCCCAGGGTGAACGCAGCAGCGCTGATCCCCACCAACTCCACGACGTTCATCGAGCCGCCGAAGAGTTCGAAGGCGCAGAAGGAACGGACACCCACGAAGACGAACATCGCCGCGTAGACACCGGCGGCCGTCGCCAGCGACGAGAGAGGCACGCCACGCACGGCCGTCACGAAGCCACCGCCAGGGGCGAGCAGCCTGCGGGCGATCCCCGGCAGCGGCAGTCGGGCGGCGACACGGTCATACGGCCTGCTTCGGACGAAGGCGATAGCAGCTACCGCCAGGGCGGCGCCCGCGGCGACGAGCAGCGGCAGGGCCAGCTCTCCCTCCGGCAGCAGGAGCACCAGGGCAAGGATCGAGATCACGGCGGGCACCAGCGTCCCCAGTAGGAGTTCCAGCCCCACCAGGGCGCTGCCAGTTGCAGGACCGATCCCCATGAAGCGCTTGTAGAGGTAGACACGCAGGGGGATGCCCGCCTTGACCGGCGTCGAGTAGTTGGCGGCCAGGGACGCCGTCACCACCAGGTAGAGATGGCCGAGCGAGCGGTTCCAGTCGGTGCCTGCCAGGATGCAGTAGGGAGCGGCGACCGCGCTCAGTATCAGGAGCCCGGTGAGGACCACGATGAAGGCGATGGCCAGCGGGCTGGGATTCTCCAGCCTCGGGACCTCGTAGAAGCGGGTGAGGAGGAAGACGCTGACTGCCAGGGTGAGAGGCAGCACCAGCCACGCCAGCAGCCTCATCTTGCGCTTCGGCCGAGCACATCCGGGAGCCATGTCTAGACCAGTGCCCATCGTCAGTCTCTAGCCCCTCTTATGGGTTCTCTGGAAGCGGCCTCCCCGGTTGGCACGACTCGATAGAGGGAATAGCTGTACCCCGTGTAAACCTCCTCGACCAGGCCACTGTCTTTGACCTTGACGTAATGCTGCGGGAGCTGGCCTGCCGCCTTCATTAGCCAAACGTTGTAGTCGCGCTCCCAGCGCTCTGCCCGGTGTAGGAGGAGCCAGCCAACGTTATTGCGTTCGAACATCTCCGCGACCGCCTCGTCCGACGGCCAGGAGAGATAGGTTACAAAGTCTTCTTCACTGATGAAGTCTGTCGTGAGCAGTTCGTTTTCATGCTCATAGTAGATGAGCCAATAGAGTCTGGACCCGATAACCGCCTTATCATCGTCGATGAACTTCGCTACCGCTGCTAGCTCACTCTGAGCCGGCCGTGTCTGCATCATATTCGCAGTGTCCAGATCGTCCTGAACGTTCTGAAGGAAAAGCGTCCCGAGCAGACCGAAGGCCACCATAGCCCCGACGGCCGAAAGATGAGCCGTTCGGCGATATGAGGACAGCAGATGAAGGAGACCGGGGAGTCCGTAGACCGACAACAGAACCAGTCCCGGCAGAAGGACGTAGACATATCGCGCGTGGGCCGCGGGAGTCACATAGACTAGGGCGCCGATGGGAATGGCCAGGGCGAGGAGGACAGCCGCTCGCCACGACCAGCTCGGCAGTCGGATCAGCCCGACGACGCTCAGGGCGACCAGTGGGATGGCCAGCCGCCCGGAAGCATCCGCAAACATGCCTGGAAGCCTGCCCAGGAATTGGATGTGCGAGCTGCTGCCGGTGTCCCAGAACTCCGAGTTTCTTATGTTCAGATAGCCCCGATCTATGAACCAGGTTGTCTGCTGGCCGAAAAGCCCGCTATACCCATCTACGGCGAGATGCCATACCAGCCACGGTGCGGCCAGGGCGAGAACGATGGCGTAGACCTGCGCCAGCCGGATCAGCACCGGTCGACGTCGGTCGATGAGCAAATAGAGAGGGAGTACCGCGAGGAAGACGATGCCTACGCCGAAGGAGTAGAGAGCCGCCGGAAGTCCGAGCGCCGCTCCTACGAAAGCCATTCGCCCGCCGCTTCGAGCGTAGACAATCGCGGCGAAGACGCCGCCGTAGCCAAAGAAGAGCGTCGGCGGGTAGAAGGGGAGGCTTTTCGCCTGGACAAGAAAGACCGGCAGGGAGGCCAGCATCAGGGCGGCGACCAAGAAGGTCCAGAGCCCGCCGCCGACCCGCTGGGCGATATATCCTACCAGTAGCGCCAGAGCAGCCGAGAAGAGGAGCGGGACCAGCACCAGGGGCGCGTCCCATCCAAACAGCGTAATCAAGGAGGCGTAGGTGGCGAACTGGAGCAGCGGAAGCTGTTTCTCTAGTGTCCAAGCGCCGGGCTCTCGCAGGATCTTGTTGATAAACACGAGGGTGCGGGCGTTGTCGGGGCCGTCAGGCCGGTAGTCCAGAAGCTGAACCACGAACCAGACGGCCACGGCTAGCAGGAACAGGGCGAGCAGGGCAAGCGCCGCCTGGTAGGTCGCGCTGCTGAGAATGGCCACCCTCCGCTGAGGCGAGGGTTCCAGAATGCGCTCGCCCAGAGAGCGTGCGGTGATCTGGGCTGCGTTGAGAACGCTGCGCAGCCCGCTCTTCCGGTCGAAGCTGGCCTCAGACCGCGTCGCCTCAAGCATCGTCGTTACTGTTCGATCCTCCGACGCCAGCGCGAGCGGCCACACGTTGGCCGGACGACGCCGCCTGGGTTAGCTTGTCCGCGTAGCATTGGGCCACCTGGCGCCAGTTGAGCTTCCGTCTCACCCAGCGCCGAGCGAGGGCTGCCATCCTTTCCGCCTCGGCGGGGGAGTCGAGCACGTGGTTGATGGCCGCCGCCAGGGCAGCGGGGGACTCAGGCTCGACCAGCAGCCCCGTTCGGCCGTGGGCAACCAGGCCGGGAATGCCACCGACGGTCGTGCCGACGACAGGACAGCCGGCGGCCATAGCCTCGGCGAAGACGAGCCCGAACGACTCGGTGTCGCCTGACCGCGCCACTACCGATGGCCCAACAAACACGTGGCTGCTGCGGTAGAAGCGTGGAAGCTCCGCCGGCGACTGGGCGCCGGCGAAACGGACGCGGTCGGCCAGGCCCAGTTGCCACGACAGGGCCCCCAACTCCGCACGACAGGGGCCATCGCCCACCAGAACCAGGCGGGCGTCCGGATGACGGGCGAGAACGGCGGGGAAGGCCCGGATCAGGTATTGCACACCCTTCTTCTTGGCCAGCCGGCCCACGAAGAGCACGGTCTGGTCTGGAGCCGCTGGAGTCGATGGTCCGGCAGCGAAACGCTGGCTGTCAACGCCCATGGGCATCACCAGAGGGGGCTCCCCCCTGCGCGATGTGGCCCCGGGAAGCTTCGTCGCCATGTCCTGGCTCACGATAGTGACCGCCTCGCAGCGGGAAGTGAGGGCTCTGCGCAGCGCGTGCCATACGCGGCCGCGCAGGCCATAGACGTCGGCTCCATGAGCGGTGATCACCACCGGGATCTTGAGGACCCGACCGACAATGACGGCCACAATTCCTTGCGGGATGAACCAGTGGGCATGAATGACAGCGGGGCGCTTTGCCCTGGCCAGTTGAAGGGCGGCGATCAGTTCGAAAAGGAGCAGGAAGGGCGCCTGAAGGTAGAGCCAACGACTGTGGCCGAGGTTTTCGAGGATGGCGCCGTCGGCGAGGCGTTCCAGGGAGCGCGGCCAGAAGTAATGGAATCGTTGCACGTTGACTCCCTGCAGGGTCTCTTTGTGAGGCGCGTTCCTCACAGCAGGTGTGAGCACGGTCACATCGAAGTAAGGCAGAAGGTGGCTAGACAACTGGAGCACAAACGGCGGCGTGCTATCGTCGATGCTTTTGGGGAACGTGCTGCTGAGAACCAACAGTGCGGGACGGGCAACATTGGAGAACGCGGCGGAGGGGGAAGCCGGGCGCGTGGCAGTCGGGGCTATTGTCATCGACCGATGCCCAGGTAGGTGAAGCCGGCTTGCTCGATCGTTTGGCGGTCGAGGAAGTTCCTGGCGTCGACAACCGTCTTGCCCTTCATGGCGCTGGCCAGGTCAGGCCAGGGCAGGTGTTTGAACTCCGGCCAGCCGGTCATCAGCACCAGGGCGTCGCATCCTCTGCTCATTTCGCTGACGTTGTCGTGATACTCCAGGGGAAGGTGAGGATGCTCACGCATGGCTCTTGGTTCAGCAACGGGGTCGTAGCAGCGGAGGTGGGCACCGCTCTGAACAAGAAGGGAAGCCACCTCCAGGGCTGGCGAATCGGCGAGGTCATCGGTGTTGGCCTTGAAGGCGAGGCCAAGGATGCCGACGGTCTTCCCTTGGAGGGAGCCGAGGGCTTGCTCCAGCCTGCGGACGATGTGCTGACGCTGGCGGGAGTTAACGCTGAGGGCGGCGCTGAGCAGGGGCATCTCGCGGCCGTTGTCTGCGGCGAGGCCCAACAGAGCTCGGACGTCCTTGGCCAGACAAGGGCCACCCCAGCCGACTCCGGCATCGAGATAGTGGGGGCCTATGCGGTGGTCAAGCCCCATGCCTTTGGCAATCTGGGTGATATCGGCGCCCAGTTGCTCGGCGAGGCCGGCGAGTTCGTTGATGAAAGAGAGCTTTGTGACGAGGAAGGAATTGGCGGCATACTTGATGAGTTCGGCATTGATGGGTCGAGTGGCGAGCACTGAGGCGGAGGAGTAGCCTGACGGTCGGGGAGCGCCTTCAGGTGGGCAAAACTGCTGTTGGATTATTGGGCGGTAGAGGTTGAGGAGGCTCAGAAGTGAGGGGCGGTCCGGTGTGCCCAGGACAATGCGGTCGGGGTAGAGCATGTCAGCCAGGGACGATCCCTCGCGCAGGAATTCGGGGTTGCTGGCGGTGGTGACCCGGGCAGGGCAGTTGCGCCGCCGGAGCACTTCGTCGATGAGTTGTTGGAGGGCATCGGTAGTGCCGGGGGGCACTGTGGACTTGATGGCGACGATGACGTCCGCCTGGCCCGGCACGATTTCGGCCACCTGCTCGGCAACGGATTGCACCGCAGACGTATCGGCATGTCCATTGGGCAGCGTGGGAGTGCTGACTGTGGCGAACAGGATGTCGGCCGAAGCGGATGCGGGTGAGAGACGAGAGGCGACCTCAATACTGGAGGCATCCCAGAGGTCGGGGACTACGGGTTCATAGAAGGGGACCTCACCGTTGAGGAGGCTTTCGACCAGCCCTCCGTCGCTATCGACGCAGGATACGCGGTGGCCGAGGTAGTTAAGGGCGACGGCGGTAGTGAGGCCCACGCGGCCCGCCCCGATGATGGTTACCCGCATTGCGACCCTCCCTATGGCTGTCTAGCTGGCCGGCACCCGGCTTGAAACCGGTAGGCAAGC
>Ga0315277_10004616_pt1 | contig 18330 bp, 15 predicted proteins | sample YL17G05_15_MG_FD_203695 | JGI IMG/M metagenome (GOLD analysis project Ga0315277, IMG submission 203695) | Sediment microbial communities from Yellowstone Lake, YNP, Wyoming, USA - YL17G05_15 | ecosystem: Environmental > Aquatic > Freshwater > Lake > Sediment | place: USA: Wyoming | collected...
GGAAGCGTTCGGGAACGTCCTGCAGATCACGAACGGCGGCGACTTCAGCAACACCACCTCGTCGGACTACCAGCCCTACCACCTCACGACCAAAGAATTCGACCCCGACTCCGGCCTCTACTACTTCAACGCCCGCTGGTATGACCCCACGACGGGGCGGTTAGCATCGCGCGCACGGCGACCCATACAGCAAGAACACCCGTACAGTTTTTGTGGGGGCAACCCGGTCCGATCTGTTGACCCAAGCGGCGAAGTCAGTTATTGGTATCTGCCTTTTCCCCTGGGACTCTATCTATGCATGAAAGACATCTACGATCAGGTCCTTGCTGAGTACGAGGAGGGGGGAAAGAGAGGGGACTTGTTCATGCACTGCTTGGTAGCCTGCCGAGCACGGCAGGAGTGCTGTTGGCCGTGGCAGCTCGGTTGTGGTGCAGCGATCCAGGCAATCGGGCTGTGCCACGAAATCTGTGGCGGATGGGCGAGTGACTCCGGTGAGGATTGCAGGGCGAATGCGGATGGCGTCAATTGCGCATGGGACGAAAGGGGATGTGAAGCGTGTTGCGCGAACAAGTACTGTCATCAAAGGAAGGGGACACCGAACAGACAATGATCTTGCAGCTCCGCCATCGGCATCCAGGCGCCGCTATTTCCCTTGGTGTATTGGCTTTCTTGCTCGTTTTTTTGCTTGTCCTATTGTGCCTTGTCCTGAAGCTCTACGTTTACCCAAGGGGGTACCCCTACTCACCCGCCCGCTTCAAGCGGCAAGCGGAGATTCTCTCGATGGCGATGTCGAAAGAGGAGGTCGTGGCGCGAATACAGATATACAGTGATCGGGGGTGGACGAATGACGGACGTTTGGTCTATCGGCTTGAGCCGTTGCGGCAAGGCCCATTCGTCCGGAGGACGACATGGTTTATTAGCATAGAATTCAATGAACGGGGTAAGCTCTCGAAAGTAAGAGTCTACGACAGCTAGGCCTGACTAGCGACGATGGACTCAAGGCCATCGCCGAAGGAACGACTACGACGAACAAGATTTACTACACGAACTCGCCGGCAGTGATTGGCGGAATCATCTGTCGCGACAACAATGGCACGAAGTATTGGTATCACTTTGACCGACTCGGAAATGTTATGGGCGTGACGGACAGCAACGGCAATGTCGCGACGCTTTATACGATGGAAGCGTTCGGGAACGTCTTACAAATCACGAACGGCGGCGACTTCAGCAACACCACCTCGTCGGACTACCAGCCCTACCACCTCACGACCAAAGAATTCGACCCCGACTCCGGCCTCTACTACTTCTTCGCCCGCTGGTATGACGCCAGCACGGGCCGATGGATTTCAGGCGATCCGGCGAAGGGTGCTTTGAGCAGGATTTACGCTTTCTGTGGCGATGACCCAGTGAATCTGCTTGACCCCGATGGTGCAAGAGTGACGCGCAGGTGGACATGGCCGTGGACATGCGCTCGGCAAATCTTCAAGACGGTGTGGACTGCTTACCCGGACCAACCGCGAAACGCACTGCGCCACTGCGTGGCCAGCTGTTTGGTCGCGAGGCGTTGCATTGGGGGCTGCGCTGCCGCCGACTTTGGTGGCTGGTGGTACGAGTATCATACAGGCTTTGGCGATGACTGGGAAATCGATCTACAGAACAACAAGAAGGGCCTATACTGCGCGGGCTGCGGGATATCGCACTGGGGCGACGTAGTGTTACACTTCTGGAACGAAGACGATCCCCCAATAGCGTATGAGCCCCCCGGCTGGTCAAAGAAGGGCGGGCCCAGCGAAGACTGCACGTGCTGCTGTGAGAAGGTCACGGGTGAGAATCGCCATCAACCGACCGACCCTATCGGAGGGCAGAAGCAGTAAGGCAGACCGCAGGGGGGCTGTTTAGCATGCTTTCGAAGAATCCTTTTCGTAAATCTCTCGTCGCGCTCCTTTTGGCTATGGGAGTAGGAGTGTCGGTTTTTGCGGCGCTTGCGGTGGTCAGTTTGTACTCGACCACCCGTCAGATGGACGAGGAGTCGTTTGCCCTGAAGGTGAGTATAAAGGATGAGGAGATGAGGCGCGTTTACATCCTGCTGGCCGCCAGCTACGCAGACGGACAGCCAATGGCGCGAGAGGTGTACGGCTATACGAGAGGCTACATCGTACTCGCGCAGGAGTATGCGAGATGGAATGATCCCTTTCTCTTATATTGCGGCAAATCCCCGGACTTTTCCCAACTGATGTTGCAGGTTTCCGTTTGGGATTTACCGGCTGGCGAGAGCACTCCCGAGGATGTGTTTCTGGCCGTTAAACGGAAGCCAGATTTCTATGGAGTAATTCGGAGGGCCGACTTTACCTATTCTGACGAAGCATATTTGTATCTCCCGTTCGCTACGATTACACGAAGAAAGGGTGGGCACTTCGAGCTCAAGGATCCGACCCGATAGCTCACGAGCTTTTTATTTGAGATGCTTACGGAAGGGATGGGGGAAAACACCCCGAAAGTGTGGGAGAAGCAGCCAACTAAAACCCAGCGCTCTGACTGGCGCTGTAGAGCGAATTCAGGGACATTCATGATAAGGAGCGCTCAAGGATAAAAGGAGTTATCCTGGCAGCTTCGCATTTCAGTGATCTGCGCGGCCGTTGGTTGCTCGCCGCGTTTGCTGCGGGTACCTTTTGACCCTACGTCTCCGCCGACGCGGCTGACGCGCGAGTATTGCGAGCCGGGCGCCAGCGGCTGGTCGAGCCGCAAGAAGTATGGCTATCAGTACTATTATGACGCCGTCGGCAATCGGACGAAAATGGCGGACTACCAGCCCTACTGGAATGAGGTGACGGAGCAGTACGATTGGCTTTGGAAGCCGACGAGCTATCAGTACTCGTCGCGCAACGAGTTGACCAAGGTTTCCCAGGAGGACTGGTATTACGACTCGGATACTCAGGAGTGGTATCTGGCAAGTTCAGGCGGGTGGGACCAGCTCTATGATCTGCGAGGGAACTTGACAAAGAAGGGCTCGACGGGATACTACTGGGATTCGCAAGACCGTCTGACGAAGGTCGGGGGTGTGGAGTATAAGTATGACCTGATGGGGCGGCGGGTGGCCAAGCGAGTGAACGGCGGCAGTTGGAAATGGTTCTTCTACGACGGTCTGAAAGTCGTGGCCGAAGGAACGACTACGACGAACAAGATTTACTACACCAACTCGCCGGCGGTGATTGGCGGGATCATCTGTCGCGACAACAATGGCACGAAGTATTGGTATCACTTTGACCGACTCGGAAATGTTATGGGCGTGACGGACAGCAACGGCAATGTCGCGACGCTTTATACGATGGAAGCGTTCGGGAACGTCTTGCAGATCACGAACGGCGGCGACTTCAGCAACACCACCTCGTCGGACTATCAGCCCTACCACCTCACCACCAAAGAATTCGACCCCGACTCGCAACTATACTACTTCAACGCCCGCTGGTACGACCCAGGGACAGGGAGGTTTGTTTCCAGATCGCCACGACCGGCAGAGATAGAACACGGTTACTCTTATGCAAGAGACAACCCCTTAAAGTACATAGACCCAACCGGCGCAGACGTGATAGATCAGATTCAATGCATAAGAGACGCAGCTAGACAACTGGCAGCGATATTTGGTCCTCGTGGATGGAACGATAAATACCTCCATTGCATCCTCGGCTGCATCATCCAAAGAGTATGCGGCGGAGAATCCGGGTTGGCGGCTGGTGTTCTTAAGGAACTGCAGGATTTGCTTTTGGGCACAGGCAAAGTGGAATATGAGGACATCGTGGCCACGAACGCGGGAGCTCAATGCGGTAAAGACAGATGCAAGAGTTGCGTAGAATGCTGTAATGCGAGAGGGTATACACAAGGTGAACCGATATGGCGGGAATAGGGGACGGTTTTCTTTTGTCCTCGGACTCACCTTGCTCATGCTAGGGAGTGCCTGTTCCAAGGACATACCGGCTCTCTATGTTTTCCCAGCGACACTTTCTATAGACAATGGAACGACAAGGACGATCTACGTCACCCCAATTGGCATCGATGCCAAGCGTGAATACAGCTTGCTGCCAATTCTCCTCGAGAAGGAGGGTCAGTACTACTTCTCGCCGATACGGAAGGATTTCATGTTGCTTCCGTCCTCTAGGGTATCCTTGAAATTCGACTATGACGATTGCCAGTTTTCAGGAATCGTACTGATCAACGACCGGAGGGGACTACGCACAGTGATGGTTACCGCCGACAAGTTCAGGAACAACTATTACTTTCCTCCCCTCCAGCCGCTATATCAGATAACGAGTGCCACCTTAGCGCAGGCATCGGATCTGACCCGCGAGTATGGGTACCTGTTCACGAGGTTTCGGATTCCTTGAACAGCGAAGGGCTGCGCACAAGGCATTCAGAGACCGCCATGACCGCAGCCACCACAAGAAGGAAACCGAGGAAGAGCTTATCTCTGAAAAAGGCAACCTCCATTTTATCGGGTCAAACGTGATCCTCCCGATTGGACTTCTTTTTTCTCTGCGTGCGATTTTGCAGTGCACAGGAGGGGCTTGGCCGTGTTGAGGTTTTCGACGGCCGACGAGCGAAGGCCGTGGGCTTGGAGCATGGCGCGTTCGCCGGCCGGCAGACGTTCGATCTTCGGCAGTCCATTTTCGGCATAGACCTGGTTGAGGGATTTGGCGAAGACGACCGACTGGCCGGTGCCGTAGTTTTGGGAGCGAGGTGTGCCGACTGCGACGCCGGTTTTCTTTTTCTGCCCGGTGGCCCGGACGCGCAGCCGCGCGAACTTGGCCTCCGTGGTTCGCGGCACGCTGTAGCGATAGGGCTCGCCCTTGGCCAGCATGTGCCAGACGATGGTGACCAGTTTCCGCTTGTTGCCTCAATAGAAAATGTTGCCGATCAGAATCTTCTGCACTTCCCTCAACGCCTCGCTTGACAACACCCGGCCGGGTCTGTAACCGAAAGTTTCGGGTTTCGCGAATTCGCGCAGAGGCTTCTTGCGGCGAAAAGGAAACGAGAGATGCCAAACGTGCCGATTGCACTTCAACTGTACACGGTTCGTGACGATCTGGCGAACGATTTCGAGGGGACCTTGCGCCGCGTGGCCGAGATCGGCTATGCGGGCGTTGAATTTGCCGGTTTTTGCGATCTGCCGGCGTCGCGCGTCTTCCGGCTTCTCCAAGAGTTGAATCTGCGCGTCGCCGGCGTCCACTGGCCTTTGGACAAGTTGGAAAGCGAGATCGAGGCCGTCGTCGAATATAATCTTGAAATTCTCAATGACTACATTGTGGTGCCCTGGTTGCCCGAAGAGCGGCGCCGCGACCGAAAAAAATGGCGCGAGGTCGCCAACAGCATGAATGAAATCGCTCAGGACATTCAGGACTACGGGCTCAAGATTTGCTATCACAACCACGCCTTCGAGTTCGAGAAATACGGCGGCGAATTGGGGTTCGACATTCTGTTCGAGGCGGCCGACCCCGATTTGGTGTGTGTCGAATTGGACACCTACTGGCTTAAATATGGCGGTCAGGACCCCGTCGAGTACATCCGGCGGATGGCGGGGCGCTGCCCCTTGATTCACCTCAAGGATATGGGGAAGGACGAGAAGCGCTCGATGGTGGAAATCGGCGAGGGCATTCTCGATTTCAATGTCATTTTCGAAGCGGCCGAGGCCGGCGGTGTGCAATGGTATGTTGTCGAACAAGACACGTGCAGCCGGCCGCCGCTCGAAAGCGCCCGCATCAGTTTCGAAAACCTCAAGGCGCGCGGCAAGGTGTGACAAGGTCGTGCCACGGGCATCTCGCCCGTGAACATTCACCGGGACGCATTCCGCGCGAGATCGGCGAACCGTGAATATCCAAGAATTGCTTATCGAAGCCAAAGAGCAACAAGCCTCCGATCTTCATCTCACGGTTCATGCCCCGCCGATGCTTCGCATTGACGGCGCTTTGGAGCCGCTCGACCTGCCGCCCTTGTCGGCCCAGGACACGCTGCGGCTTGTTTATAGCATCCTCAATGATGCGCAAAAGCAGAAGTTCGAGCTGAATTGGGAGCTCGATTTGTCCATCGAGATGGCCGACGTTGGCCGCTTTCGCGTCAATGTGCACAAACAGCGCGGTGCGGTGGAGGCGGCCTTTCGCGTGGTCAACGAGGAAATCCGCTCGATCCGCCAGCTGGGATTGCCTCCCGTCGTGGAAGAGTTGGCGCGCCGCGACAGCGGATTGGTTCTTGTCACCGGCCCAACCGGTTCCGGCAAAACAACCACCCTGGCGGCGATGATCAGCCAGGTCAACGAAGAGCAACGCTGTGTCGTTATTACCATCGAGGATCCGATCGAATACATTCATCGCAATCGTCGCAGTATCATCAAACAGCGCGAGGTGACGGCCGATACGAAGAGTTTTGTGGATGCGCTGCGGCATGTGTTGCGTCAGGATCCGGACGTGATCTGTATCGGCGAGATGCGTGATCTCGAAACCATCCAGACCGCTCTGACCGCCGCTGAGACCGGTCACCTTGTTCTGGCGACAATTCACACGCCCGACGCTGTTCAAACCGTGGATCGCATCATTGACGTTTTCACGCCCCACCAGCAGCAACAGGTGCGCATCCAGCTGGCGGCCACACTCCAAGGCATCATTGCCCAGCAATTGCTTCCTGTGCCGGGGGGGCGTGGGCGAGTGGTTGCGTGCGAAATTCTTGTGGCGAGTGTTGCGGTGCGAAAGATCATCCGGTCGGCCAAGACCGAACAACTGACGACGCTGATCCAGACCAGCTATGAGGCCGGCATGATCACCATGGACAAGTCACTCAAGAACCTCTACCAGCAAGGCTTGATCACTTACGACCACGCCCTCTCCAAGTGCCGCTTCCCCGAAGCCTTCGATGCGATCTAGTAGCCTGTCACGCGCTACTTGACGGATACCGATCCCCCGCCGTCATTGCAAGGAGCGTTTTTTTCGCGACGAAGCAATCTCCCCGCCGTCACGCGAACCATACGATTGCTTCTCCGCCGTCCGTGGCGGCTCGCAATGACGCAGAGCATTGGACTTGGTTCCGTCAAATATCATGTGACGGACCACTAACGGGCGTTTCTCACCAATCAATAATAGAGACGACAGACTGTAGCCGCCGAAGTGATGAGGCGGATCGCTTCAGAGCGAACCCCGTCCGCCTCATCACTTCGGCGGCTACAGTTCGTTGTGAGAAATCCGGGCTAGGTTGGGAGTTCAAACCCATTCAGCTTATGGGGTTGTCTTTCGCTGAATGCGAACGGTCGCGATTTCACGGGGTCCTATTTCGAGTCGCACGCGGCCCTCGCGCATTGCGAGGTCGTCGAGGAACTGGCCCCTCAGGTCCACGCGCGCGGCGACATTTCCAAATCCCGGCACGTTGAGCGTGACCTTGGCGCGCTTCCCCGTAATCTCGTACAAACGGATCAGCGTATTGCCCGGCGGCCCCGCGATGGCGGTGATGATCACGTGATCGGGTTTGGCCTGCGCGAAACTGTGCGCGTTTGCGGGAAAAGGTCCGGCGGCGTTGTCCGCCTTTGCAATCGCGGTTCGCAGCGGTTCGCGTGCCTCAATGCCCCGTCGCATTGTGCGCACCGGATCGCTCGATCCGTCATACCGATACAGCCGATAGCGGAAGGAAGTCGTGCCGGGCTGGCTCGCGCGATAGTTGGTGAACCAATAATTGTTCATGACGAACGAAAGAATGCGCGGCGGTTCAAGACGCAGGCGCTCGACCTCGGGCAACAGATGACTGCGCGTGTTGGGGTGAATCTCACCGACCTCGATCAGCGGCGCATCAATCGGCGTGAGAACGACGGTCTGTCGCGTGTCCGAAATCTCGACCCAATCCTGCACGCAGAACCAGTTCTTGCATGCCGCAGGCAGCAAATCGTCCTCCAGCCGAACCGGCGCCCAAGCCGTATCGAACCGGATTTGCGGCTGCTTCAGGCCGTGGAATGGGAAATCGAAATAAAGCCCTTCCGCCTTCCGAACGTCATCGCGGTCGAGCGTGTTTGTCACGTCTATCCAGGGCAGCTCGCTGTGAATTTCGATTTTCTGCACGAGCGACCGGCACCCGGGCGCCTGCGAACGCATGACCAACGCGGCGCCATCGGGCGAGTCGGGCTTGGCCATTTCGATCGCCACCTTCGGCGGTGAAGCGACTCGATTCGGATCGCCCTCCGAACAATAGAGGTAACGGTCGAACCCTTCGCGCGACACGACGCGCTTTGGCCTCGGCCAGCGCTTGGGCGTTTCGATGCTTGTCGCACTGGTGCCGTTCTCATTGAGACAAACAGAGAAGAAGCGACTTTCGAGCCGTCCTTTTTCGGCGTCCACAAGCGGCGTTTGCACCGACGCTGTTTTTGCTTGGTCCTCTGCGACAAGACGATACGTGCGATAGCCCAACGGCGGCACGTCGCGCGCAACGAAGGTGAGGCCGCGTCCGTCGTTCGAGCGAACCGAGGCCAACGCACGTCCTGCGGAATCCACAACCGCCACGCGTTCGGCCGAAGGCAGTTCGACGCGCGCAAGATCGGTTCGTTCCCATGAACACGGGTTGAAGACGAGAACCACGCGGTCTTTGCCGGTTTGGACCTGGCGAGCGAGCGCCGCGAGGCCGTCGCCGATCACCTGGTCGGCCTGGCGTTCCGCGTCGAGCGCAAAGGCCTGCTTGATCTTCCATTGTGCCTGAACAAACGCTGCGTCGGGCTCACTGATGCTGTTGTGAGCGCCCCAGGTATGTTCGTCGAACAGAAGGACATTGTCCCAAGCGCGATCCAAAGTATCAGCGGGTGGTTTGATCCCGCCGTTGGGCGAATGCGCCGCGGCAGCCGACCAGATTTTCTCCGCCGTTTCGAGCGTCTTGGCGGCTCGACGGTTGCGCGCCAATTCATCGGCGGTCGAAGCCGCCCCATCCTCCCAGTAGGGCGAAAAGTCGCCGGAATAGGTCGGGATGCGATCGCCAAACTTCTTCTCGATTTCAACAAATGCGTCGCGTGTGCGGCCAATGACAAGATGGGGTGACTCCCATTTCGCATTCCAGTCCTGCACAAGTTGAGAGAGATGAAATGGCGGCGTGCCATTGTCGCCGGTGCACATGCGCGTGCGAATGACATCGTAGGGATAGTTGGGATTGGACTCCAGGGCGCGCAAATAGGAAAGCAGATTCCCGATCCCCTTATCGCTTTGCAGGAGATCGAACACGCGATGGTAATCGAACGGCGATAGCCACGTCAGCACGCGCTCCCGGCCGTTGGGTGTCCGCCAGTAGAACGGACGGTCGCGCCAGACGCGCCTCACCGAGCCGATGCGTGCGCTGCCGTTGACGCCCATGTCGAGATACTTGATGCCGGCATTGCCCATGGCGGCGGCCAATCCCCATGAGTAGCCCGGAACGTCGGTAATCATGGCCGAGTCAATCTTCACCCCGCTGTCGGACAACGACCGTCCGGCATATCGTTCTTCGAGAAGACGGCCGGAGTAGGCGACCAGGCGCGCCATTTCCTCGGACGAACAAAGGCCCGTCAGCTCATTGGCATAGAGAGCATCGAGGCCAATTGTGCCCGTCGCGACATGCCGGAGAAAGCGTTCGCGCTGCGTGGCATCGGCTTCGCGCAAGAAGTCCTTAACCGCCCAAAGCACTTCGACATTCCAGCAAAATCGCGCATCGTCCTTGTATTCCGGATGCTTCTCCACGAAATCCATGGTCTCGGTGATGCACCTTTTCTGAAGTTCCAATATCTTTGTCTGAACGTCGGTGTAGCCAATGTCCACGTGCGAATGCGGAACGAGATACACGGTCCAGATGCGGTGGGAACGGACGATCGCGGTGGCGGTTGAGCTGATGCCCTTCTCGACAGTCAAGGCGGCGGTGACAGTGGCGGGCCAACCGTTCCGGCGCGGAATGTCCACGTCCAACCACTGTATGCCCGGGCGAACGCTCACGGTTTGGGTGACGGTCTCAGAGATGCCGAAGCCGCTGATCGTCAGGCGAAGACTGGCCGACACCGGCCGGTCGGCCGACGCAAGGACATGCATACGCACGATTTGCGTGGGTTGTCCTTTCTGTTTTCTTTGCAGGACAGTATCTTGGAGTTGTTCGATCCGGCAGTAAGGCGGAGGTTCGCCCAGATGCACACCGGTCGGCGTCAGGAACTGAACCGCGTCGTAGAGAAACCAAGAGCCTTCCGCATTGTGAATTTCCACAACGTTCGTTCCTGGAACCAGCCGTTGGGCGGGAAAATCGAACGACAGCTTGGCCGCGCGGCCCGGCCCCCCTTGTGTGATCGAAGCATCGCCCGCGCCGGGTTCAGTATTCTGAGATTTTGCTTCGCCGTTCAGTACGACTTGAACGCGAGGTGGATTGCTCGAATGGGTATCGTAGAGATGCAACCGAACGACAAGTTTACCTTCGAGCGGACGAGGCATCTCCGCGACAGTGAACAAAACCGCAAAGACATGCTCGCGGCCACCCGCCCAGGAATCATCCGGTCCGGGATGCACGTAGGGCCAGACCTCGCCTGCTTTGGATGTGCCCACACGAAAGACGGGATCGGCCGAAAACTTTTCATAACCAGCCGGTCCGAGCATGAGGTCCTTTGTGCTCAAATCCGCTTCGCCGATTTGCCAGAGACAAAGCGGTGGGTCCTGCCCCGGCGCGAAATGGCTCACAAGCCATATTCCGGCACATAGAATCCATACGGCTGCTTTCCGTGCCTGTCCGAGTATCATTTTCTCTTCTCCGTGGTTTTATTTCGAACCGCCTTGAAAGCGACAAAGAACACTCGAAAACCGCGAGAACGCTCCTTGAGCAAAGTGCATTCCCTTTTTCTTTGCAAGCAGAGAGCAGCGGAAGTAGTGCACTCTTAACCGTGGCCATTAGGCAAGGGAAAGAAAAGCCATGAGCGGTGAAACGCCCCAGCAATCGTGCAGCGAATGCCCGGAGGATCGTGGCAGTCGGCCTCGGTCCGGACGCCGGTGGCTTGTCCTTCTTCTCGTGATGGCAAGCGTGGCGGCGGTCGGTGCGGGCGGCGGGTATTGGTTCCGGCGCCTACTTGAGGGTCCGGTCTCTTCGCGCAATTTCGAAGCGACAGTCGTTGTCATTCGTGGAAGTTCCCATCATTCGATTGTCGAACAGCTCCGCGCGGTCGGTTTGCTTCCCCATCCTTTCGTTTTCGACTATTTGGCTTGGCAGCGAGGCAAGGCCGGATCGCTCAGACCGGGGCGCTACCAATTGCGCTCGACGATGTCGGTGCGGCAAATCTATGACGCGATGGTCCGTGGCGCGCCCATTCGCATAACCGCGCCCGAAGGTTGGACGATCCGACTGATCGCACAACGACTGGCGGAAGAAGGCCTTCTGACGCAAGCGGATTCATTTACTTCGGCAGCGTGTGACGCCCACTTCCTTGCTCGCCATGGAATCAAGGCCCCATCGGCGGAAGGCTACGTGTTGCCGGAAACCTACTTCTTTGATCCCGGCGTCGGGGCAGGCGAGATTCTGGAAACTATGGTCGCCTCGTTCGAGCGGCATTATGCGGCCTCGGCCAACAGAGCCAGACCCGCCGTGCTCACTTCGTGGCACCAGGTTGTTACCCTCGCCTCGCTGATCGAGCGCGAGACCAGCAACGAGGCCGAAAAGCCGCTCATTGCTTCCGTCTATTGCAACCGGCTTCGACGCGGCATGACGCTCGATTGTGACGCGACCATCTGCTATGTCCTCTCGAAATGGCGCGAGCCGCTTACGGCCGCCGACCTTAGGACGGATTCGCCCTATAATACCTATGTGCACAAAGGATTGCCGCCGGGGCCGATTGCCTGCGTCGGCGGGAGTTCGATTGATGCCTCTTTGTCGCCCGCCCAGACCGATTTCCTCTACTATTGCTCCAAAGGCGACAACACCCACTATTTCTCCAAGACGTTGGCCGAACACAACCGAGCCGTCGAGAAATTCCTGCGAAAAGGTTTGACTGAGAAGCCGCCCGAGCGATAGATATGCTTTCGTATGGAGTGATATAAGTTGTTTATTCTCAGTTATCTACGTATAGAACCTTGAGAATAAACGAGTAATAACTTTCGCAACCGTCGGTGGGTAGGCGCTTCAAGACACCCACAGGCAGGAGCACGTTGCTATTCGCCCGTTTGGTGCAAAGGAGGTCTCGAAGAACATGGAAGCAGAGCGGCGATTTCGTTTGCCCGTTGCCCGTGATGGATGGAAATTCGTTCTGCCGCTGGCGGTCGTTGCGATTCTTCTTTTCGTGCTTGGATGGAAAAGTGTTGCCGGCGGCGTGGGAGTCCTTGCCCTCTTCGTTCTCTACTTTTTCCGCGATCCCGAGCGAAAGCCGCCAAACATCGTGGGCGCGATCGTTTCCGCAGCCGATGGGCGAGTGGCGACAATCGAGGAAGTGGAAAACCCGATTGACCCGGCCCGTCGAGTGCGACGCATCTCGGTTATCCTGTCGCTTTTCAATGTCCACGTCAATCGTTCACCGGTCGGAGGCAAAGTCGAATCGGTCGAGCATCGCCCCGGACGGTTCCACAATGCGTTTCTCGAAGCATCGGCGAAAGAGAACGAGCGCAACCGGATTCACTTTCGCAACAGCGCGTTTGACGTCGTCGTGGATCAGATCGCCGGTGTCCTCGCGCGTCGTGTGATTTGCTCCTGCGATGCCGGCGACACGGTCGCTCAGGGCGAGCGCATCGGCCTGATCCGCTTCGGCTCGCGTACCGACATCTATCTGCCGCTCGAAGCCGAGGTTCGGGTGAGAAAGGGCATGAACGTGCGCGGCGGCGAAAGCGTCCTGGCGATTTTCTCACCCGAAGGTGCCGAGAAGAAAAAAGAGTAGCCTTTCAATTAAGTTCTCGGGTTCCTATCGCCTCTCGGTCCTTGCCGTTCTGAGAAAACGTAGCGTCGCGAGCGGGCGACTCTCGCTTTGCAGAAAGCCGTGTTCAGATGAGTTTATTCCTGGCCTCTTACTTTCCTTATTAGAAGCATTGGATCAACTCCCTACCATTCTTACCTCATTCACAGCGCGAAAGATGTTCTCGTGCTGGAGCATGATTTCCATCTGGCTGTCGCGGCCCAGCATTTCGAGGTCAATCTGGAGCCGCTCGAACGGCAGCGTCGGCGGCAGCGTCACCTGGGCGATCATGACAAACCGCCCCTCCTCGACGTAGGCATAGAGGTCCTCGAAGTTGACGTCCTGTCCGGCTAGAAATGATGCGATGCGGTGAAGCACGCCGGACTTGTCGGGCCCGCGCGCCGTCAGGACATAGGTTTCGACATGCTTCTTGGCCGCGGGGACTTTGGTTTGGCGTGGCGTGACCAGGACCTGCAACTCGCCGGGCGCGCGACTGCCTTTTGCGATCCGTTCCATCACCTTTGTTGCCTCAACCTTTGAGGGAAACACCGCCTCGATTAGGACGGTGAAATAGCCCCGCATGACCGTCTGACTGAGTCCCACAATGTTGCCGTGCAGCGCAAGAACCTGCTCCGCAATGTCGTGGATGATCCCGACTCGATCCACCGACATCACCGAGATGACATATCGTCGTTCGTCAGACATTGTATCTTCCTTTCAGGTTTCTCTCCGCGTTCTCTGCGTCTCTGCGTTGAATGGATTCGTTTCTCTGTCAACGCAGAGGCGCGGAGGCCGCAGAGAAATGCATTCGCTTTGACGAAGTACTGGCACCTCCAACCGTCCCTGCTTGTGCGTTCGCGGCTGCGATCAGTGCCGAAATCGTCGCTGCGTGACGCTGTGGACGACATGGACACAATGGACGACATGGACGCGGTGGATGTGATGGCGGTCATCGGTGCTCCTTCCGCACAACGGTCCGGACCCGGTGCAGGCGCTCAGTGAAGCCGCCCTCTCGCTCGAATGCCGCTGCCTGCGCCGCCAACTGGCGGTCGAGCAGGCTGCAGGCTACCGTGATGAGCGCCAGGGCAGCGTTCGCTGCGATCTCCGGATAGGAGGCGGGCCCGGCGGGCATGGATGTGGTGGACGATATGGACGAAGTGGACGACATGGACGGAGTGCAAAAGGCTTGTCCATTCCGTCCATCCCGTCCATTCCGTCCATGTTGTCCATCGCGTCCATCCTGCCCTGCGAGATCCGCTTTCTGCCGTTGGCGGGCATGGAGTTCCCTCGCCCACTCAGCCACCGCCTCGGCGCTCGTCGGGCGCTGGGCGATCAGTTCCGCCCGGCGGGGATCGTCCCGCACCCACTGTGGCAACCCGCGCTGACGCAAGAAATCCTCAAAATCGAGCCGCAACTCCTCCAAGCTGGCCCGGGCGACATTGGTAAGTTTCAACTCGGTCTTCTTCGAGGTTCCCGACGCCTGGCTCCCTTCGGCGATGTTTTGCACGCCCGAGCGCGCTGCTTGCACCATCTGGTCATGGGTCCGGTTGCGGCGGTCGATGTACCTTTCACAGAAGCGCACGGTCACGTCATAGACCAACTCCGCTACTTGGAAGCTCTTCATCTTGCGGTAGCCACCGTGCCTGGGAATCAGCGCTTCACGCTCAGCCATCTTCGTCCCCCTCCATTTCGTCCACTTCGTCCATAACGTCCACTTTCAATTCGTCAGACTTTGCAGCGGGGCGGGAATGCGGCCGCCGTGGCGGATGAACGCGGCGCTACGGCCCGTGTTGCGAACTTCCATCACGGGCGCCGACCCGAACAGGCCGCCCCACGACACCGTGTCGCCCACTTTCTTCCCTGGCGCGGGAATGACGCGCACGGCGGTTGTCTTTTTGTTGATGACGCCGATCGCCATTTCGTCGGCGATCAGCGCCGAGATCGTCGCGGCGTCGGTGTCGCCCGGAATCACGATCATGTCCAGTCCCACCGAGCAAACCGACGTCATGGCTTCGAGTTTTTCGAGCGACAGATGGCCGGCGGCGGCCGAAGCAGCCATGACGGCATCTTCGCTCACGGGGATGAACGCACCCGATAATCCGCCGACCGAGGAAGAGGCAAACAAGCCACCTTTTTTCACGGCATCGGTGAGCAGCGCCAACGCGGCGGTCGAGCCGGGCGCGCCAACGTTTTCCAAGCCCAGAATCTGAAGAATTTCGCCCACCGAGTCGCCCACCTGGGGTGTCGGCGCGAGCGACAAATCCACGATTCCGAATTGCACATTAAGCGCCGTCGAGACTTCGCGGCCAATCAACTCGCCCACGCGCGTGACGCGAAACGAGGTCTCCTTGATCCGCTCGGCGATTTGCTGAAACGTGGCGTTGGGCTTTTCGGCCAGCAAGCGTTCGAGCGCGCGCTTGATGACGCCCGGCCCGCTGACGCCGATGTTGATCACACATTCCGGTTCGCCCGGCCCCAGCAGCGCGCCCGCCATGAAGGGATTGTCTTCGGGAATGTTGGCGAAGACCACCAGTTTGGCGCAGCCGAAGCCATCCTGCACCGCTGTGCGTTCGGCGGTCTCGCAGACGATCTCGCCCATCAGCAAAACCGCGTCCACGTTGATTCCCGCCGCCGACGATGCCACGTTGACCGACGCGCAGACCTGCCGCGTTTGCGAAAGAACATGAGGCAGCGAACGAATCAGTGTCTCTTCGCCGGGCGTCATGCCCTTTTGCACAAAGGCCGAAAAACCACCAAGCAAATCCACGCCGACTTGTTGACACGCTTCGTCCAACGTCCGCGCGAGCGCCAAAGCCGTCTCGCGCCCGTGGCCGGAAAGCAGGAATCCCGCCGGCGTGATCGCAATGCGCTTGTTGACCACCGGAATGCCGTATTTGCGCGAGACGCGCTCGCATTCGCGTACAAGTCCCGATGCCTTCGACACGACCTTTTCGCGCACGCGGCGACAAAGGAACTCCGTCTCCGGACAAATGCAGTCGAACAGATTGATCCCCATCGTCACACACCGGACATCGAGATGCTCCTTCTGAATCATGTCGAGCGTGTCGAGAACGGAATGGCACTGAATCATGTTTCCACCTCAAGCGATCCATTCAATTGGCGAAATCTGTAGTTCCAAGAATGCTCAGGTTTTGCTTTCGAGGCGGCGGATTTCGTCGCGCAGTTCGGCGGCGCGTTCGTAGTCTTCGGCGGCGACGGCCTTTTGCATCTCGTGGCGCAAGTCTTCGATTTTCGCTTCGGGGACGTGTTCTTTGATCTCGGTTTCCAATTGGCGCAGAATCGCAAGTTCCGGCGAACGAGAGATCAGTTCTTCGCGGCCGAGTTCGCGCAAGAAGTTTTCGATCTTGCCGATTCCATCGCGGACCTCCTGGAGCGCCCTGCCGCGCAACTGGCGATCAAGCGAAATCTGCGCCCTCGCCCGCGTGTTCATCATCACAATATAGGGACGGTATTGTTCCATCGAGACGCGGTCGCTTGGGTCTTCGGCGTGGCGTTTCATAAAATCCAGAACGTGTAAATTGCGCGTCGTGTCGCGGACTACGCCCTCGAACTCGCGCAAATGATACAGGCTCAGATAGCGATGATAATACATCGTCGCTTCGTCGCGAAGGCGCGAGGAGGCGCCGCCATCGAGCGAAAAATTGTTGGGATTGGCTTGATGCCGCGCCTCATAGTATTCGAGCCAGGACTCGAAACCTTCGGGACGAAATCCGTCGGGCCGGCCTTCCAATTCCATCTGGATCAGTCCCATGGGCAGGCGCATTTGAATCTTGGGTTTGCCGTCGAGACCGAGGATTTTGCGCACGGTCACTTCGTCGGATTTGTAGTCCCAGTTTTCGAGAATCGGTGTGATGTCCACACCGTGCGAAGCGTCGTCCACGTTGCCAACCTCCGACCTCTCTGGGGCGGATTTATTTTCGCTGTGAGATTGCGTCCGACCGCCGAGCGATGTAAAGGATTTTTGCGTCTGGCTGCCGCTTCTTGGTTTCAGGTTTCACGTTTCAGGTTTCAGGTGGGTAGAGCCTTACAGCGTGTGTGAGAAGTGGTCAATGGCCAGACAGAAGTTCGCGATTTACCCTGAAAGGGTTAAAGGAAAAGCAGCGGGGGCGCCGCCTCAGGAAGACGATCCGTGCAACGTTGCGCCCTGTAGGGGTGCCAGAATCCTGCAACCTCTACCTTCAGGCCGAGCGCCTTTTCACACACGTTCTTAGAAACCGCAAAAGAATGAAACGTGAAGATCGCAGAGCACAGAGGGAACTTCCAAGAACAACACCGAAACAGAGTTGCAGCGGGATTTTTTCCCTTTGCGTTCGTGGCGGTTTTGTATATTGGTGGTGACGTCTTTTTGGCTTAAAACATCATTTCAACGACTGGCGAGTGGAGGAGATATGCCATGAGTTCGTTTCGCTCGATGATGGTTCTGTGTTTGGCATTGGGACTGACTGCCGGCCTTTCGGCTGGAGAACCACCTGCGGTTGCCACTTCGCTGCGACCACCGGCTGTGCCGTTGGTGGCGTGCGATCCCTACTTCAGCATCTGGTCGCCCGCCGATAAGCCGACGGAAGCGCCGACCTGTCATTGGACGGGGAAGCCGCAGCAGCTCACCTGCATGATCCGGATTGACGGCAAGGTCTATCGGCTGATGGGCACGGAGCCGAAGGAAGTCCCAGCGGCACCTCTCCATGGTCTTGAGGTTCTTCCGACCCGCACGGTGTACGATTATGCGGTTGATGGAGTGCTCGTCGTTCTCACGTTTACGACACCGTCGCTGCCTGACGACCTGGACGTTCTGTCTCGGCCCGTGACGTATCTTGACTGGGCTGTAATTCGACAGGGCGCAAAGGAGAGTTCCGTAGCCATCTACTACGACAACACCGCGGAACTCGTCGTTAACACTCCCGATCAGCAAGTGACTTGGTCGAGACCAAAGGTCGGCGACCTTGCCGTGCTGGAAATGGGATCGAAAGACCAACCGATTCTTGCAAAGAAGGGAGACAACCTCCGGATAGACTGGGGCCACCTTTATGCGGCCGCTCCCAAGGAGGGCGCCACCGTCCGCTGTGCCGTCCTTACAGCCCAAAGTGCGAGACAAGCCTTCGTGGCCGGGAAGGATCTTCCCGACAGCGATGAGCAACGAATGCCACGCGCCGCCAATGACGAGTGGCCGGTTATGGCCTTCACGTTCGATTTTCCAAAAAGCCGCGACATGCTTGCCCCCTGCCACCTCATTCTCGCCTACGACGATCTCTACTCGATTGAGTATCTGGGCAAGAAGCTGCGGCCTTACTGGCGGCGCAGCGGCGCGGGCCCCGGCGATCTATTGAAGAGTTCCGAGCGCGCCCGCAACTCGCTTCGGGAACGATGCGCGACATTCGATGGCCAATTGATGGCGGATCTGGTGAAGGCAGGCGGCGAAAAGTATGCGC
>Ga0315277_10004617_pt1 | contig 18329 bp, 18 predicted proteins | sample YL17G05_15_MG_FD_203695 | JGI IMG/M metagenome (GOLD analysis project Ga0315277, IMG submission 203695) | Sediment microbial communities from Yellowstone Lake, YNP, Wyoming, USA - YL17G05_15 | ecosystem: Environmental > Aquatic > Freshwater > Lake > Sediment | place: USA: Wyoming | collected...
ATGAACTTGGCAAGTCCGGATACAAATCGGAATTGATATAAAAGAGCTTACATGTGGATGCAACCTGGGAGCGCAGGCGGTACGGGCTGTTAAAAAGTCCAAGAACCGTACGGGTGGGTTTATGGTGCGAGCGTAGGACTCAACTCGAATAATGGAAAAACTCTAAGCGTGTAATCAATCTGGTTAACGAAGAAACCCACCCTCTCCCCGGCGCATAAATACAGGGCGGCTTTCATTTGAATCAAGAAGTCCTTTCGTAATCAAAATGAAATGCGCATCTGTAAGAAAGTTCGTTATCGTAAAGAACCCGCCCCTTGTATTAAGCACATTAATTATTATTAATATATAATACCGAACATAGTATCTACATTCGGCACAATCTGAATTTACACTGCAACTACCCAAAATAATATTCCATCAACCTTGGAGGGGGCAGCAGATCGATTTTGTGGCCAAGCTCGAATAGTTTTGCAATGCCCTTCTTCTCCTCGCCTTCGAGCTTGTAATCGACATTCTTGTGGAAATAATTGGCCAGCTCATCCATGGGAATATCGCGAGTGCGCGCGACACGCGGAATTATCTCATCGAGCATCTGAAGACCCATCTTGCTCGATACCCTTAAAACCTCGATTATATCCCTGTCCTTGAAATGCGGAGCGATACACCATACGGCATATACAATCGGCAGACCTGTTAGCTCAACCCAGGCTTCACCGAGATCAATATGCGTCATTCCTTTCTTTAGGAGATGGAAATTCTTATCGCCGATAGCGATGAACGCATCGAAATCGTTAAGCGTGTTTTCGTTCGGATCCCTGACTGTCTTGCATTCCGGTTTGATACCGTATTTCTCGTTAAGGATAACTCGCCCAAGCAGGTTTGATGTGCAGCTTTCGATATCAAGCGCGAGAGTTTTTATCTGTGATGGATCTCCTTTGTGATACATTTGAACTGTATGAGTCGGTCCATGCGAGCAGATACACATATCGGAGAGAATGCGAATCCGTTTGTCTTTCATCGCTTCGACAACGGAAAGCAGGGCTACATCGAGAACAGCCATCTGAAGAAGCTTCACGAGTCTCGATGGGGGAGCTTTGGTAATCTCAAATTCGTATTTCGAGTGGATTACGTTCTTTTCAATCGGCAGAACCAGAGGCATCGCGTTCAAATACGGTACTGAGCCAATTCTGGCAATGGTTTTCAACATACTGGCTCCATTAGCACGATCCGACAGAGTTGATATGTGTCTTTCCTTACCTCTCATTTCAAAACCCTCCTCACGAGGGCGAACAATCCTGTATATCTGATTGTTATGCCTCGGGTACATCTGATCATTTATTCCCCCATTTCATCCCAGTTAAAGGACACCAATATTACCATGAGTATATAAAAATTTTCAAACTTTATCCCCAATCTGCGCCTCTTCATAAGAACAAGCCTCACCCCCGTCCCCCTCTCCAAAAAGCAAGCCTCACCCCCCATCCCCCTCTCCAAAAATTTGGAGAGGGGGCGCAAGTCTTTTGTTTTTATCTTTTCCCCTCTCCACGTTTTTGTGGAGAGGGGATTAAGGGGTGAGGCTTGCTTTTTGGAGAGGGGGATGTGGGGTAAGGTTTGTTAATGGCGGATATTGTCGACTTTATTAATGCCATCGGGACGAACGCGCTCCCGGTGGGGAACAAACCTGCGATCGCTCTTTTGATATAATTTGATTGGTAGGTTTTGTTCTGTGGGATGCGGGATTATGAAATTCACATTACACGAAATAGGTCTGAAAATCGAAGCTGGAGAACGTCTGACACGTGAAGATGGACTTACCCTCTACGATTCTCATAATATCACCGAGATTGGGCGTTTCGCGAATATCGTGAGAGAACGACATCATGATGACATCGCGTATTACACAGTCAACAAACATATAAATCATACAAATATTTGCGTTAACTTGTGCAATTTCTGTGCTTTTTCGAGAGAGGAGGGTCAAAAGGATGCATATCAGATGTGCCTTGAGGAGGTTTTCAGTGCGGCTGGCAATGGTTATGATGAGTTCCACATTGTCGGCGGATGCCATCCAAGTTTGCCATATGAGTATTATCGGGAAATGGTGAAAGGACTCAAAGAGCGATTTCCGGATACTTGCCTTCAGATGTTCACCGCGGTTGAGATAGACCATATCGCAAAAATCGCTGGAATGAGCATTGAAGATACTCTAAAGGATTTGAAATCGGTTGGACTTGATTCTCTCCCAGGCGGTGGAGCTGAGGTTTTCAGCGAGAGAATACGTAAAGAGCTGTTCCCAAAGAAAATCAATGCCGATCGATGGCTTGAGATTCACGAAATTGCCCATGGACTCGGTATCCCCACCAACGCGACTATGCTTTATGGTCATATCGAAACTCTGGAAGAGAAGGTTGAGCATTTAATCCATCTTCGCGAGCAGCAGGATAAAAGCAAGGGATTCCTTGCGTTTATCCCTCTCGCGTTTCATCCTGAAAACACGAAATTACCCGATCTCGGCAATACCACAGGATTTGAGGATTTGCGAGAATTAGCAATAGCTCGTCTGATGCTCGATAATTTCCCTCACATAAAATCGTTCTGGATTATGATAGGCGAGAAGCTGAGTCAGGTTTCGTTATGGTTCGGTGTTGATGATGTCGATGGCACGGTCGAGGATGAGAAGATAACTCATATGGCTGGCGCGACAACTCCGACACATCTCGCTGAGGAGTATTTGCGGAATTTGATTGTAAGGGCTGGAAGGGTGCCTGTGAGAAGGGATACGCTTTATAATGTGAAAGAGTAAAAAATGGGGACAGTCCCAACAAAGCGCATAAATCCTGTTAAACTCGAATAACGACATAATTTATAGATAACAATCGACTTATTCACCCATGCGGACTGTCCCCATTTTTTCTATGATGATAATATCCATTCTATTTATATCCGCATATCTGATAGGGTCAATACCTTCCGGTTTTCTTTTGGTCAAGCTCAAAAGAGGGGTTGACGTTCGGGAATATGGTTCTCGAAACGTAGGAGCCATAAATGTATTCCGTGTAGGAGGCATCTCTCTCGGTATTCTCACGCTTCTCGCGGATATCATCAAGGCTGTATTAGTGGTTTTACTGGCTTCTTTTATCTCATCAGCTCAATGGGTGACCGCAGTATCAGCTATGTTGGTGCTTATTGGTCATGCATTTTCATTCTGGTTTTATTTGTATGAACGACGATTCTCGGAGGGTAAATGCGTTGCATCGAGTCTTGGAGTGCTCGTGGGTCTGGCAATGGTTAAAGATGTCGCCTGGTGGGTGCCGGTATTGCCACCATGTATCTGGATCTGCGGACTACTGGTGCCAAGATATATTACGGGGCAATGGGGACGCATCTCACCCGTAACGATGATAACCGCCGCGCTTATACCGGTAATCGTTTCAATATCCAGACCGAATGCTGCATTTATATGGTTGTCCGTTGGAATGGCGTTAATTATTCTGATCCGTCACAAGAATAACATTAAGCGCTTACTCGCTGGCACAGAAGCACGCTTGGGTCAAAGTATGGCAAACGCCGATGAAAACAGCATCAACAGCGATCAGTTTTAAAGTTTAGCAATAGCTATCTCTTGAAGGTAACCAAACTTCTCTGTGGTTCGGTGTTGATGATATCGATGGCACGGTCGAGGATGAGAAGATAACTCATATGGCTGGAGCAACAACGCCAACTCGACTTGCGGAGGAGTATCTGCGGAATTTGATTATGCGATATTGTCGTATTCCTGTGATGAGGGATACGGTTTATAATATGATTGAGTAGTGTTGTTGGCAATCCTTCTTAAATTGTTTTTCATGCCTTCCTCCTATATGATATAGTCATTGCTGCATATAGAACATGCTGAAACACTGATAATTAGGTGCTTAATGAAGTATTATGTCCCCGTTAGTCTTATTTCTCCCGGTCTCTCCTTAACGATGATCTTGGATGATTGGATGGTCTTGGTCATCGAGAGTCTGGTTTATTTATTTTTTATTAATCACCATAATTTGATTATCCGCAAGCGACCAATATCATCCGCCAAATATGCATAACCACTAACTACATAAATGCTATTGGCAGATCCTGGTGTGTCAATAGTTTTTATCAAATGCCCATTCTCTGGTGGATCTATGCCTATTATCTGTAGACCAGCTTCACCATCTGCAATATATGCATTATCACCTGAAACATAAACACCATAGGCAACTCCCGGTGTGTCAATAGTTTTTATCAAATGCCCATTCTCTGGTGGATCTATGCCTATTATCTGTAGACCAGCCTCACCATCTGCAATATATGCATAATCACCTGAAATATAGACATCATACGCAAATCCTGGTGTGTCAATGGTTTTTATTATATATGCGTCCACTAGTGGCTCTACATCTATTATATGAACCCCGGCATCGCCACATGTCATATATATATAACCATCAAATCCATAAAGGCTGTAGATAGAAGCTATGTCTCTGGTAGTTCCTGGTGCGTCAATGGTTTTTACTATATGTGCATCCTCTATTGGTACCAAACTTATTATTTGCATACCAGAATAAGGTTCTGCAACATAGGCATAATCACCTGAAACATAAACATCGTTAGCATAACCAGGCGTGTCGATGATTTTCGCTATACTTGCTTTCTCTGGTGTTTCTATATCAATTATCCGTAAACCTTCACTAAAATCCGCCACATAAGCATAATTACCAGCAATATAAACATTAGAAGCCATTTGTGCTTCAAGTGATTTTACAATGTATGCTTTCTCGGGTTGTTCCACATCTATTATCTGGAAGCCATCATTCTCGGCTGCAATATATGCATAACCATCGGAAACCTGAACACTTTTAGAATGAGGTGATGGCATTTCAACGGTTTTTATTATATAAGATTCCTCTGTTGGCTCAATGTCTATTATCTGCAAACCAGCATTAGAATTCGCCACATAAGCATAACCATTAGAAACATAAACACCATATGAGTAACACACATATTGTATCATTTCAACTGTTTTTGTTATATAGGCATTTTCAGGTTGTTCTATGTTTATTATCTGTAAACCTGCATCATCATCTGTTACATATGCATAACTGCCAGAAATGTAAACGTTATTAGCTTTCCCCACCGTACTAATGGTTTTTACAATATGTGCTGCTTTTGCTGAGTTTATATCTACTATTTGTAAACCTTTATCATTATCTGCTATATATGCATAAGCACCGGATACAAAAACATTTTGGGCATATCCCGGTGTGTCAACAGTTTTTATTAAATGCCCCTTCTCTGGTGGTTCTATGACTATTATCTGTAGACCAGCTTCACCATCTGCAATATATGCATAATCGCCTGAAACATAAACATCATTGGCAAATCCTGGTGTGTCAATGCTTATTACCATATTAGCCTCATCTAGGGGTTCAATATCTATTATTTGTAAGCCATTGTTCTCATCTACAACATAAGCATAGCCACCAGAAACATAAACATCAGAAGCTTGTCCTAACCATTGAACACTTTTCACAGTATGTGCCTGCTCAGGTGGTTGTATATCTATTATCCGAAAACCAACATTATATTCTGCCACATAAGCGTAACCACCCGAAACATAGCTACTATAGATCGCGCCTGGCGTATCAATGGAATTAAGCCAAATTGGATTGATAGGATTTGATATATCGAAAATATGAAGGCCATTATCACCACCTGAAATATATAAATAATTACTATCCACAAAAACATCGATTGGTGAAGCATCAAACCATGGTGGAGTGACATCAGAAGGTTTAAAGGAAGACTCTTTAGTGTTTTGGCTTGGGAAAACTCTAGAAAATGTTAGAATTAACATCATAAAGCTAAGAATAATAATCCTTATAACACTACCATTTTTATAATTCATGTTTCTTACATCTCCTAAAATTCTATATGAAAAAACAAAAACTCAAAATTTATTGAATTGAATTTTAAAAAATTTTTTTTTGATTGTCAATGAATAGATTTGATTAAGGGCTTCGTTTCCTTTGACCTTTCGAGTTTAATACTCCAAATACGGTTTCTTGATATGATATTCCCGTTCCTTAAGGGGTTCGAGACCGTAAAGTTCGCGGGCTTTGGAGCAGTCGTGGCAGGAGGGATTATCGCATAATAAAGCATGAGGAGTTTTGATTAGAGCATCGCGGGCGGCATCGACAAACGGTTTCTGCTCGATAAGGATAGTTAGAGAATCGCCGACTTTACCTTTGATTTCATATTTAACAAAATCGATAAGCCCTCTTATCTTGTGGAATCCACCGCTGCATCCACCGATTCCTTTGATTGTCCCCCAGTTGTTGTCATCAATCAGGTAGCGAGTAGTTGACTGGAGATAATGAGGAGATCCGGCGAGTGATTCCGCGAGATGAAGCGATGTGTTTTTTATGTGATCAACTCCAACGAGGAGAATCTGAGCTTTTCCGCGTTTGTAAACTCGTCCGAGAGGGCTTTCGAGACCGTCAGCATCATCAAGTGGAACATTTTCGGTATATTCCTTTGCGCGTGTGCCTATCGCAGCCCAGGAAATAACCGGGTGGAGACTGCGGAATCCTCGGGTATCGAGACGCACCATCTCGCCGAAAGAACCCTCCTGCGATGGCGATAGATGTTCGTCGAACGGGCGGCATTTAGCTTGAATTCTCGCGATTTCATCAGGTGGAGGTGGAATACGGTATTCTGAAGGGCAAATAGCGCCGTAATAGAAAGCAGGCGCTATGATGGTTCCATCATCGCCGATTGCCAAAAATAAAGCATCGAGGAAATTGCGATACCCCCCCTCAACCTTGCCAAGGCTTTTCAACGATGCGTGCACGATAAGGTCATATCCGGTTTTTACACCAAGGAGGCGCAGGTCGCTTCTAAGATTTTCGGTGGTATGGATTTTGCGAGTTGTCATTATCGTTGGGATCATTGTTGGGACGTACAATTGTACGTCCCTACTCATTCTGGTAAGGTGATATAAATCTCTGCGCCTTCGGAAAATTTTCGGACATCCCATAATATTATTGGACGATTAAAGCTATCCAGAACTATTGCGGTGCCGCCAAGTTTGTATGTCTCATCAAATTCAGATATTTTCAACTCATCGCGCAAAATACCTTTTCGATATTCGCGAGCGAGGATGATGGTATCGAATGTTATCCCATCCAATTTGCTTCCGAGCATCGCTGAATAAATCGAACCATCCGGAGATGATGCGATAGAGGCATTGTAAAAATCGGTATCTTGCTCCATTGTGAGATGTATCTCTTTCTCTGTCACGCCTGATGAGATATTGAAATCAGCGAGGAAAATACCCCGCATCGATGTTGGTGAAAGAGGCGGGTGAGCGTATCGCGGATCGGCGTATGTGAAGACCAAATGCCCGTTTGATATGAGCGCATCGGTTTTGCCCTTCATGTATTCGTATGCCGGAGAGAGATCAATCCGAGTCGGAGATGAAAATGCGGTTCCTGATGCGTTGTTTATCATGTAAACTCCGGCGTTAATCCAGAGAACATAATCAACATTATTGTTTGAGCATAATACTGTAGGATAAGGATTTGAACCTAATGCGGCGCTGTTGATTACGGAATCCTCATTGTCGAATTTTTCCAAAGCGATATCGTATTTTCGAATCATTATTTCAGGTTGAATATCTTTGAACTCGCGCCAGAATATTTTTATGACTCCTCCCGATGGTTCGATAATGACATCAGGAAGACCTTTAACTGAATCAACACTACCCGATGAAACCATTCCGATTTCTGTGAATGTATCGCCTTCATCATCACTTAAAGACAGGTATATCTCGCCGTTGTTTGGAAGTGCAAGTCGAAAATCTCTCCATGCGATTGCGATAATACCGTTATCATTTGCGGCAATCGCTACTGAATCCGCTATCGAATCAAATTGCTGATTTCCCGTGTCTATTCTGACCGGGGTATCAAACGATTTGCCATCATCATCGCTTATCGCCAGGAATATTCCGTGATTAGTAAAACCACACCAGGCAACGAAAATTTTCCCTGATAATGAAACTGCGGCAAAATCTCCATAGGTTTCAGGTGGAGCCATATCCGATGGAGTTACGTTAGTTGATTGAGGCGATTGGAAACTTATTTCATCATTGAGAATAAAAAAAGGAAACTCATTGCTCAAAAGCTCGTTCTGCGAGACCTTCACGCCTTTCGCGCCCGGATATGGAGGAACCGAGAAGGCGATTTGAATATCGCTCCAGTTGAGAATGTAAGGCTGATCATCTCCAACGAGCACGTAACCTTTGTCCTGTCTGTCACCGAAACGGCTACCCAGGATGTCGATTATATCTCCGGTGTGTCCGCTCGGAAATGAAAGCGATGTAATCTCTGGAGCATGACCATCACCGCCATTGCCTCCACCACCGCCACCTCCATCTCCTCCACCGCCACCATCACCGGGTCCGGTCGGTCCGGAACCGGAACATCCTATGGTGCCAATGATGCTTAATGATAAAAATAATGCCAGCTCTATGAATCGCATAATCTTTGTCCTTTTCTGAGTATATATACAAAATATAGCGTAGCGATTGAGCTGTCAAGTGAGGAGATATCTTTTAACGAAAAAAAAGCACGCTGAGAAGCGTGCGCCATTAAAAATTCTGTGCGACACAGGATTTTCTATTCCACCGAATGTGCCACCGGTTTCTGGGTCGTGAGATATTCCACTGCTTTGTCTTTTTCATTGAAAAGAGGAACTATCTTGTCGAATTTCAATGTTACGTAGACCGTGACCAGATAAGAGTCGCTGATACTGATGGCGATTTTTTTCTTTGAGAATTTACGAATGTTTTTATAAATGGCAAGCAGGTTTTCCAATCCACCGGAATCGAAGTAGGTTACTTTAGACCAGTCGAAAAGAATCGAGTTCACGCCGGGTTCAAGACACGATTTGACGATAGTCGAGATGTCCTTGTCGCTCAGCTCCGGTATGGCACCGTTAAAGGCTATCACGATAATATCTTTCTCAAGGTAGCTGAAAAATTTCATACCTCTTTCCTTTCCTCTCCATCTTATGAGTATCAAATTAATATCGCGGTTGGGATAATAAATATTGTTGCATTTGCGAGTAAAAAAGATTCTTGTCGTATTTAAGGAAAAAAAAATTCAAGGATAGAACCTTGAATTGCCATAAGAAGGTTGGAAATAACGAGTCAAAAGGGCAAAATATCCCCTGAAGGCTAAGGCATACTTGAAAAATTACGTGGATTTACCTCTTGGAATGAGAAATCACGTTTCTTGCCTGCGGGCCTTTTTGACCTATAACGAGGTCGAAAGTCACCTTGTCTCCCTGGTTGAGAATCCTGAAACCCTCACCGGGAATGGCGGTGAAATGTACGAAGATATCCTCCCCTTCCTGTGATGTGATGAATCCATATCCTTTTTCGATATCGAACCACTTAACTACACCGTCAGCCACTTTTAAAACCTCCAGAGTTCTAAATAATCATCACGATTGTAATACGAGGCGCCTTAGCTGTCAAGGAACCGGAAACGCACATTAATACTACCGATATATTTATCGGTTTGACTTTTTAGCCGCTTTAGAATGAGGAGTAAAAACATTCCTTGACAGCGGGTATGAGTCTTGTTAATATTTCGCGGTTTGAGTTTTCGGGAGGTGACAATTAATGCCGGTAACTATAATCACGGGCGCACAATGGGGCGATGAGGGGAAAGGCAAGGTCACAGATTATTTCACGATAAAATCCGATGCTGTAATTCGTGTTCAGGGCGGGAATAACGCCGGGCATACTGTAGTAATAGGTGAGGAGAAATATGAGATGCACCTGCTGCCATCGGGAATACTTCATGCCGACAAACCTGCGCTTATCGGTGATGGGGTTGTAATCAATCCGGGTGTTATAGTACAGGAGATACGTGACCTCAGGAAACGCGGAATCAATTGCGAGAATCTAAAAATATCTCCCCGGGCACATCTGATAATGCCGTATCACATTGCATTGGATGAGATGCGCGAGGTTCGTCCGGGCAAATTCCATATCGGGACGACTAAACGGGGAATCGGTCCCGCTTATGCGGATAAAGCGGCAAGGTTCGGAATACGAATGGGAGACCTTCTCGACCGTGGAGAATTTGAGCTGAAACTACGTCATGCACTTTCTGAAAAAAATGTTATTCTCCGCGAGGTTTATGGGCATCCGGGATGCGATCCGCTTCAGATAATGGATGAATATTTGGCGTATCGAAAAGAACTCGCTCAGTACATTATCGATCCGCTGCCGTTAGTTCGTGAGATGCTTGCATGCGGGAAAGAAATTCTCGTGGAGGGCGCTCAGGGTACTCTTCTCGATATCGATCACGGCACATATCCCTATGTCACGAGTTCACACCCAATCGCAGCTGGAGCCTGTCTTGGAACAGGCATTTCTCCCGGAAGTATCAATCGCGTAGTGGGTGTGGTGAAGGCTTATCTGACACGAGTTGGGGATGGACCGTTCCCAACCGAATTGATAGATGAAACAGGCAACGCGCTCAGGGTAAAGGGCAGTGAGTATGGCACGACAACAGGACGTCCAAGACGAATCGGATGGCTTGACCTTGTGCTCTTGAAATACGCTCAACAGATTAACGGGTTTAACGATATCGTAGTCACGAAACTCGATGTGCTCGATGATCTTGATGAGATAAAGGTCTGTGTCGCTTATAAATACCAGGGAGAGACCGTGACATATCCACCGGGTGATCTGGGTCGCCTTGGTGAGGTGGAACCCGTTTATGAGACTTTGCCCGGATGGAAAAAGCCAATAGGGGAAATTAACAAATACGAGGATTTACCTGAAAATGCGAAGAAGTATATTGAATTTATATCTAACAGGATCAATGTCCAGATTAGCAATATAGCCTGCGGAAAACGTCGAAGCCAGATGATACCTGTTGAAGCGGTGCTTCATCTCGCAGTCAAAACCAAATATATCACGGCAACTGAGAGTATAACCAAACGGTCGGAAAAATCGGGTAAGTAGTAGAAATGCTTAAGCCACAACAGGACTGGGCATCTGGTTCCATATCCGTCCTTCGAGCATTCTTCCGTTTTTCTTTTTATTAAATCCACCCCACTGTTTGAAAAAGAATGGGATATCCGCTTTTAAGCATTGGTCTCTGATTTCTATTACCCATTCCGGATTCATGGGTCTTGCATGTGGACCCGATTCACCCCCGACAATTACCCAATCGATTCCTTTTAAATTAATTTTCGGAATCGGACCAAGTAATGGTTCAAAGGAGATGAATTTTATTTTTGCCGGTGTGAGTTTGAGATCCCTGATTCTATCGATATAATCAGATCGCTTTACAGTTACACCAAGCCAGATATTTTCAGACCAGGGAAGATTCTTTGCAAGATGGAGCATCCTCTTGTTTCGTTTTGTCAAAACCTGAAATTGATGGGCTCGAACTTCCACCATAATTGTGAAAATTTTTTCGATGAATGTGTCCGGAACTTCTTTATGGAAGATGTCACTCATTGAATTGACAAAAACGAATCTGGATTTTTTCCAGCGAGTAGGGGCATCAAGAACATCCTCATGAACCGTAACTTTGAAACCATTTTGATAATTGTCCTGACCCATCGCCTGAAGGCGTTTACTCATGCGCTCGGCGTAGCAGTTTTTACACCCATCGCTGATTTTAGTACATCCTGTGATTGGGTTCCAGGTTGTGTCAGTCCATTCTATTTTTGATAAATATGTCATAGAAAAATAAATTCTAATAAAAAGAGGAATTCCAGATGGTGACTAAAATAATTACCCCAAGGATGATTAGAAGAATAGCAAGAATCAAATGAAAAATAGAGTCTGCTATTATCTCAAGAAGGTTGAAGCGATGCTGGCAGTATGGACAAACTAAATAGTGCTTTCTGATAGGATTATTGCATGATGGACATATCTTCATCGACCGAATTTTTCCTTGAGAAACTCTTCTTCAAACGGGAATGTTTTTAATCCATCAGCGCAAGGGAGATTCGATAATGCAAGTCCGATGAAAAATGGTATCAGGACAGTTACACCCGCAATCTGTATCAGGTGGAATCTTCCCTGAGTTAACAGATCGATGATCGGATTAGATGGATTCAATACATCCCATAGGTAACTTGTAACCATGCACAATGATGCTATTCCAATTGATTTGAGTATAAAATCGCCTTTTGTCCATGACCATAGAGGGATTATCTCAGAATTGAACAGCGGTTTCAGAGGAAGAATCAAGGCGGTAAAATAACAAATGACAAGTGCAGCGATGACAGGCTCATGCCAGCCTTTAATCATATGGGTGAAAAGATTAAATAATAGGGATAAAAAACCGGCACCGGCAATGCTCATTCTCAAGTTCAGAATTGGTTTTCCGGTGATTATTTCTCTAACCGGATGAATACGCGGGTAAAGTGAGATTATGGCAAATGGTGCGAGTGTCGTGAAGATAGGCAAAAATATCCTGTTGAAATTTTCAGGTATTCGCCTCGATATCATGACATCGTAAAATACAAAGATTACACAAACAATCAATGCGATATTTAGAAACCGAATTATTCTGTATGGAGCTGATGGCAATGTCGTTTCGAGCTCCATGATTTGCTCTCTATGTCTATTGTCGATCGGTCTCATTTTTATCCCGGCTATTATGAATCGCGCTTTCTTTGCCTTGGAAGGATAGTCAGCTCCTCAGGATTATTCCCCTCGATGATTTTGAAATCAAGATTGTAAGCCATGGCAAGAGTTTCGGGCTTGATGACATCAGCGCATGAACCCGATGCTACGATTTTCCCGTTCGATATCAAAATCACATTTGGAAAATATCTCGCTGCGAATTCGATTTCATGAATGGCGACAACTATTGCTTTTCCAAGCGAGGATAATCGTTTGAGCTCATCAATGAGAGCGAGTCTATGAACGAGGTCGAGGTGAGCGAGGGATTCATCAAAAAGCATGAATGGCGCATCCTGAGCGAGATGACGAGCTATTATCACACGTTCCCTTTCACCCTGTGAAAGTCGGTTAACACTTCGGTTAACGAATTCCAACAAAGACATTCTATGGATGGTTTCCTCGATAATTCTCTCGTCTTCTTTCGAAAGGTTTCCGAGAAGGTCGAGGTGCGGACTTCGTCCCTGGCTGACAGCCTCGCGAACCGTGAATTCAAACGGGAAGTCAACCCCGGATGGCGCGAAGCTTACCAGACGGGAACGCTCTGAGGGATTGATCTTTCGTATATCTGAATTGTTGATTTTAACCTGACCGTTATAACTGTCAAGAAGTCCTGCTGAAACTTTTAAAAGCGTTGTTTTACCGCTTCCATTTGGACCTATCAAAGCGGTCAATGTGCCAGGAGCAATTGCACAGCAAATATCATGCAAGGCGTTTCTGTTATCATATGAGAAATTTATGTTTTCAAGGGTAAGCATGAATTGAAATTATCAAGCTTCCGGAGTGAATAAATCAAATTATTGTTTGTGGCCGTTGCAAAAAGAGAGATTCCTCAGCGAAATTCAGAATTTGATAAATCTACTTATAGTAATAATGTGTGTTCTAAGGATATCAAATTCTGAATTTCGCTTCGGAATGACATACTCTGCTGCTTTTTCAGCGATCACAGTTTAGATGCGATTAAAGATAGCGTTCGAGGGATCACTCGTATTTGTATCGGGATTTGAGCGCGGATATCGCCATCAACAGCGAGATCGCGTTTCTCATCGCCTTCGAAAATAATCTCTTCTGCTTTCATCTCAGAGGCTTCCGGCATTTTCAGATGGTCGCCACGAAAAATTGCGGGGACATTTTGCACCATCCTGAATTTTGATGTTTTCCGAATGATTATTAAATCGAGAAAGCCATCATCCTGCTTCGCATGAGGGGCTATCATCATGCCACCACCGATGTAATTATTGTTCGCAACGATAACCCAGCTGAATATATCTTCAATTACCTTCCCATCAGCAATAATCCTCATCCTGAAAGGCTTTAGCTGGCTTAACGTTTTTAAAAAAAGGAGCACATAATTTCGCTTGATAAATCCCTTTGTTTCGTAACGCACTTTGATAGTTTCGGAATCTATGCCGGTTCCCACTGTATTTAAAAATCTTTTCTCACCAAAAAGCCCGACATCTATTTTCCAGTTCTCACCCTCGATTACATTTTTTATCGCTGATTCGAAATCGCCTTTGATTTTGAGCATGCGGAAAAGGTCGTTACCGCTTCCGAGAGGGATTATCCCGAGAGCCTGATTATGAATATCGATCCCCTGTAGTATTGTATGCACTGTGCCATCGCCACCGACAGCGATGACAGAATCGAAGCCCTTTTGCGATGAGGTTTTCGCGATTTTAAGCGATGCTTCTTCACTTTCCGGAATTTCAATCGAGTAGCGCCATCCGGCTTTTTTCATCTCCGATTCAAGGTCGGGAAGAACTTTGTAGCAGGCTCCGCGTCCGCTTGTTGGATTAGCTATGACAAGTGCGTTACGTTTAGGCAAATTAATCACCCATAAGATAATAAGAGAACTCCATGAAGTATTCAATCGTGTTAATATTATGCAGCGTGATGAATCAGGAAAAAGAAAAAGTCAAAAAGAAAATCAGGCAAAGGGAGCGGTTGATATACGGACGGCATCCCGTACTTGAGGCGTTGCGTCAGGAGATTGTCAAGCGCGTGTATTACTACGAGAACTTGAAGGGAAGCCGATTTTATAGTGACCTTGAAAAAGTATGTCTCGAGAAAGGAATCGACTTAAAGCCGGTAGATAATGAATATCTCGAATCTCGAATTGGAAAAAGCAATCACCAGGGAGTACTCGCAGAGGTAATACCGTTTCAATATTCAAGTTTAGAAACAATCATTGAGTCAATAAAACACGCCAAAGTGGCATCGGTATTGATCCTCGCGCATCTTGAGGACCCCGGCAATTTCGGCGCGATTCTTCGCTCAGCGGCTGCATTTGGCATTGATGGTGTAATAATCCCTAATGTCCGGTCAGTTTCAGTGAATGCGACGGTCGCGAAGACAAGCGCAGGAACTCTGGGTCTGGTGCCAATTGCGCAGGTATCAAATCTACGAAGCGCGCTTGAGAAGTTAAAGAATGAGGACATGTGGGCTGTTGGAACCGCTCCCGATGCGCATAAGGAATTGTCAGAAATCGATTTTCCTGAGCGTTCAATAATAGTGATGGGTGGCGAATCGAAAGGAGTTCCGCAGCTGCTTTTAAAGGAATGCGACTATATAGTTCGGATCGATATTTCATCAGATGTCGAATCGTTGAATGTATCGGCAGCAACAGCGATAATGCTGTATCATGTATCCATGGCGATGAAATCTATCCCTCGTAAATGAGGATTGGATCGACAGTTGCCAATCAAAAAAAATGGGGACAGTCCCAAATAAACAAATCTAACGAACAGAACATATAGATAAAATGAGACTTGTAGAATGGATAGAGAAAATAGATGTGTGTGGACTGTCCCCATTTTTTTCCAGATGTATAATTATCATGGAGAGGATGTTCTATGAAAGCGCTATTCGTTGATATCGATACACAGATTGATTTCATAATGCCGGATGGTAAGCTCTATGTCAAAGATGCGGAGAAGCTGATCCCGAATTTCAAGAGGCTCATGGAGATTGCCAAAGCGAACAAAATACCAATACTTTCATCTGTCGATGCTCACGATGAGGATGATCCGGAATTTGCGAATTTTCCTCCTCATTGTATTAAAGGACGTCGCGGGTGGGAGAAGATTGCGGAGACAATAAATCCCGATAACACTCATGTTGAGAATCGTCCGATCAAAATCAATGGAGCATCCGGTGCATCACAGATTGTCGTTGAAAAAACGGAATTTTCCATGTTCGCGAATCCGAATATTGAAGAGCTACTTAAGAAAATAGCTCCCAGGAAAGCTTTCGTGTACGGTGTCGCGACCGATTATTGCGTTAAAGCGGCAGCTATTGGTCTCGCACAAAGAGGATATGAGACTTATGTGGTTGAGGATGCTATCGCCGGCGTATCGAAAGAAGCATCCGGAAAAGCAATGGTAGAGATGAAAGCAGCGGGAGTTAAATTCATAAAAATAGACGAAATAGAAAAACTCATAAAGAATTAGGCTCTTCGATTTACTTAAACCGCATTTGAAACTTAACGTCTCGAGTAATATAATCCATTCTTTGAACGTTTAATGATCGGAGGTTAATTGATGTCGATCATTCTGATTCTTGCTGTGAGCCTGCTTGTGTTCCTGCTCGGGGGAAAAATATATTCGAATCGCATAGCAAGGATATTGGGAGAGGATAAACAACGTCAGACACCGGCTGTAGCGGTCAATGACGGTTACGATTTCGTGCCCACGAAGACATGGATTGTATTCGCACATCATTTCGCATCGATAGCCGGTGCGGGACCGATAATAGGACCGTTAATAGCTGTGATTTACGGATGGGCGCCGGTATGGTTATGGATTCTGCTCGGCGGGCTTTTATTCGGAGCGGTTCATGATTACACGGCTCTATATGTGGGAATGAGAGAGGGTGGGCGATCTATCGCGACTGTCGCGCGCAAGACACTCGGCGATCTCGGATTTACTCTCATGATCTCATTTACGATACTCATGCTCATACTCATCACCGCAACGTTCCTGAATATCAGCGTGACAGCCCTGACATCATACCTGCCAAGGAACACACTTGACCTGAAGGAGGGTCAGGCATTGTTCAAAGAGAGAATCCAGGATGGTGTTCCGATGGTCAAGGTTGGTGGTATAGCCTCGATGAGCGTAATCATAATAACCATCTTCGCTCCGCTCGTCGGATGGCTATATATAAAACGAAAAGCAAAGCCGCTCTATTGCTCTATTCTCGCTCTCATCATTTGTGCAGTTTCCGTTAGAACGGGTCTGCTTCATCCGGTTATGTTAAATGGCGAGCAGTGGAGATGGGCATTAGCGATATATACTCTTTTTGCCGCGGGGATCCCTGTATGGATATTTCTGCAATCACGCGACTTCATCAACGTTCACCTTTTATATATTGGAATTGCTTTAATGATTATCGCGGTCCTCGGAGCAGTGTTCAAAGGCGGTCTCAATATTGATTTCCCTGCCTGGAATATCGCGCAGGGTCAAGCAGTCAAGGGTTTCATATGGCCCACGCTTTTTGTAATAGTCGCCTGCGGAGCAATCTCAGGATTTCATGCGCTTGTCGCGACGGGCACCAGCTGTAAACAGATCGAGGCTGAGCACTGCGCTCGATATGTTGGATTTTATGCAATGCTCCTCGAATCGGCGTTTGCAACTCTGGTTGTATGCGTGATTCTAATCGGTCTTGGATGGTCCAAGTATTTGCTTTACCAGTATCCGATGCTTGTCGGTTCAAAATTGACTCCGAATCCGAATCTGACTTTTTCGCTCGCGTTCGGTCAAACCACTAAAATCGGGCTTGGATTACCAATCTCTTTCGGAACTGTATTCGGCCTTTTGCTCCTCGAGGGTTTCGTTGTGACAACGCTTGATACGGCGGTTCGTTTGAATCGCTATTTGTTCGAGGAACTCTGGATGATGCTATTTAAAAAAGTTCCATGGCTTCTCAAGCATTACTGGTTTAATTCAGCTCTGGCGGTGGCTTGCATGATTTATGTCTCTAAGAATGGAGGGATTCTCGCGATCTGGGATATATTCGCATCGGCGAACCAGCTTCTTGCCGCACTTACGCTCATAACCGTTTCAAGCTGGTTGATTCAGAAGGGAAAGAAATATTCATTCGCGCTCCTGCCCGCGATATTCATGCTTTTCACCACAATCGTGATGCTTCTGCTTGTCCTGTTCAAGACATACATTCCGCAGAAAAATTATCTTCTGACAGTTATAGACATCCTTCTCGTCGTTCTTGCATCGGCGGTTGTCTGGCTCAGCGTGAAGTCGATTATTCGCGATTTGAGGAATCGCATGATCCCGGTGCGAGCTGCGAGATAACACGAATGCAGTGTTGAAATTATTGATTTCATATCGCATCAAATTGATTACCTTAGCCTCTGTCGTTTTCCTGTCGCGGCTGCCATTTCTTGGTGCCGGCTATGGCTTGCATGATGATGCATGGAGGGTTGCCAATGCGGCAAAAGAGATAGCTTTAACGGGCAACTATGTCATGTCTCGACCGCCGGGGCATCCTCTTCAGGAATATATTTATTCATTAATCTGGCAATATGGACCTTATGCGCTAAATGGACTTACAGCAGTTCTCAGTGTTGTTGCTG
>Ga0315277_10004619_pt1 | contig 18328 bp, 11 predicted proteins | sample YL17G05_15_MG_FD_203695 | JGI IMG/M metagenome (GOLD analysis project Ga0315277, IMG submission 203695) | Sediment microbial communities from Yellowstone Lake, YNP, Wyoming, USA - YL17G05_15 | ecosystem: Environmental > Aquatic > Freshwater > Lake > Sediment | place: USA: Wyoming | collected...
TTTCAATGCGTTCAATCATGCGAACTGGGGCGACCCGAACGCCGACGTAACAAGCTCGCTCTTCGGCCGCATCACCACTACCTCAGATGCCAGGTCGATGCAGATTGCGGCGAGGCTCGCATTCTAGCGAATATGGGGCTTGAGCCCCTGCCGGGTCATGCGGGGCCTTCCCTGGAAGGCTCCGCTCCCATGCGGCGTCCTATTGAATCAGACCCGGCCAGAATCCGGGAGGTGAGACCCTCAAAGAGGCGAATCCGGCCGCACCTCACCGTCCTCGCCACCGTCGGAAACTTCCTTGCTGCCGAGCCAGGCCCGTCATGCCACGAGACAAGCGCGATTCGCATCCCGCTCGGGTCGATTACGGAGAGTTCGCAGGGTTTATCACCAGCGGGGAAACGTCCAAAGAATCGGTAATGGAGATCGGCGTCGGAGAGTGGAAAGTCCATGTCTGGCTCGACCGCACACATCCCATCCGCCGCACGCTGAACCCCGAATGGAAGGAGGCACAGTGAGTATAATCCTGACCGCACTGCTGTTGCCCGCCGCGTGGGCAGACTTCGACCTGACAGCCGGCAAGGCTGCAGCCCCCCGGCCAAACTTCATCATTATCCTGGCCCATGAACCCCTGGGATTATTACCCGCAGTGTTACGGCGGTTCTGTGAAGCAGGCGGCCAGCCCCGGGGCTTAGATTCTGTTACTGACCAATGCTGATTGTTGGCCGCAGATAATAACTGAACTGATAGCGGGCCGCAATCCAAACAAATATCAAAGTATCATAAAGAAGGGGTCGGACATGAGAACTGAGAATTGCTTCAGAACTTTCGAACGGAATTGTGCTCTATTGGCAATAATAACTGCAATGGTTGTCCTGCCGTCATGCGTTGCTGCCACTCGGGCATCTACCGATGCAGCCACAAACGTTAGCGAAAGTACCAAGACCGTTGAAGCGCACATCAAGCTCTTTCCGACCACCGGCTTCCATAAGGTCAATCCGTTCATCTATGGGCAGTTTATTGAGCATATTGGTAGTTGCATCTATGACGGCGTTTGGGTGGGAGAGGATTCTGAAATAGAAAACGCTGGGGGTATAAGGCTTGATACGGTGCGCGCCTTGGAGAAGCTTGAGGTGCCGGTGGTCCGATGGCCCGGCGGCCTTTTCGCCGATAACTATCACTGGCGTGACGGCATCGGCCCAAGCGACAAACGGCCTGTGCGGCAGAACCTCGGCTGGAACACAACGGAAAACAACCAGTTCGGCACCCATGAATTTATGCGGTTCTGCGAGCTGATAGGAACGGAACCTTATCTATGCGTAAATGTCGGCAGTGGGACGGTGGAAGAGGCAAGGGCTTGGGCCGAATACTGTAACAGTGACAAGGACACGACGCTTGCCCGCGAGCGCGCCGCCAACGGCCATCCGCACCCTTTCGGCGTGAAATTCTGGAGCCTTGGCAACGAGCCGGAATCCGCTTTCGATGGCATGATGGTCCCGGACCATTACCTCGACGTTGCACGCACTTACGCAGGGTATGTGAAGCACTTTGCCTCCCAATCCGTTTGGCGAGGCGACGGGAAACTGAAAGAAGCCAAAATCGTTTTGGGCGAGCTGGAGGATACGAAGATTTTCAAAGATCAGGCGCGGAGAGTAAAAAATATTTACTTTGACCTGCTCAGTTTGCACCTCTATGCCAACACGAGTCATGCTCCGGATATTCCGCCTGCAGATACCTACTACCAGCTTATTTCCAGGCTGCCGCGGTTGGAGGAGCGCATAAAGAGGCTATGTGACGCCGCACAGGAGCTCAGCACAGACGACCATTCGGTTGGCGTTGCCGTTGATGAATGGGGTATATGGCGGCATGGCGAGGCCGACTCGTTAAATGGGCTTGTCCAAAAAGCCCCCATGGCGGATGCCCTCTTTGCGGCCGCTTTCTTCCACGTCCTTCACAAGTACGAAAAAATCTATATGGCCAATATTGCCCAGACAACCAATGTTCTGCAAGCGTTGATATTGACCCAGGGCAAAAAGTTCTGTGTAACGCCGACCTATCATGTTTTCGAGATGTTCAAGCCGCACCGTAATGGAAAAGTGATTGACTTCAGTGTTGAGTGTGACAAGACAATCGCTCCCTCCGATTCCGGCGCGCCGAACGCCTTGTCGGTTTCAGTGACGACATCTCAGGATGGCAGCGAGCTTTTCATCTCCGCCGTCAACCTCGACTTGCGCGACGACATAATAGCAAAGATAGAAGTGGCCGATGGAAACAAGTGGGAGGTTCAGGAGGTCCGCCGATTAGTCGCCGAAGATGTCGATAGCAAGAATACCTTTGATGAGCCAAATCTTATTCGTCCCGAAGCGGTTGATACAGACAGATTGAGCGACGACGGACAGTTCAGATTGAAGGCCCACTCGGTAACAACTATGAGAATGAAGAAATAGACGCTAAAGACCCCTGGTAACCAACGGCTCAAGCAAGTACAGCTGGAGCGCATTCTGGATGAATGCACCGTTTTGTAAGCAATGATACCGCCGCACCGAGCATGTCCTGCAGGCCGCCGAGGCAATAGCCACGATCGCCAGCCTCAAGGACAAGACAGAATACCCGTCACAGGCGTTCGCCAATAGCTGGCTGCTGATGGCCTTGAATATGGGCCGGAATTTCTTGTGGAGTATCGGAGTGGATGTTACGTTCTATGAGACCAATAGCTGGGACGTCAGAGACCGATTTGAATATGTTGAACAAAAGTGCCCTGAGATGGATCCGAAGGTCCAGTCAACTCTGACCCAGCCGGACAAAACATACATCACACTGTTCAATCCAATCAACTTGACCAGATAGACACCCTTTGAGATTCGCCTGCCGGAGGGACAAATCCTGGCAGGGGGAAATTGTCAACCGCTTGAGAACGGCAAGACCGTTCTGGCGCACGTGCCCTTGACGCCATTCAGTCTCTCGTCCAGGGAACCACCTTCTCCTGAAGGCGAGGGTGGTTCACTTCTTTTACTTTTTGCCGAGACCGCGCGGTGAAGGTCCTTGGGTCAATACCTGGAACGCGAAGAGCTTGGCATCCTGCAATTCGAACTTCAACTTTACCGCCTTGCCCGCATGCGCCCTGACGCTGGCGCCCCCTTTCCAGGTCACCGTCCGATGGACGCTGTCGCCCTGTACGGGGATACAGTCGGCGGTGCTGAACCCCGGCAGGGGAACACCGGCGGCACTGAGCAGCGCAACCCGCGCGGATCCCCGGGCTTTGATGTTCAATGCCAGGGTGTCGCCCTCGAAGATCAGCGGTTTGGTGACCAGCGTGCCCACTTCCGGGCCGGCGTCCAGCGAGGTGAAGCCGTCGATGCGCTGGGTGGTTCGAATGACCGCCCTCTCGCCTGCGCCGTGCGCGCCGCTGAACAGCATATAGTACTGCCAGACCTCGTTCTCTCGGCGCACCAACCCGCCAACGGCAAGGGTTTCCACCACGTTCAGATCGCCGAACTTCCAGCCGTTGGGCAAATACATGCCCCGGTCCCCGTATGTGTTCCAGCGGACGCCGTTCCTGCTGATGCCAAGTTCAGTCTGGCGGATGGCTTGACGGTCGAAACGCCAGATGAACGCCAGGTAGGTATCGGGCGCCCACGGGTACTTCAGGGCACGAGTGCGGTAGACTTCCCCGAGCGCGGTCAAGCCCAGTGCGACGGGGCCTTCGCCGGTGACAGCCGGTATCGCCCAAGCCTCAAAATATGGCTTGTCGAGCGCATGGAACGGCCAAGGCCTTGCAGCATCATCTGTTTCGAAGATACAAGCCCTGCGCCCGCGGCCGGGGAATTCCGGCGTGTTATAACTGCCATCGCGCTTAATGAACATCACGTATCGTTCTCTTTGGTCATCCCAGTAAGTCTCGGCCGATCCGCCGCTAGCCAGCGGCAACATGCAACTCTCGTTCCTGCGCCAGTGGACGCCGTCCGGAGACAAGTAGAGATAAATACCGCGATTGCTGACCCATGCGGTCAATTTATACTTCTCCTTGGAACTGACATTCGGGTTGCGGTCTACGAACGCCTCGCCCGTCATTGGCGTGCGGATCATTAGGATGTTATTTCTGGTGGATCCTTGGTACTCCACCAAACCCAGCTCCGGGGCTTCGAAGTTCAAGCCGTCGCCGGAACACCAGAACCGAACAATTCCCTCCGGGGAACCGTATCCGTCAGGATCCAAAACGCATATCTTGCCGTCCTTCTCAAATACGCTAATGCTGCCGTGGAACTTCTGGTTCACGGGTTGGAACTGTGTTGGTGGATTGACGGTCAAACGGAGGTTCTGTTTTTCTTCCAGGATGGCCTCGTCAATGAACACGTGTTTGCGGGACCCGATCTGCAGGGGTCCAGCGACGGCATCAGCGGAGAAGAGGAGTCGCGGGCCGGCGGGGACTGTGGGGCCCGCCGGAACAGCCGAAGAGTGGCGCGCAAAACTGCCGGGGGACGGAAAGCTCTCTCGATATTGCACCGCTCGGGAGAAACGCAGTTCGTCGATCCATATTTCCCCGTCCGAGCCGCCATTTCGGGCCTTCCCGAGCGACAGGTTGAAACGGTGTTGCCTGGACTTTTCGTAATCTCCGGAAGAGTCGAAAACGCCGAAATCCGTCGTGGCCAACGACGCGGGGACTTCGAGCTTGGGAACGGATTCAACGGCAATGGCCGCAACGCCGCGCACCGGGTGGACCCGACCGTCCAGGTAATGCTCCAACTTTCGCTCGGCAGCATTCCAAGTGAAGGCCACGTGATGCCACCTGCCATCCCGAAGCGCGTCTTCCGCGGTGGGACAAACGGCCTCGAATCCGGCATAGGCATGTACTACGCGGAATTCCCTGGCCCCTGTGCCAAGTATCAGGGTGAACCCTGGCCGGTACGAGTCACCCATGTCCAGGATGACGACATCGCGGGATGGCGCTCCGGGGAGTTTAAGCCAGAACTCCCACGTCCAGTCAAGGCCGGCCAGCGTAGACAACAGTCGCTCGGGGGCGAGTGTCGGTCCCCACAGCCCGCTGGGCGTACCGTCACGGCGCCGCATGCGTCTGCCGACCACATTTCCGGACCACTCCGCATAGTAGACGCCAGGTTCCGGGCCAGACGGAATCCGCAGGGCCTTTCCGAACTTCCCGGCCTCAAGTCTTCCTGCGTCCAGCAGCCGGAGGTCGAAACCATACCGACCCGCATCCGTCAACGTCGCGTGTGGATACTGTGTTTCGTCGAACAGCCACAAAGCAATGATATCATCATCCGGAGACTGCGGAAACGAATCGTGGACCGCCAAGGGCGCCCACAGAACTGAGCCCATCAGCAGCGCTGCCAACCTCCAAAACCTCGCCATGTCACACTCCTTTCGGAAACCGATGCCGTGAACCGATGGTGGCCGCCCCGCTCCCGCCGTTTCCACGAGCATACTGCTCCATTAGACCTGGGACGCAGGGCAGATTGCACTCCTTATAGGTGGTCTGGGGCGCTTGGCGGCAGACTCATACTCATCCCTATCGTGATGATCTGAGGTTGATTACTTTTCTTCTCCACGAGCTTTAAGATGATTAGAGAGAAGGCTTTGCCCTTTTTCTTCGCTCCTTTGGCGGACACGGCCAATCCAGCTGGATTATTGCCGTGGGCGAATATCTAACCACTCAGACCATCTCAGATGTCTGCGGCTTCGGCACAAGGCCACTTTGGGCATCCATTTCACCAATTTCAGAAAAGCCGGCCAAAACGGTGACCAGCAGGTTCGTGGATCTGCGGCCGGATTCAGTGGAACGGCGGATCGCACCGCCCCGTGCGGTCAGGGAATTAGTAGCGGAGGCGCTGCCAAGCCTCGGGAATCCCTCTGCTGCGGCCCCCTATAATCCAGCACGTCCAGGGCGGGCAGGGAAACTTCCCCGGATCCGGGCACTCCAGCCTCGCGCCGCTTCCCAGGCCATTCCAACGTAACGAGGTCATCGCTCCAGGCGATGCCCAGCACCAGGAATGACGGCACAAGAAAACACGCAACAACTGCCCAGCCTCATGGCACTCTTCATGCCCAGATGAAGACTCATCATTTCCTCCTTACTCCTGTGTAAACCTGAGAGGGGTGCTGCTGTCGATGAGTGCGCAGCCCAACCAGCAGCACGCCTGACGGTGTGTCATTGCGCTCGCGGCACTGAACGTGCGCGCTAATTCAGTACCACCTGAGTAAACGAGTACTTGGGAACAGCAACTCGGCAATGTTGCCCCCGGCCCATAGTCTCGACTGTATCCTTTCGCCTGATGGCATCCGGCTGCTTCAGCGTGTTCTTAACCATGAGCGTGTCGGCTGACAGCATGGAGATCTCCGCCCGCTGGAATTCCCGCGGCAATTGCGAAAGATCGAAAACCACCTCGCGTGGTTCCCGGGTTCGGTTGAATACATACAGCACCAGCCGCTTGCGCTCCCGATCCCACGCAGCCTGCACCTGAAACTCGTCCTTGACGCTGGCGCTGTATCCTTCCAGTTGCAACGGCCAGGAGGCAGGCGACCGGGAGAGCAATTCGAGTGCGCGTCCCGAGGCCGTCAGGAATGCTCCCTCTTTCGGCGTGTCCATGACGCACTGCGAATGCGTGTTGGCGAGGTTGTTGAAGTTGACGAACGTGACCGCGCCGCCCCGCCTCTGGAAGCTCATATACTGGCGCAGGACGTTCATGGCGTAGTACCACCTGCTTTGGACTAAGGATCTGGTAATGGGTCCGTTGTATTCGCGGGCGTTCTCTGCGTCGAGCAGGGGATTCTCGGTGAATTGCTTCTCCGTGTTGCAATACCCCAATTCTGTACCATGTTGTGCGTTATAGTCCCGTACAACCTGTAAGACCGTGTCTAATCCGGCTTCAGCGTCGCGCCGGTCGGCCACGAAATCGACGTAGCGCCCGGCAATATCAATGATCTTACGGTGACTCTGCGCGAACAGGCGGCCATAGATTTCCAACCCGATCTTAATGCCGGGATCGACAGTCTTCATGGCTTTCGCATAAACAACGGCCGCGCTCGCGTACTCCTCAGGCGTGAACCAACTGTAGGCCTCGTTGTCGAGTTCCCAGAATCTTACGTTGAAGGGATCGTGGTAGCCGTGCTTGGCGCGGAGATCCGCCATTGGGTGGGTACCGGCGGGACGGTTGCAGTAGGCTACCCAGTCGGCCGCCAGCTTCGCGCCCTGTTGCAGGTCGGTGAACTGCAGAAGGTCGAAGCCATGTGGCAGGTTTTCATCCGGACTGAGCGCCATATATTTCTGCTTCTTCGGATGAAAGAGGTTCACGACGAACATCATCTCGGCGCCGACTTGCCTTGCCAGCATGGCGAGCTCGGCTGTCCCCACGTCGTTGTAGTTCAAGCCGCCCCATGCGTACGATGGCTCAGGCTTGCGCTGCTGCCGGGGGCCGACCCCGATCCGCCAATCATAGAACGAGGCAAAACAACCGCCGGGGAACCGGATGATCTTCGGATTAACCCGGCCGACAATGTCAACAACCTCCCTGCGCCATCCGTGAACAGCCGAGGCGGGCATCAGCGAAAAATCATCCACGGTGACCGACGACTTCGGGGGAATCCACAAGCTGAATGTCGCCCAGCCGTCAAGAGCATCGTTCTTGAAGGAAAACCTCTTTTCCTGGTACTCCGCCGTAATGCCGCGGATAGGGATCCTCACAATCGGTTTATCCCAGGAACCCTGAGGGTAGAAGCGCACTTCGGCGTCAATTCGCCCTTTGGCAACCTTAATCAGGCCGCTGAAGCGATATATCTCGCCCTTGCGCAGGTATTTCCCTTGCTGAGCGAGTGCTCCCCACTTGCCGCGTTCGCGGTTGATTATCTCAAGCGCCAGCTTGCCGTGTCGGACGTCCTCAATCACCTGCCGAATTTCAACATCGAGGACCGGCGATTTCTGGATGATGAAGGTGGATTTGTCATCGATGTGGAATGGTCCCTCTTCGCCTGGGGCCGCGAACCAGGCGTTGTGCTGGTAGCCCGAGTGGTACCAGTCTTCTTTGGTCCAATCGGTCTTGTACCCTTTCTTTCGATCCTTCCTGTCGAAGTACAGGTCTTGGTAGCCGATGCTATGGTCTGCGTATGGGGAGAACTGCTCGAAGCTCCGATTGAAGAACATTTCCCCCCACATCGCCTCGACTTGCATCCCGAAACCGAGTTCGATGAAGTTCCCGTACAGGAGCGCGCTAATGGGCGTCGCGGCCATCTCTTTCGGTGTAACAATGCACGGAGTGGCGGAATCCGGCGTGTCAGCCGGCGAACCGGCCACGCCGAATACCCCTTCGCAGAAGGTATTGAATTGTCGATCTCCGGCCAATGCACTTCCGGTAAGCAAAGCAGAACTCAGAAATTCACGTCTGTTCATGCAGCCTCCATTGAAAAGACACACGCACACTTTTTACGACCTCGAAAAAGACTGGTTGAGCCAGATTCCAGAGCAGCCCCGGGCAAGCGAAGCGCAGGCCGAGAGGCTTTTGCTCAACGTGCGCGGCAGACAGCAAAGCGCGCTTCACCTCCGCTCGATGTAGGCGTAGAAAGCTCCCGAAAGGTCCTGCCCGCTGCCGTCCTGGAACCAGGCCTGCAACTGGGTCCTGCCAGCGGGGAGTCGGAGACGCAGGATCACCTCTTTCTCGACGGGTGAAGTCTGGGCCGATACTTCGAGTCCTGCCACCGATACCTTCGCCGCCTTAATCGGGAGCGCCTTGCTCTGCGGGCCGGACTGGGCGCCGAGTGGGAGGTCTATCTCGCGCGGCCAGCGGCGCAGCGCGATCTCATAGTCCCCCTCACGCTCCACCAGGATGTTCCAATGGCCGCCGCGCGGACCGCCCACGGCGCTGCGGACAGCCCCGGCACTGTCGCAATAAACATCCTGCCAGTCCGAGCTGAAGAGTGCCACCAGCGGCTGCCGCACGGCGCCGATGCTGATGGGGACGAATTCATATATCTTCTCGCCGAGTTGGCTCCACCAGCGCCCATAATACGCGCGCAGCTTTTCTGTAATCTCCGGCCGGGTGGCGGCAAGGTTGTTTGACTGGGCCCTGTCCGCGCGCACGTCGTAGAGCTCCTGGCCGTTCACGAGGCGCCATTGGTTCCAGATGACGGCACATTCCCATTTTTCCAGCCTGGCTTGGCTGTACTGCACGACAAGCGTCCTGTCTGGAAGACGCTTGCTCCGGCCGAGCAGCAGGTCCGCGAGGCTGGCGCCGTCGAAGGCGGCCTTCGGCGGCTTGGGCACGCCGCACAGTTCGAGGATCGTGGGCAGGATGTCCTGATTCTGCGTCGGCTCATCGATGTCACGCGGCGGGCCGAGGCGGCCTGCGGGCCAGCCCACCCAGCATGGCACGCGGTGACCTCCCTCGTAGTAGGTTCTCTTGTTGCCCCGGAGGCCGGCATTGAACAGCTTAACTCCCGCCGTACCCCCGTTGTCGGTCATGAAGATGAGGATGGTGTTATCGCGCAGGCCGCTCTCTTCGAGGAACTTCTCGAGCCGGCCCATGTTGCGGTCGATGTGGGCGATCATGCCGAAGAAACCGGCAGGCTCGAGGCCTTCGTAAGGCTTCACGAATTCCTCGAGTTCCACGTGCGGCGCATGGGGAGCGTTCGTGGGGAGGTAACATAGAAACGGCTCGCTTCGGGCCTTTCGTTCGCGCATCCACGCCATCGCCTGGTTGAACCACAGATCCGTACAGTGCCCGGTGAATCGCTTTTCCTGCCCGCCGTGGAAATAGCGGCCGTCCACCAGCGTGTTGGCGAACTCCGCTGCCGAGGTGAATCCCCATCCCAGGTGGTAGACCGCTTCCTGGAATCCCTTATCCATGGGACGGTGTGGGTAGTAGTCCCCGAGGTGCCATTTTCCGAAGATCCCCGTGCGATAGCCTCCCGCTGCGAAGATCTCGGGCATCAACGCTATGCCCCGGCGGATGAATGACCGCCCGCCGGTTACGGATGTGGCGCCGTTGCGGACGGCATCCATCCCGGTCATGAGCTGGCCTCGCGAGGGGGTGCACATGGGAGCGGCATGGAAGTTGGTGAAGCGCACGCAGGTCTCGCGCAGCCGGTCGAGGTTTGGAGTTTTCAGCACGGGATTTCCGTGGCACGAAAAATCGCCGTATCCCTGATCGTCGGTGAGGACGATCAGGACGTTGGGTTTCTTTAACGCACCTGGCGTGTCTGCTGGCGAATTGGCCACGCTGAATATTCCTCCGCGGAAATTAGGGAATTGTCGATTTCCGGCCAATGCACTTCCGGCAAGCGCAGCAGAACTCAGAAATTCACGTCTATTCATGCTACCTCCTTTGAAGAGACCGGCGCGCACTTTTTGCGACCTCGAAAAAACGCTCGTCACATTCGTGGTCAGATCTGCAATCGTCCTGGAGATCTATCCCTCGACCTCAAGTCAAAATGTTAACCGCGCGTTCGATTGGATTGAGCGTGAAGCGGCGGCGGTCAACCGGCCCAAATTACCAGTGACTATGTTCGAGGAAACGGAAGTCAAACTCATTTGAATCAAACTGTTGAATAGGTCGGCACGAAACTGAAGCCCATAACGCTCGAAAAAGCGGAAGTTCTTGGCGACCGTAAGATCAAGATTCCAGGCTCCGGGCTCTCTGATTGCGTTTCGGCCCAGCGTGCCAGCTCCCTCCGGCGCTCCGCCGCAGGCTGCAAGGAACCTGGCTGTTATCATCCGAATCCGGGGCGTTCCTTCCTGATGCAATGTGCCCGCCCTTATATGCGGCGAGACCCCCAATAAGTCAAGGCCATCTCAGGCATTTTTTTCACCATTTCAGGAGCTGTGGGGCGAGGGTTTGAACCCCCCAAAACCTCATCGATACCGGGAAAACAGAGTAATCTTATCCATTCTGCGATCTGTGTCGGCGTGTTGTGCGCGGGAGATCAAATTTGAATCTGCTTGATGAATGGAGCGCCAGGTTTCAGGTATCCATGTGATTTTTGCGTCTCGAACCTCCGCCTCAAGGTTCCTGAAATGGTGAAAAAAATGCCTGAGATGGCCTTGATTTACTGGGGATCTCGGCGCATAAGAGCCAAATGACATAAGCAGATTAGAAAATATTGTCGATAGCTAAAGAATATTAGACCGTTGTGCACAGCGTAGTGAGGATTTTGTTTCCGTTAGAAGCAAGAGGCCAGGATCTCAATCGCTGTGGTCATCAGCAGGTCCTTGGCTGCGCGCAGGAGGACAGCTGTCGATCGTTTCGGGCCAATGGCGTCACGAACGAAGTTCTGGCTTCTCATATCCCGCCGTTTTTTGGCGGGATATCAAGCGCGAAGCCCTTGCCTAGATTAAAGCCCGCTATTCTTTCCGTGCCGCGAAAGCTCGGAAGCAGCATGAAGCCTAGACAACCCTAGGATGAGAGGTTACCATATGAAACGCTATAAATGGATTAAACGGATCATTGCCGCGCTGACGCTTTTCGTGCTCGCATCCGCAAATGCCGCCCTAGCCCAGAGAACGACCGCGGCTGTTTACGGCATCGTCCAAGACAGCTCGCGCGCCGTAATACCCGGGGCCACCGTAATGTTCACAAACGAGGCCACCAACGCGGCGATTTCGGTCGTTTCCAACGAGGTCGGCGAGTTCGCCGTCAACTTCGTGCCGGTGGGCCGTTACACCATCAAGGCTGAGCTCAAAGGCTTCAAGACTTTCCTGCAGAAGGGGGTCGATCTCACGGCCGGTCAGCAGATCCGCTTCACGGTCGCCATGGAGGTCGGGCAGCTCAGCGAGACCACTACCGTCACGGCCGAGGCGTCGCTCGTTCAGAATGCCACGGCTACCCTGACCGACAATATCAACCGCACCCAGCTCACCCAGCTGCCGCTGAGTCAGCGCGACTTCACCGGGCTCCTGACACTTCAGAGCGGCGTGCGCAGCGCCGGCACCGGCCAGAACGCCGGCACTTTCCAGGTCAACGGTCTGGCACCTGCAGGCATAACGGTTACGGTGGACGGCGTTGACTCGTCGGGCAGCGTGGAAATCAATCAGGTCTCCATGTTTCAGGCGTACAACCAGATCAACGTGGTTAGCCTTGAGGCGATCCAGGAAGTGACGCTCTCCAAGGGCGTGATGTCGGCCGAGGTCGCCCACACTTACAGCTCCAACATCAACCTGATCAGCAAGAGCGGTTCTAACAAGTTCCATGGCTCGCTGTTCGAAAACTGGCAGAACGACATTCTCAACGCCCGCTCGTTCTTTGCCACGGCGCGGCCGCTCGTGCGGCGGCACCAGTTCGGAGGATCGCTTGGCGGGCCGATCCTGAAGAACAGGGCCTTTTTTTTCTTCACATACGAGGGCTATCGCCAGAAAAACAATCAGCTCGTCTCCGGATTGACTCCGACGCCGGAGTTCAAGGCCCAGGCAAGCGCGGCGTTGCCGGCGTACAAGCCGGTTTTGGATGTGTTCCCGAACCCGACCGAAGCTTACGCCCCTGGTGCGGTCAGCGCTTTTTACCGGGGGGTTTCTCCCGACCTGGGGCGCGACAACCACGTCGTGGCGCGGGGGGATTACCAGCTTAACAGCACTAACACACTGACGGGGCGTTACACGAGGGGGCGTCCGTATAGAATCAGGGCAAACTTTCGTGCCGCGGCGGCAGTCTCATACACGGGCTCGACCGACGCGGGCGTCATGACCTGGACCCGCAGCAAGCCAAGTTGGACCAGCGAAACCCGATTTGGAGTGAACTTCATCGACACGTCCCGGGTTGCTCCATTCTACACCAGTAATATCACCGGCCTTAATTTGCAGGGTCAATTCTTAATGGAAGGCGAGCTGCTGATCGTAACCGGGCACTCCTTCAGCGTCGAGGAGATCATCGCCAAGAACGTTGGCCGGCACACGATCAAGATCGGCGGAATGTTCACGGATCGAGCCCCCGGCCGTTTTGACGAGGAAGTTCCGATCTTCCGATACGGCAACGCGGCCGCCATGCTGGCCAACAACCCGAACCAGGTGCAGTTCACCTTCGGCGTGCCTCGCTACTACGCTCGATCGTGGGATCTGGGTTTCTTCTTCCAGGACGACTTCCGGCTCCGTCCCAACATCGTCCTGAACCTCGGCATGCGTTACGAGTACTACTCGGTCCTCAAGGAGAGTAACAACAACTCTTACAATCCCGGCCTTCGGGAGAACAGTGTGAAAACTCCACCCGTGTTCCGCCCCCCCGACTCGGCATACAACGCCGACTTCAACAACATCCTGCCGCGCGTGGGCATCGCCTGGGGGATGGGCAAGGACCAGAAGACCGTGGTTCGCAGCGGCTTCGGGATGTCCGTGGCGCCCTTAGACCTCGGCTCCGCGGGGACTTGGGCAAAGATCGCCGTCGACATCCCAAGTCGAGTCCAGTTCACGGGCTCAGACATTACCAACTTCAAATTGAAGTACCCGCTCAGCAACACGCAGGGCTTGGAGATTATGAGAACGACGTCGGCTCCACGCGCATACTCCGGGTTCGATGAGAACAATCGGAATCCGTACACGATGCAGTGGACCCTCGACGTCCAACGGGCGCTCACGCCGACGCTGGTCGTTCAGTCCGGCTACGTCGGAAACAAGGGCGTGAAGATAATTATGTATCATCGATACAACGAGCCGGATCGAATCACCAACGTGCGGCCCTTTCCCCAATATACCCAAAGCACCTGGGTGGACGCGGGCGACTCCAGCTGGTATCACGGCTGGCAAACGATGGTCCGGAAGCGATTCGCGAACGACTACGCTTTCAACATGCACTATACCTGGAGCAAGTCGATGTCGATTTCGGCGGGCGACATCACGTCCGTCAACAACCCGCGCGTCCAGGATGAGAACAACTGGAGGGCCGATCAGTCCCCCACCCCTTGGGACCGCACGCACGAGTTCAACTTCGATGCCATCTACACGCCCGGCTTCGACCGCTGGTTGAACGCTAGCGGCATGTTGAGGGAGATCATAGGCGGTTGGCAGATCACGGGCATTATGCGAGCCGGAACCGGTGCCCCCATTACTGTGCTCCAGACCAACGCGCGCGAGTCCCAGCGGCCGGACTACGCTGGCGGCGATCCTTATCTGCACCCATCTGACATCAGCGGTTTGTACCTGAACAAGGCGGCGTTTACGCTGGTTCCGGTTAGCCCCGTCAGCGGCATAACCGTAAGGCCGGGGAACATGGGCAGCCGCAGCTTGCGCGCTCCGGGATTATGGTCAGTCGACATGAACATTGGCAAGACCTTCAGGATCCGCGAGGGCGTCGGTCTGCAGATACGCATTGACATTTTCAATGCGTTCAATCATGCGAACTGGGGCGACCCGAACGCCGACGTAACAAGCTCGCTCTTCGGCCGCATCACCACTACCTCAGATGCCAGGTCGATGCAAATCGCGGCGAGGCTGGCGTTCTGACCTGTCTCCCGGTGAGCGGAGCGGAGCCTATCCCTGGCAGGCTACCCTCTACTCCGACGTTCGCTGATCCTGAACGATGCCCGCAACACGCAAGCTATTCGACTTGGGAGAAAAACAATGAGGGAGACATACCGCCGATTTAGACGCTTCATGACGATCTCGATTCTAGCGTCGCTGGCCGCCGGAATTACGGCTGCCGCCAACGCCGCGGAGCATTCCCAGGGGGAAAAAGCCCCGCCTGCGACCGTGAAGGTCACCCTTCCGGGAGGCGTGCCGATGGAATTGGTCCGCATCCCGGCCGGCAGCTTTCAGATGGGAAGTTCAGCCTCCGAAGAGGGCCATGAACCGGATGAGGTGCCTGTGCACGCCGTCACCATCGGGCAGGACTTCTACATCGGGAAAACCGAGGTGACTCAGGGGCAATGGCTGGCACTGATGGGCGGCTGGCCGGACCCGAAACGGGCGCCGTCCCGGGAATTCGGCTTCGGGAAGGAATATCCGGCCTACTTCGTTTCCTGGCATGACAGCCGGGAGTTTATCGAGGCGCTGAACGCTCACATCCGAAAAACCGGGCAGGGGCCCGCCACGTTCCGCCTGCCCACCGAGGCGGAGTGGGAGTACGCATGCCGGGCCGGGACGCAGACGCCGTTTTTTTTCGGGGACCTCAAGCGCGCCGGCGACTACATGTGGTTCCAGGACAACAACACAACCAAGAGCACTAAGCCCGTTGCCGCGAAACTACCCAATCCCTGGGACCTCTATGACATGAGCGGCAACGTCTGGGAGTGGTGCCAGGATTGGTACCACCCGAGCTACGAAGGCGCTCCAGCCGACGACCGCTCGTGGGATGAGAACCCCGGCGAGTTCGTCATCCTGCGCGGCGGGGATTTCGACAACCGATGGGGCGCCTGCCGCTCGCCCAACCGCAACGACCACCGGAAACGCGAGGACCGGAGCGAGGACATCGGCCTCCGCCTGGTGCGATCCCGCTGAAGGTTTCCGGCCATCGGGAAGTGATGTCCGCGCGCAACGCTTAAAGGGAGGATGGAACATGTCTTCTACGCTGAAAAGTCTATTGGCAGCCGTTGCAACCGTCACCTGCCTGGCGGCAGGCCCGTCCAGCCAGCAGAACCTCTTTCCCGCCTTTCCGGACGAGTATACCGTGGTGCTATGGCCATTTGACGAGACGGAGTATCCCCACGCGACCCTCACGGACGCGAGCGTGAACGAGTTTGACCTAACCCTGATGTCCGGGGGGCACCTCGACAAGGGACGTTTCGGCCAGGCCCTGCGTGTCTCGCCGGGGGAAGGGGCCGCGGTTTCCTTCGCGACCTCCAAGGGTGGGGCCGGACCCATGAAGAATCCTCCTCCCAATGGGAAGCCGTCGGGACTTTGGGGACCTACGACCGCACCGGGTTCCCTGATGAGCGCACTCTCCAACGGCAACTGGACTATCGAGTTCTGGATCAGGCTCGAAACGCGGCCCCGTGAGCGCCAGGTTGTCATCGATCTGGGTGATGGACTCGAACGCGGGTTCAGCCTTGAGCTGCTCGATCAGGGGCAGCGTTTCCTGGTAAGCAACACTTACGGCGGCTTTGCGGCCGTCTGCGGCAGCAACGCACTCCTGCTGGGATCAGGCAACTGGCGGCACGTGGCCTTTACGCATGAGGCAGGCTTGGTGCGCCACTTCCTGGATGGCAAGTTGCAAGCCGAGGCCCAAACCTCCCCTTTGCCCCGGCAGCCCCTTGCACCAGTGATCGCTTTTGCGGAGCGCCTGGTGCATTTCGAGAAGGCGGGGTGGACATGGGAGCGCCCGGACCCCTGGCGCAAAGAACACCGCTTCAACCTTGCCCTTGGGGAGGACCGCAAGGGCCAGGGACGGATTGACGGCGCTCTAGACGAGCTTCGCATTTCCAAGGTCATCCGGTACCAGGGCGAGTTTCCACTTCCGGGGAGCCACACCTACAATTACGGCCCTGGGGCCCCCTCGGTGCACAGGGCCAACGGTCAGCCCCTCCTGTTCACCAAATCGCCTGTTCCTCCAAGGCCGCTGGACCTGGGCTCCCGCAAGCATCTATTTATTGATACAGCCCTGCTCGAGTCGGTGAAGAATGCGCGCGTCGTAAGTAATCCTCCCCGGGACCGGCGTGTGCTCAATTTCCAGCCGGGCCATTCGGCCTGGCGCCCCTCCGTAGTGGACGTGGACGGGAAAGTCTACATGTACTGCCCTGAAGGCTACAGCGGGAAACGGGGTTGGACACACCTCCGCATCTCGGAAGATGGTGTGAACTTCGAGACTCCCGAACTGCACATCTACGAGAACTATCCCGACTGCGTTCTGACCGAAGTCCCGTTCTATGGCACCTTCTTCAAAGACCTGAACCCCGACGCGCCAATCTGGGCCCGGTACAAGCTCACGGCCTGGTCCAGCCAGCGCGGGTGCTACCTTTACGTCTCGCCTGACGGCATCCATTGGCGGCGCAACCAGAGCGCCATGCTCCCCATCGAGAGCGGCGGGGGAGTGGAGACTTTCTGGGACGACCAGCTGGGGCTGTACCGCAGCTATGTGCGGCGCGACGTGAGCTTCAATTCGCGTGAGGGCCCATCAGCGCCCGCTCCGGCCCGCAAGCTGTGCATGTTCGAGACTGATGAAATAACCAAAGTGTGGCCGTTCCGTAAGCTGCGGGATCCGTACTTCGAAGGGGCGACCTTCCCCGCCTTGACGGGCGAAGGGCCCGTGGTCTTTGAAGCAACCGAAGCGGGACAGGTCTACCGTTCGCGGGCCATCAAGTACCCCTGGGCGCCGGACACCTACCTAGCCTTTGTGTGGCGGTTCAATCTCCGCGATCAAACCCGCCGCGTCGACTTGGGCACCAGCCGCGACGGCGGCACCCTGTGGCGATTCTTCGCACCCGGCTCATGGTATGTTGAACCCTGGAATGCGGACGAGGTCATGTCCATTTACGGCCTCATTCGCCGGGGGGACGAGATCTGGCAATACGTGGACTACGGCGCAGCCCACGGCGGCGGCTCCGACAAGCGGGTTTACGCACGCTTCACCCAGCGACTGGACGGCTTTACCTCGCTGGACGCCAGTCAGGAAACGGGTACGGCCACAAGCCGGCTCTTTACGTTTTCCGGCGACCGTCTGCTGCTGAACGTCGCGGCGCGGGATGCGCTGCGAGCGGAACTGCGAAACGAGCGGGGCGAGCCTCTGCCGGGCTTCACCCTCACCGAGTGCGACCCCGTGCGGACGGACGCCATCCGGCAGACGGTCACCTGGAAGGGAAATCACAACGTTGCCGCCCTGGCGGGCAAACCGGTTCGACTCCACTTTGAAATGCGTGACACCAAACTCTTCGCCATGCAGTTCTGTAAAGGTCCCCCGGGTCGTGACTATTGTGCTACGTATAAGTAATGCAACATTCAGGGTAAAAAAGGGGGCAATTCGGACTGTTCGATGCAACCTCGGAGGAGCGTCGGGCTGGCGGATAGGTAGTTCAAGCTGCAATGTTTGAGTCGGATTCCTCCCGGGAAAGTCGCCCTGTGCTTTCCGATATGGGGGTGTTATGTCAACCTCGACCCGTCTGCTGCATCTGCCCAGAGCCCAGGGGCCCTGCGCGGCCTCTTCGAGCGCGATCGCAATCTGCTTGGCGTTCTGTCGCAAACCGCTTACGCCTCCATCCTTCAGAGCTTCCAGGCACTGTTGGATCGCGACGACGTTCGCCCCGGCTGCGTCGTCTCTCTGCAAACGTTCGGTGCCTATGGCGGGAATTGGAATCCCCACGCCCTGGTCTCTGATGGTGTGTTCTCGCCCGAGGGGGAGTTCCTGCCGCTTCCTTCACTCGATGCCTCTGCTGTCATGGAGGTCTTCCGGCGCCTCCTTCTGAAGCGTCTTCACCAGGC
>Ga0315277_10004620_pt1 | contig 18323 bp, 18 predicted proteins | sample YL17G05_15_MG_FD_203695 | JGI IMG/M metagenome (GOLD analysis project Ga0315277, IMG submission 203695) | Sediment microbial communities from Yellowstone Lake, YNP, Wyoming, USA - YL17G05_15 | ecosystem: Environmental > Aquatic > Freshwater > Lake > Sediment | place: USA: Wyoming | collected...
GGCCCCTGCGGCCCAGGCTAGCGCCCGATACATGGCGCCCGAATCAACGTAGGTATAGCCCAAGCGGTCGGCCACCATGCGAGCGATGGTGCCCTTGCCAGCGGCCACCGGCCCATCAATGGCAATGCACGGCCGGCGACGGCTCACTTGCCGTAGACCTCCTTGGGGTCGAACACGCGCTCCTCGAACACCACCAACTCGCCGTCCTCCAGCCGCCGGTAGAAGCACGAGGGATACCCCTCATGGCAGGCCGCCCCGCCCACCTGCGCGATCTTGATCACCAGCGCGTCGGCGTCGCAGTCCACCAGCACTTCCTTCACCATCTCCACGTTCCCCGACTGCTCGCCCTTCATCATCACCCGGCCCTTGGACCGCCGGTAGAGGTGCACCTTGCCGGTGGCCAGAGTCTTTTCCAGCGCCTCCCGGTTCATGTAGCCAAGCACCAGCACCTCGCCGGTCACGTGATCCTGAAAGACCACCGCCACCAATCCCTTCTCATCCCACTTCAACGAACCCAGATCGAACGCCATAGTCCTTACCTTCTTCTCTGCGCCTCTCTGTCTCTGCGGTGATGATGGCCGCTAGTTCACCGTCACCATAAACCCAACATGTGTGAACCACCCCACCACCATCCACAGCACCGCCCCCATCACATCCCCCAGGATGATCCCCATGAACAGCGGCCGGAACATCACATAGCCGCGCAAGCCAGTATAGCGAATCGTCAGCAGCTTGAACACCCACCCCAGGAAGAGCGAGAACCACAGGTTCAGGCTCGCCCACGAGGTCGCCATCACGAATCCCAGCGGGTGGATCGGCCACCACACGAAGCTGATCCTGAGCCAGGAGAGAACGGCCACAATCGCCGCGCCCGCGGCCATGGACACGTACTGAGTGGCGGTGGGATACACCGGATTCTGCAGCCGGTCTGCCAGACGGCCAAAGAACCGCAAGGGATGGGACCACAGCTCCACGACGTTGCCGATCTGGGCGGCGCCGGGTCTGTAGCAGGAGTAGAGGAAAGCGGGAATGCTCACCAGCAGCGAGAACAGCAGCGCCACCGCGATCACCGGCACCAGCTTGCGTGTGGACACCCCCGACTGCTCCGCCAGCCGGAAGCCGTTGAGCACCGAGGGCATCAGGAACTCCCGCAGGTCGAAGGTGAGCGAGCAGTCTACAAAGGTCAGCACCGTGAGGTTGCCCGGTCCCAGCGGGAGCGATCCACCCAGCATCAGCAGGTAATCCACCGGCCAGAAGCTGAGGTGGATCATCAGCATCCCGGCTTCCGCGATGATCCTCGTAAGCACCAGGCAGATGCACACGAAGAAGACCAGGAACAGGGCCGCGTAGCCCGCTGTCATCCCCGCCGCCACCAGCCATACAAACGCCACGGCAATGGCGATGATCAGCCCGAACACCGCCCAGCGGTACCCGAGCGGTTCGCCCCGGTCGTCCACCCCGCGGCCCCTGGTGAAGGCCTTCCGAAAGGCATCCCGAAACGTCCCCCGAAGCAGCCACAGCAGGACCAGCGCCAGCGCCAGCAAGCCCCCCATTTGCTCGCTGTCGCTGATCTGGCTGATCGTTCCTCCCCAGGCGCTGCCGCCCTCGTAGCCAAGGGCGCTGAGCACGATCCCCTGGATCTTGATGAACCACACCGAGGCCCAGAAGCTCGCCGCCACCTCCAGAGACAGCAGATATCCGAAGGCGATTGCGGAGAAGAAGATGCCCAGGTACACCGGCGTGATCGCACTCCACGGCCGGTCTGGAAAGGACTGATCGAGTTCGAAGAAAGTGGGGATCCCCGGCACCGCCGGGAAGTACCGGTGCAGACCGTTGATGAGATGGATCAGGAAAACGGTGCCGGCCCCTATCCACACCAGGCGATTGGTGAAGAAGGCCGCGGACGGGCTGCGCTCATCCTCCCGCAGCACCTCCAAAGGGAACTGCACCAGAGGGAAGGCGAGGCGCTCGCGGTCGGCCCACTGCTTCCGCACCAGCGCCGCCGCGCAGATCATCATCACCCACAGCGCGCCGTAGAAGATGAACCAGTGGGACATCATCCTCACCCACGGCCACCAGGGCACGCTCGCCCCCGCCGGCAGCCCCTCCCAGAACCAGTTCACCGCCTCCGGGTCGCTCACCGCGATCCAGGGCCGGATGTAGTTCCAGAACAGCTCGTTCCACTGGTTGCCGCGGCCGGCGAAGTAATAGGGCACCGTCCCGCAGGGGATCATGTACCTCAGCAATCCCGAGGAGGGAATCCCCGAGGTGACCATGATGATGATGTAAACCACCGCCACCTCGCGGCCACTGAGGAGCCCCCTCCCCCTCCGCCGGTACACCAGGAAGTTCACCAGCGACAACACCAGAAGAACGAAGACCGCCCCGATGGGGAAGTGGTTGCCTGCCACATAGGTGTTGCCGAGGCCGTAGTCGTTGTAGGGCGTGACCGCGTTCAACGCCCCGGCCAGGAGCAAGCCCAGGCTCACGCTCCGCCAGGTGATGCCGCCCCTCGCTGTCCTCAAGTGCTAGCCTCGCCGAGACCCATCTCGCCTCTCACTTCGCTGCTCCGTCGGTCCTCCCCTCGCCACGGTTCCGCAGATGCACCTGCCATCCCGGCGCAAGCTCCCCAGCAGCCTCCTGAGGCATCTCCGACCGGCGGTCGGCCCTCCTTGCCCCCCAGCCAACCCCTGGCGTATCCCACGACCTCGCCTCCGCCTTCTCCCCGCCCACATCCTCTATCTCAGAATCACCCAGCCCCTGTGGAATAACCCCCATGTCAGTCCACCCACGTTGGGCGGACTATGACACAGCTAACTAACTTCGCTACCCGGCGAAGGGGAGGTGAAAACACCAAGATGATGAGTCGACTGGCGAATCGGAAGAGCAAGGGCTTCACCCTGATCGAAATGTTGATCGTGATCGTGGTGATCGCCATCCTGGCTCTGATCGTCATCCCGCGACTCCTGGGCGCTGGCCGCAAGGCCAAGGAAGCCACCCTCAAGGGCGACCTGCACCAGTTGCGGAATGCGATCCAGCAATTCGAGGCTGACTGCGGTGACTATCCCGCGGCCATCGCCGACCTGCAGACTGCTCCTGCTGCTGGCAGCGCCGGCGGCACCGGCATTGCCATTGACACCGCGGGCTGGCAGGGACCCTACCTGCGCACCCCGGACGGCAACCTTCCGGTTGACCCGTTCACGACCCTGGCCGACTGGACCTATGACGCTGCCACGGGCGACGTCCACAGCAGCTCGACTCTGACCGCCATCAACGGCGAGAACTACAGCGACTGGTAAGCTACACTTGCCGGTCGTTACCACAGTCCGCCTGGGCGGGCTGTGACGGACAGTCTAGGGATAGCAGAAGGGACCTCCAAGGCGACTTCTGCTATCCCTTGTCTAGAGGGGCGCAGCGGGCGCCCTCTGCAACTTGGGGACAAAGAAGGTAGGTCATGAAGCGTAGAGCGCGGGGCTTCAGTCTCATCGAGCTGCTCGTCGTCATCGTCATCCTGGCCATCGGACTCACTGCCATCGGCGCCCTGTTCATCGCCGGGACCATCTCCGCAGCCAAATCCAGGCGCATCAACACCGCTCGCAACCTCGCCCAGAAGGAACTTGAAAGACTCCGCAGCGCCGGCTTTGCCGGCTGCATCGTGGACTCCGACATCTTCACCACCGCGGAAGGCTACACGATCATCCAGCAGAACTCCGACGGCACCGGCCGCATCGGCTTCCCGACTGCAGGCCTTCCCCCGGGCTCCCAGGGGAGCATTACCATCGCCTTCTACCAGAGCGGCGCTGGCTACTACCCCAACCTCAAGGACATCTCCGTCGCCGTCACCTGGCCTGGCGGCGGCGTCACCGCAGGCGAAGTCGCCCTGCACACCCTGGTCGCCAACACACCATGAGGAAGGGATCCATGTCCACTACCCGCAGGTTCATCCGTGCTCGGCAGGAGTCCGGCGCTGCCCGTATTGGCGTCAGCTTGCCCGAAGTCCTCACCGTAGTCATGGTGCTGTCGCTCATCATCGGCACTGTCAGCGCTATCTACATTAGCTCGATGCGCGCCTGGGCGCGCGGCTCCACCGAGGCCTATTCTGAGCAGAAGGCATCCTGGGCCATCGAGCGCATGTTTCCGGATATCCGGCTCGGCATGAGCGTCGTCCCCGGCGTCGCCCCCCATGAAGCCAGCTACATCGCCATCCAGTTGCCCCAGCGAAACTTCGACACCGGAGAGAACGCCTACCTCAACCAGATAGCCACCGACGCCAACGGGCGACCCTATCTCGTTCCCGGCGGTTGCGTGGTCTACTACCGCGGCGATGCCGCCGGCAACGCCGATATCCAGGGCGACCACGTCTGGCGTCGGCAGGTGGCCGCGGATGGATCCATCCTTAAGCAAGACTCTCTGGCCGACCACGTCGTGGACAACCCACCCGACGAGTCCGGCCAGCCCAAGCCCATGTTCATCTACTGGCCCGACATATACCGGCTGAAGTCGGTTGAGGTCACGGTCAGCGTCCGTGAGAGGCAAGGCACGCGCGTCAGCGAGACTACCATCAACGGAGAGATCTCCCTGCGCAACCGCTGAGCCCTGCGAGGCGGGGACGGAGCCTGCCCTTAGCAACATCGAAGGGAGCCCCGCTGTATCCCCTTCACACATGCGAGGAGGCTGAAGATGAGAGAGATGTGCGGACGTGTCAAAGGCGACAACTCAGCCGTCGGCGCCAACGGCGCCGAGCGGCAACTCCTGCGGTCGCTCAGGGGCGACCGCCGTTCCCGGGGGAGCGTCTTCCTGCTCGCCATCATCGCTCTCGCCACACTCCTGATCCTGGGCACCTCCCTCCTGCAGATGACAACCAACGGACTCGCCGACGCCTCGGAGCGCAACAAGCGAGCGGAGGCCTTCTCCCTCGCCGAGTCCGGGGTGGACATGGCCCTCGCCAAGCTCTACGAGGACTACGACAACATCAATGAGACCCTGGAGACCACCGGGCACTATGCAAGCGCTTTCGCATTCCCCGAGGGATCGGTCTCCTACACCGTCGCCTCGCCCTACAACGGCATCTCCGACACCTGCATGATCACCTCCCAGGCCACCTCCTGGAGGAACGAGCAGATCGCCATCCGCGTGGTCGCCTCCTTCTTGAGGAATCCCAGCCGGACCTTCGAGGGCGCCATCTTCTCAGACAGCCCCCTCACCCTCAACGGCGCCGGCTCGGTCCTGCCAGACGAGAACGGCAAGGGTGGACAGATCTACGCCAACGGCAACGTCAGCTTCCAAGGCACCAGCTTCACCATGTCCAACGAGGGCGCCATCATCACCACCGGCACCACCAACTGGGTGCCGCCGCAGGTTCCGGCCACCGCCGTCTACCAGCACGTAGCGCCCATCCCCATGCCCATCATTGACCTTGACTACTACGAGTCTATCGCCACCGTCGTGTACAACGGCAACAAGACGTTCAACGACGCCAACCTGGCCGGGATCAACGGCGTCATCTTCGTCAAGGGCGATGTGAAGATGTCCGGGAACTTCTCCGGCCAGGCGGTGATCGTCGCCACCGGCAAGATCCAGGTCACGGGCAGCGTCCTTGCCACCCATCCGGATACCGACGCGCTGGCCCTGCTCAGCCCCAAGTCCATCAAGATCGCCGGCAACTCGCGGGTTGACGGCCTGGTATATGCGCATGGTGTGATGGTGGACGCGGAGACAACCCTCGCAGGCAACATTGAGGTTCACGGCGCCATCTGCGCCGATGTCGTGGTGACCAATGGCAGCATCACCGTAATCTATGACGACGTGTGGGATGGCCTGCCCCTTCCCGGCAAAGGGAAGACCCAGTGGGCCCAGACTTCCTGGGAGGAATTCTACCTGTGAGTAGCCCCTGCCAGCCCCCTGGCCAGGCGGCCCCCTGGTGAGAGGAGAATGCCACTTGCCCCCAGCTCCCTTCCGCGACACACCTGACCCGGACGAGAAGAGGAAGGAGATCCTCTGGATCGCCATCAGCTTCATCGTCATCCTCGCCACCTGGCTGGCGGTGGTGATGCTCTTCGGCTATCGCCCCCTTTCCATGGGCCTTACCTACGATGAGGCGGTGCTGGCGATCGGTGTCGGTGTGCTCCTCCTCTGCGCCGTTCTCTACCTGGCCGCCCGCGAGCGCGAGCAGAGACATACCAACCAGTTCCTGCTCAAGCGACTCGGCACCACCATTGCCGACCTGGACGAGCGCGTCCGCCACCTCAACGGCCTCTGCACCACCAGCGCACAGCTCATGGGCTCACTTGACAGCACCCACATCTGCCGTCTGGTGGTTGACTCACTCGCCGAGATCATGGCCGCCGCGGCCTCCCTGATCTTCGTGGACGAGCAGACAGGCATCCCCGTCTGGGCCATGAGGCACCCCTCCTCACATGCTTCCCATGACGACCGGCAAGCCCCCGCCTCGGACATCGCCTGGCCGGTTCCCACCTCCAGCAGCGATGGGCGGGTGAAACACTTGGAGGCACAGATCGAGGTCTGGAACCAGCTCGGATATGTGATCGCCGCCCCGGTGGCAGTCCGCAAGGGCCTCCAGGGAGTCCTCCTGGCACGGCGCAATCCCAGCGACCCGCCCTTCACCCCCGGTCACCTGAATGCGCTCATTACCTTCGCCAACATGGCCTCCAAGGGCTTCGAGAGCTCAGACCTCTACCGTGAGCTCAAAGAGAGCTACCTCGCCACCGTGCGTTCTCTCATCTATTCCCTCGACGCGCGCGACAACTACGCCGCTGCCCACGGACACCGTGTCGCCGAAGTGGCCGTCCGCATCGCGGAGCAGATGGGCCTGCCCGACGATGTGGTCCGGGACCTGGAGGTGTTCGCGCCCCTCCACGACGTCGGCAAGATCGGCATCCCCGACTCCATCCTCCTGAAGACCGGGCCTCTCACCTCCGAGGAGCGCGAGGCCTGCAAGGCTCATGCCGTCATCGGAGAGCGAATCGTCCGCCCTCTCAAGCCAGGCCCCGGCGCTCTTTCCCTGATCCGCAACCATCACGAGTCCTGGGACGGGAGCGGCTACCCAGACGGGCTTCAGAGAGACCAGATACCCATCTTGGCGCGGGTGGTACAGGTCGCCGACTGCTACGACGCCCTCGCCTCCGACCGGCCCTACCGGCCGGTGATGAGCCAAGACGAGGTGCTCGCCCACTTCCGCGTCAACGCCGGGGCCAAGTACGACCCCGCAGTGGTGGGCGCTCTTCTCGCCGTGCTCCACCATGAGCCCCTGCCCCCGGCCCCTGTGCGTTCCCCTGTTCCCGCCTCCGACCGCGCCGTCTCGCAGATCGGAGCGGCCACTTCGGACCAGGGCCTCCCGGTCTTTGTGGAAGATATCTACTGAGTTTCGCCCAAGAAAGCCTGGGCGAGACTCAGACAGACTACGCTGGAAGACACGTAGATGCCTCACAGACTCTCACTTCGATATGCGACCGGCTATAGAGATAGGACCGCCGAACGGGGTGCCCTACCGTGACTGAAACCGTGACCTCTGCATCCGTGACCGCTGCCAGCAAGGCGCAAGGCAAATCAGACTCAGATCAGCTTGCCGAGATCGTGATCGGGGCCGGCCTGGTTGATCAGCACATGCTCGACCGCGCCCTCGCCATTCACCACACCCAGGGCCGCTGGCTGGGCAGCGTGCTCGTCGAACTGGGCGCCATCTCCCCGGAGGAGGTGGCCCGCATTCTCGGCTCCACCTTGGGCCTGAAAGTCGCTGATCTCACCTCCGTTCCCATCAGCATGGACACCGTGCGCTTGCTGCCGGAGTCCATGGCTCGCCGGTTCGGCGTCGTTCCCGTCTCCCATCTCGACACCATTCTCCACCTCGCCATGGTCAACCCGCTGGACAACCTCGCGATTGATCTCATCCAGGCCCGCACCGGCATGCACCTGGAGCGGATGGTGTCCACTGAGCGCCACATCCGCGCGGCCATCGAGCGATTGTACGGTCAGCTAGCCAGAGAAATGAAGCTCGCCTCCTCTCCCGCCGAGCAAAAGCCGGGCCCAGCCGCTGCCAAGCAGGCGCAGGATATGCCGGAGGTGCTCCACGTGGACGACCTCCTGCGGGTGACGATGCAGCGCCGCGCTTCTGACCTGCACCTCACTGCCAGCACCGCGCCGACCATCCGCGTGGATGGCGACCTGCAGGCGCTCAACCTGGATAGGCTCAGCCCCAAGAAGGTGCACGAACTCATCTACGCCGTTCTCACCGATGAACAGATCCAGGTGTTCGAGCGGAACTGGGAGCTCGACTTCGCCTACAGCATCCCGGGACTCTCCCGCTTCCGCGTCAACATCCACCGCCAGCGCGGCACCCTCGGCGCGGTGTTCCGGGCCGTGCCCGTTGACCCCCCCTCCCTCGACGGCCTGGGAATGCCCGACGTGCTGAAGACCTTCTGCTCCCGGCCCCGCGGCCTGGTGCTGGTCACCGGACCCACCGGTTCCGGCAAGTCCACCACCCTCGCCGCCATGATCCGGGAGATCAATATCACGCGCCGCTGCCACATCGTCACCGTGGAGGACCCCATCGAGTTCCTCCACCGCAACGAGCGCAGCATCATCATCCAGCGGGAGGTCGGCAGCGACACCGCCTCCTTTGGCAACGCCCTTCGCCACGTCCTCCGCCAGGACCCGGACGTCATCCTCATTGGAGAGATGCGCGACCTGGAGACCATCGGCGCCGCCATCACCGCCGCCGAGACCGGCCACCTGGTGCTCGCCACCCTCCACACCACCAGCGCCGCCCAGACCGTGGACCGCATCGTGGACGTCTTCCCACCCCACCAGCAAGAGCAGATTCGCGTTCAGCTCTCCACCACTCTGGAGGGCATCGTCTGCCAGACCCTGATCGCCCTCGCCGACGGCAAGGGACGCACCTGCGCTCAGGAAGTGCTGGTCGCCACACCCGCCATCCGCAACCTGGTGCGGGAGGCGAAGACCCACCAGATGTCCTCCGTGCTCCAATCCAGCGCCTCAGAAGGCATGCAAACCCTGGACCAAGCCCTGAAAACCCTGGTCATCCACGGCAAGATCACCCCACAAGCAGCCATGGCCGTCGCCTCCAACCCCGCCGACTTCCAGATGTACCTGCGGATGAGGTAGACGGCCTTCCTGGGAGCGCAGGCTTCCAGCCTGCTGCGGGTCAGACGTACCGGTGGATGAGGTACGCCGCACTCGCCCTCACTTGCCTTCCGCACTCCCCCCACGCCCGCCCCCGCGTCTTCCGGGTGCGACCGGCAGACGTTTGCTCTCTGACGCGCAAGACCGCCTGTTTCCACTCGTTTTCGCCACCATGGGAATCGTGCAACTTCCTTGCCTTCCGCGGAAAACCCTTGACAAGGCCTGGTATAATGGAGCGGGCAGCGTGGTGGAGGTCTCGGGCTGCCCTTTGTTGCTGGTGTCCGCCAGGAGCCGATGTGAAGACGATACCCGCTCAGAACATCGCCGAGAAGGTGGCCGACCTCTGCATCCAGGCCTGCACCGTCCTGCCGCCGGATGTGGTGGCCGCGCTGGAGCAGGCGCGGCAGCGGGAGGAATCCGCGGCGGGACGCGACGTCCTCACCAGGCTGATCGAGAACTCCGCCATCGCAGCCGAGGAATGGCTTCCCATCTGTCAGGACACCGGCATCGCGGTGGTGTTCGTGGACATTGGTGACGAAGTGCAGGTAACCGGCGGCCGTCTGCGCGACGCGATCACTGAGGGCGTGCGCCAGGGGTATGAGAAGGGCTACCTGCGCAAGTCGCTGGTGGTCAGCCCTCTCGACCGGCGCAACACCGGGGACAACACGCCCCCGGTGATGCACACCCAGGCCGTACCCGGCGCCTCGCTGAAGATCACGGTGGTTCCCAAGGGCGCCGGGTCGGAGAACATGAGCCGCCTGAAGATGATGGCCCCCGCCGAGGGGATGGAGGCGGTGAAGCGATTCGTGGTGGCGTCGGTGGAGAATGCTGGAGCAAGCGCCTGCCCTCCCCTGGTGCTGGGGGTCGGTCTGGGCGGCAGCTTCGAGCAGTGCGCGCTGATTGCAAAGCAAGCGCTTATCCGGTCGCTTTCCCAGCGCAACCCAGACCCGACGGCAGCCGCGCTGGAGGCGGAGCTGCTCGCACTGGTCAACGCCACCGGCATCGGCCCCATGGGCGTGGGCGGGCGCATCACCGCCCTGGCGGTGAATGTGGAGACTCGCCCCTGCCACATCGCCAGCCTGCCGGTGGCGGTGAACCTGCAGTGCCATGCCGCACGACACGCCTCGTATCAGTGGTGACCGAGATGGGCGCAACTGGAATCAGTGACAAGCCGATCGAACTGACGACACCGCTCTCGGAAGCCGATGTGGCCGCCCTTCGCGCCGGCCAGCGAGTGCTCATCAGCGGCGCCGTCTACACCGCCCGCGACGCCGCCCACCAGCGGATGGCGGAGGCGATTGCGCGCAGTGAGGACCTGCCCTTCGATGTGCGCGGACAAGTGATATACTACGTCGGCCCCACGCCGACGCCGCCGGGCCGCATCATCGGCTCCGCCGGTCCCACCACCGCCGGCCGCATGGACCGCTACGCGCCCATGCTGCTGGCGCGCGGGCTTCGGGGCATGATCGGAAAGGGACCGCGTTCCGATGAGGTGAAGGCCGCTTTGCAGCAGCACAAGGGCGTGTACTTCGGCGCCATCGGCGGCGCCGGGGCACTGCTGTCGAAGCGGATTATCGCCGTCGAGCTGATTGCCTACCAGGACCTTGGCACAGAGGCGATACGGCGCCTGGTGGTGGAAGACTTCCCGGCAATTGTCATCAACGACTGCTACGGAGGCGACGTCTACCTGGAGGCGAAGCTGAAGTGGCGGAGGGTGTAAAGGCGTGATCGCCATCATTGACTACGGCATGGGCAACCTGCGCAGCGTGCAGAAAGCGCTCGAGCGCGTCGGCGCGCAAGCGGAGATCATCGCCGCGCCGGAGCAACTCGGTGGCGCCGCGGGCCTGGTGTTGCCCGGAGTGGGCGCCTTCGGCCAGGCGATGGAACGGCTTCAGCAGAGCGGCTTCGACCAACTGGTGAAGCGCTGGGTGGCGCAGGACCGCCCCTTCCTCGGCATCTGCCTGGGCCTGCAGCTTCTGTTCACAGAGAGCGAGGAGTTCGGCCCGGTGAAGGGTTTGGCGATTGTGGCGGGACGAGTGGTGCGCTTCTCCGGCCCGGCCTATCAGTCGCAGGACGGCGAGCCCGGGCTCAAGGTTCCGCACATGGGTTGGAACCGCATCCAGGTGGTGCGGCCGCATCCGGTGACGGCGGGAGTGCCGGCCCACGCCATGACCTACTTCGTGCACTCCTACTACGGCGTGCCCGATGATCCGGAATGGACCGCCGTCACCACCGAGCACGGCCTTGAGTTCACTGCCGCGGTGGGGCGGGGCAGCGCCTTTGCCTCGCAGTTCCACCCGGAGAAGAGCGGAGATGTCGGGCTTCTGATGCTGCGCAACTTCGTCAGCCTGGTGCGTGAGAGGAGTGTCTGATGGAGATTATCCCTGCCATTGACCTGCGCGGCGGCAAGTGCGTCCGCCTGCTGCAAGGCGACTACGCCCGCGAGACCGTGTTCGGTGACGATCCCGCGGGGATGGCCAAGCACTGGGAGTCCCAGGGCGCCGCGCGCCTGCATGCGGTTGACCTCGACGGCGCCCGCGATGGTGAGCCGCGCAACCTGGACGCGGTCGCCGCCATCGTCACCGCGGTCCGCATTCCGGTGGAGCTCGGCGGCGGCATGCGCACCGTCCAGACGGCCCGCTGGGCGCTGAGGATCGGCCTGGACCGAGTGATCGTTGGCACCGCCGCTCTCAACCGCCAGATCGCCGAGGAAATGGCCGCGGGCTTGGGAGAACGAGTCGCCGCCTCCATTGATGCGCGCAATGGCATGGTGGCCGTGCGCGGCTGGCTGGAGACGACGGAGATCAAAGCGGTAGACCTGGCCCGGGAGCTGGCGAGTATCGGTTACCGCACCATCGTCTACACCGACATCAGCAGCGACGGCATGCTCAGGGGACCCAACCTGCCGGCGATGCGGCAGATGGTGGAAGCCGTTCCCGGGGCAAGCGTGGTCGCCTCCGGCGGCGTGACCACCGTCGAGGACATCCAGGCGCTCAAGCAGGCCGGCGTGGTCGGCGCCATCATCGGCATGGCGCTCTACACCGGCAAGCTCACCGTCCAGCAGGCCCTGGAGGCGGCATGCTAGCCAAGCGGATCATTACCTGTCTGGATGTGGACCGCGGCCGCGTGGTGAAGGGCTACAAGTTCTTCGATCACGTGGATGCCGGCGATCCGGTGGAGCTGGCCAGGCGCTACAACGTCGAGGGGGTGGACGAACTGGTCTTCTACGATATCACCGCTTCGCACGAGGGCCGGCAGTTCGTACTCGACGTGGCCGCACGCACCGCCGAGCAGGTCTTCATCCCATTCACCGTCGGCGGCGGCATCCGCAGCGTTGAGGACTTCCGCGCAGTACTCAAGACCGGGGCGGACAAGGTGAGCGTGAATAGCGGCGCGCTCAAGCGCCCGGAGCTGATCACGGAGGCGGCGGAGCGATTCGGCGCGCAGTGCGTGGTGCTCGCCCTCGATGTGAAGCGCGTAGACGGCGCACATCCGGGTCTGCCGCGCGCGGGGGGCGGCGGTCCGGCAGGTCCGCCGCGCTGGGAGTGCTATGTGAACGGCGGCCGCGTGCCCACCGGCGTGGACGCGCTGGAGTGGGCGGTGAAGGGCGAGGCGCTCGGCGCCGGTGAGATCGTGCTCAACAGCATGGACGCCGACGGCACCAGACAAGGTTATGACATCGAGCTGTGCCGCACCATCGCCGACGCGGTGCGCATCCCCGTGGTCGCCTCCGGAGGGGCGGGGACGCCCGAGCACATCTACCGGGCGCTCACCGAAGGGCGAGCCGAGGCCGCCCTGATCGCCAGCGTCGCCCACTTCGGCGCCCACGGCATCGCGGAGATCAAGCGCTACTGCGCGGAGCGGGGCGTGTGTGTGAGGCCCGTCAGCTCCGACTAAGGCCGCATCGCCCCGCCGGAGGCGGGCAGGCATGCGCCCCTACTTGCTGTGCTTGGCGAAGAACTGGTAGTAGCTGAGCTGGTAGTCGGTGGTCTCGAGCCGGTGGCCGGAGTCGGGATGCCCGATAACCTCGGCGGCGCCGCCGAGCTTGCGGAGGAGGGCGGCGGTCTCCTGGGGCGAGGTGACGCGCTCCGCGCTGTCCTTGCCGCCGTAGTGGAACATCACCGGAAGCCTTCTCACCTTGTCGGCGAGCGATCGGTCGTAGACGCCAACCACCAAGCAGGCGGCGGCGAACAGGTGGGGATAGGCCGCGGCGATGCGCCAGGCGCCGGCCGCGCCCATGCTGGAGCCCATGATGTAGACGCGATCGGGGTCAATGCTGAAGAACTCCTCCGCCAGCGCCATACTGTCAAGCACATCGTGCAGACCGGCGTCGCGGTAGCCCTCGTTGCAGCGGCCGTAGGGGTAGACTTCGATGAAGCTGCCCCGGGGGGCGTAGCGGACGAACTCGCGATCCCATTCGAAGCTCTGGATGCACCACTCGTCCTCCCCTATCTCCGGGCCCCACATGCCGTGCAAGCGGAGCATGAGCGGGTAGCGCTTGCTCGCATCGTAGTCGAGCGGCACAAAGAGACAGAAGGGCTGATCGCTGTCGTCAACGCTGCTGCGGTAAGCGACACGCACGTCGCCGCGCATGTCGGCGACGGCCTCCGGGCCGGCGCCGTGCTCCAGCAGCCGCGCCGCCGCGTCGGCACGGTTGAGGGCGCGGGACAGCTCGGCCATCTTGTCGCAGCGAAGATCGGCCTCTTCATCCTTGACGACGATGTTGTTGTCGAGGCCGGTGGTCAGAATGTGTTCGGCGGTTCTGATGGCGAGACGGAGCGTGGGGAGCCAGATGCGCGGCTCGCCGCCTGCGGCCTCGAGCCGCGCCGCGTCATCGCGATACCTGGCGATGGCAGACTGCGCGGCCGCCTCAACCGTGGACGGACCGGAGAACACGTCGAAGCGGCATGGACCTTGGCAATCAGTGTTCATAGTTACTCGTACCTCCCCCTATGCACTTGAACTGCGAGTGGGTAGGTCTTGGCGCCAATGGCGAGCGAACCCCCGGCCTCGCCTGAGAATAGGGCCTCGACATCCCCGACGCGCACGCCGATGGCGCCCTCCCGCCGCACCAGTTCCGCGGCCACCGGCTCGCCGGTGGAAAGCACGTGCAGGAAGACGTCCTCGCTGCGGGCCTGGGCCGGCTGCTCCTCGATCCGCCAGCGGCAGGAGGTGGAGGCGAGGCGGTCGCCGTCGGGCGGGAACTCGTGCCCGCCATAGGTGTAACCCTCGATGGCGTGGATGTACACCTGCTCCGGCAGCAGGCGCTGTACAGTAAGACGACCAGGGCCGTTCTTGATGGTGTAAGTGTGCTCGACGATCTCCGGCTGGAAGCGCGAGTGCAGCAGCCAGCTCTTCTGGTACTCCGCCTTGGTGCTCACCACGCGGTCGAAGATGACGAAGGTCTCCGGGCGGACGAAGACGATCTGACAAATCCAGGACGATAGCTTCTTTGGTGAGTAAGCTTTCGTGCAATCGCCTGCCAGGTAAAGGAACTCCGGCTGGTTATGGTAGGCGATGATGCGGCCCCGGGTAAAGGTCTCCCTCACCGCCTTCCACTCGTCGAGAGAAGCGACGGGCCACTCCCACTTCTTGGTCTGGCCTCCGTCGTTGAAATACTCATTCTTGGCGCCGTCGCGCATCCGGCCCCACTGCTCCTCGGGATCGAAGACGAGGATACAGTTGTGGGCGATGGTGCGCGTGAGCCAGTTCACATCGTGATTGGAGAGGTAGTTGTAGTACTCGCCGGATTCGGCGGCGAGCGTCTCGTGGCGGAAGATCTCGAAGTTGCCGGTCTCGAAGTGCTGGTGGCCGCACCAGTAGTCGCCACACTCGAACCGGAACCAGGTCGCCTCCGGCGACCAGTCGCTGCGGGCATATACCTTGCCGACGCCGAGCGCGGCGTGCGAGAGCGGGAAGGTCTCCATGGGCAGCGGCTCCTGGTCGGAGTCGGGCCGGTAGATGAACTCCAGCATCTTGGCGCCGATGGCGTCGGAGTTGCGCTTGCGGTTGGCCGCGTAGCGGGCGAGCTCGGAGCCGCGGAAGTAGTCGGCAAGCAGCTCCCGGAGGATGTGCACGCTCTCGTCGCCGGACCAGTAGCGGTCGGAGCCGTCGCCCTCGACCGCGAACTCCTCGGCACCGTTGTCGTGGCGCGGACGCGGGTAGGGGGTGAAGAGGTCGTAGGCCAGCCGCTGGTACCAGAAGCGAGCGGCCTTGGCGAAGCCGCCGTACCCCTCGACACGGCGCGCCAGCTCCAGCGCCTCGGCACAGTGCCAGACGGAGTGGCGCTGATACCAGCCGCATTCGGTCCAGCCGCCGCCGCCGCCGAACTCCTGGAGCACGGGCAACATGCGCGCTTCGTAGAGGTGCTTGATGGCGTGGTCCCGGAACGCCTGGGCCTTCGGGTTCTCACCCCAGGTGGCATAGGCAATGCGGAGATAGCACAGCGCCTTCGAGGGAGTGGAGTTATGGAACGCGTGCTCGTCGTCGGTGTACCCCTCGAGGTGGGGGTTCAGCCATTCGATCATCCGCTGGCGGTCCTCGGGCGAGATGTGGTCGTGGAAGAGGTCATAGGTGAGGGCGACATCGGTGAGCCAGATCCAGGTGTCCTGGTGCTCGTTGGTGATGCCGCGCTCCAAGCGCCGGAGCGCCCTGGCGATCAGCCTTTGAATATCCTCCTCCCCTGCCCCTTCGACCGCATGGACGATGCCGCGAGCGAGGAGTTGGTCGCTGCTCTTGATATCGTCGTATAGCTCGGGATACTTCTGTGCGCGCTCCTGGATGAAGCCCTTGGGACCCAGAAGACGCGGATGGGACTCGAGTGCAGATGCCCACGCGCCATTGGCAATGCGCGGCGCGGGGGTGGGAATGGTGGGGTTACCGGCGGACATCGGGGACAACCTCCTGCGTATTGCCGAGACAAGACTTCGGCGGGCGCGGGTACGCCCGCCGTACGAGGGATGTTCTGGGGTGCTCCGGCGAGTCCTGCTCTACGGCGCTCCCAATGGCGAGGGGATCGGCTCGGCCTGCGGCCTCTGTCTCGGCCACAGGATCCAGACTGCAAGGGCAATAACCAGAAGCTGGGTGCCGAAACCCAGCGGCCACTCAGCGACAGCCACGTTGTGCTGGATGCCGTGATGGAAACGGCTCAGCCACGCGGTGCCGGGCCAAGCCTGGAACCATGGGCCCCAAGGGGGCACCTCGTCAACAAGATCTAGCACGATGGCGGCGAAGGCGGCCCACAGGATGCGGCCGCGGGCGCGCTGTCTGCGGGCCAGGAGGAGGACGAGGGCGATGCCGATGGAGGTGTCCACGATGGCGGAGGCCACTTCCGCCGACGTTGGGCCTCCGCTCGGCGCGCCGAACATGGAGTGGGAATCGAGGTGAGGGACGATGTCGAGGACGAAGTGGGAGGCGAAGGCCAGCGCAATCGCCAGCCAAGGGCGACGCACGACCTTGCCAATGGCCGCGCCGGCCATCATATGAGGAGCTGCCATCATCGGTGCAATCCACCCGGCGCAGGAGTTCTGTGGGCAGGAGATGGACTCCTGCCCAACGTAGAGGTGCCACAGGAGTTGACCATGGCCAGTCAAGGTGTGCTGCGGCTGAACCTGCGGAGCCAGAAGCTGGTGGTGGACGAGTGCGGGTACAACCGGTGGCAGGTGGTGACGGCGGAGCGGGCAGTGTCTGCGAGGAGGACCGCCATCATCATCTGTGACATGTGGGACAACCACTGGAGCCGCGCGGCCGTGGCGCGGGAGGCGGCGCTGGTGCCGCGGATGGATGAGGTGGTCAAGGCGGCGCGAGCAAGAGGTGTGAAGATCATCCACGCGCCCTCCGAGACGATGGAGTTCTATGCCGAGCATCCAGCGAGGAAGCGGATGCTGGCGATACCGCAGGTCGAGCCGCCGGCCGATCTGCCGCACGATGATCCTCCCCTACCGGTGGACGACTCCGACGGCGGCTCGGACACAGGCGAGGCCTCCTGGCACACGGCGTGGACGCGCCAGCACCCGGGGATCGAGATCGCAGACGAAGATGTGATCTCGGATGACGGCCGTGAGGTGTACAGCTTCCTGAGGCACGCGGGCGTCGAGCAGGCGCTGATCATGGGGGTGCACACGGGGATGTGCATCCTCGGTCGCTCGTTCGCGATCAAGCAGATGGCGAGATGGGGAGTGAGTATTGCCCTGGTGCGAGACCTGACAGATGCTCTCTACAACCCGGCGCGGTCGCCGTATGTCAGCCATGAGGAGGGGATGGAGCTGATCATCGGGTATATCGAGAAGTTCTGGTGCCCGACGATAGAGAGTGGAGAGCTGAGAGGCAAGAGGTGACGGGAGGGAAGGCTGACTACAACGAGATCGCGGAGGTCTACGACGAGGCGCGGAGGGCGGACAAGCCGCACCTGGAGTGGTGGTACGCGCGGCTGGCGGAGGCGGGTGGGCTGGGACCTGAGAAGCGGTTCATTGATCTTGGATGTGGGACGGGGCGATTCGCCATCCCTCTGGCGGAGCGGACCAGCTGCGAGGCGGTGGGGCTGGACAGCTCGGAGGAAATGCTGGCGAGAGCGCGGGAGAAGGATGTAGAGGGGCGGGTGAGCTGGGTGCTCGGGGATGTGGAGGGGCTGGAGCTAGAGGCGGACAGCTGTGACTGCGCGCTGATGTCGCTGATGATGCATCATGTGCGCGATCATCCGGCTGCTTTCAAGAGCGTGTGGCAGATACTGCGACCTGGCGGGGTGCTCCTGATCAGACAGGGCACGTTGGAGCAGATCCTCAACGACGCCATGCACCGGTTCTTCCCGGAGACCATTGGGGTGGACCTGGCGCGGACGCCCATGCGATCGGAGATCGAACAGTGGCTCCGCGAGGCCGGCTTCGCGGAGGTGGAGATAGAGCTGATCAGGCAGAAGAGCGCGCAGTCAAGCGAGCAGGTGCTGGAGGAGTTCCGGTTGCGGGTATGCTCTGCTCTGCACCTGATCGGCGATGATGCGTTCTATGCCGGCCTGCGGCGAGCGGAGGAGTTCGTGGCGGAGCATCCGGAGGATGATTCACTGACCAGGGATCTGTTCACGCTGTTCGTGGCGAGGAAGGGGAACCCGGGATGAACCCGCCACACGACCGGCGGGCAAGCACAGACGGCCGCGGATAGGAGAGATGAGA
>Ga0315277_10004622_pt1 | contig 18310 bp, 12 predicted proteins | sample YL17G05_15_MG_FD_203695 | JGI IMG/M metagenome (GOLD analysis project Ga0315277, IMG submission 203695) | Sediment microbial communities from Yellowstone Lake, YNP, Wyoming, USA - YL17G05_15 | ecosystem: Environmental > Aquatic > Freshwater > Lake > Sediment | place: USA: Wyoming | collected...
GAGGTTCGCCCAGACTCAGGGTTCGCAGGGCGGCCAGCGCGGCAGCCGCCGATCGCAGGTCATCATCGGTCGGCGCGGGCTTGGCAACTTCGGCCACGGTTCGCGGGGACGTCAGGCTGGCCACGCACAACACGGCCAATGCGGCCAAGGCGGCAGAGCGTCTCATGGGGCTCTCCCCGAACGGCACACACAAGGCGGATAATTGTCCCGCGAGACCAAGTTCATTATGATCCGACATTCCCCAGAGGACGGCTCGCTGACGACCGCCGCCAGCGATATTCACAATTCTACCGGGCTTGGGCGTTTCGGCAAACGAATTGCAGGCGTCCCAAGACCTTACGGAGCCCTCCGGACAGACCATCTCCGCTTTCCCATTGTGTTTCGTGTGATTTCGGCGGCGCCCCCGTTCATTTGAACTCACCGTGCGCTCAGAATGCCGTTGCACGCGGGCGCTCTACGCCAGCGCTTCGTCGAGCGCTTTCTTCAGGTCTTGCTTGCTCGTCACGCCCGTGAAGCGCTTGGCGACCTTGCCGTCCTTGAAGACGATGAGCGTGGGGATGGCGGTGATGCTGAATTTGCCCGCCGTCTGGCGATGCGCGTCGGTGTCGAGTTTACAGATCTTGGCCTTGCCGGCGTAGTCGGCGGCGATTTCCTCCACGATCGGCGTGACCATCCGGCAGGGAGGGCACCACTCGGCCCAGAAGTCCACCAGGCACACGCCCTTGCTCGTCTCGTTCTCAAAGTTCGCGTCGGTCAGTTCGACTGCATTTGCGGCCATGGCTGCCTCCGTTCGGGGTTCGAGTTCCTGTGTATTGAGTCCGGCGGCTCAGGGCTTCGCCCTGGAGTATCACACTTCAGGGCTTCGCGTCGCCGACAAACAAACCGCAGTGGCACTTGCCGCTCCGCGCGATCTCTTCCTCGTGCGTCCGGCACGGGCACACGTTGGCGAGGTCCGTCTCCGGGTTTCCCGTGACGACGCGGCACGGGCAGTAATAGTCGCCGAACTTCACCTTTCGCCGGACGAGGCCGTCAATCAGCGCCTCGACGACCTTGTCGCTCGGATTCAGCCGGCAAGCCGATTCGGTGGTATGCCGGCGGACCCGGTCGGTGATTTCGCGGCGGTACGCCTCTAAGTCCGTCGCTTCCTTGGTCACGCAGCGCATTCCTCCGGCGCCCTGTCGCGGCGTTGAAGCGATTATAAGCCGAGGAGGCGGCACCGGTCAAGGCGCGGCGCGCCGGGCGCTTGGCGGTGGGGTGAACGACACGCGCCCCGCAAGTTTACCCGCCCTGGCGGGCGGGGCGGCTAACCAGGGCCAGCGCTTTCGCCCAAGCCGAACGCATCGTGCACGACGCGCAGGGCCTTGTCGGCCGAGCCGCGGTCGATGATACACGAGATCTTAATCTCGCTGGTGGAGATCATCTGGATGTTGACGCTGGCGTCGGCGAGGGCCTTAAACATGCGCTGCGCGACGCCGGTGTGCGTTCGCATGCCGATACCCACGACGCTGACTTTGGAGACCTTATCGTCGGCCACGACGTCGCCGGCGCCAAGTTCCTGGGCGATTCGCCGCGACGTGTCCATCGCCGTCGCGAGTTCGTCCTTGGCGACGGTGAAACTGACGTCGGCGGCGCCTTGGCGGCTGACGTTTTGGATGATGTCATCTACGACGACGTTGGCGGCGGCGATGGCGTGGAAAATCCGCGCCGCGACGCCCGGCTGGTCGGGAACGCCCCGGATCGTCACCTTCGCCAGGTCCCGGACCAGGGCCGCCCCGCGGACAGTAATGGCTTCCATTCGGCTCACCTCCTCGACGATCATCGTGCCCGGGTTTTCCGTCAGGCTGGACCGGACGTGGATGGGTATGTGGTATTTCTTTCCGAACTCGACGGCGCGGCTGTGCAGGACGCCGGCGCCGAGGCTTGCCAGTTCGAGCATTTCGTCATACGTGATTTCGTCCAACTTCCGTGCCGTCGGTACCAGGCGCGGATCCGCCGTGAACACCCCGTCGACGTCGGTGTAAATCTCGCAGACGTCGGCCTTCAGGGCGGCGGCCAGGGCGACAGCCGTCGTGTCGCTTCCCCCGCGCCCGAGCGTCGTCACGTTCTGATTCGCGTCCACTCCCTGGAACCCCGCGACGATGACGATGCTGCCTTTGGCGAACTCGTCGTAGATCCGCTGCGCGTTGACGTGCTGGATGCGGGCCTTGGTGTGGACGGCGTCGGTGACGAGGCCGACCTGGCCTCCGGTGAAACTGATGGCCCCGTGTCCGGCGGCGTGGATGGCCATCGCCACCAGCGCGATGGAGATCTGCTCGCCCGTCGAGACCAACTGGTCGAGTTCGCGGGGGTTCGGGCGGTCCGTGATCTCGTAGGCCAGGTCCAGAAGTTCGTCCGTCGTCTGGCCCCGCGCCGAGACGACCACCACGACGCTGTGGCCGCCCTGCGTTGCGCGGATGGCGCGGCCGGCCGCCCGGCGCACGAGGTCCGGCGTCGCCACGCTCGTCCCGCCGAACTTCTGGACCACGATCGCCATGCAGAGGCTACCTCTTCAGAAAATACTCCATGAGTTCGTGCCCGACGGCCACGGGGAAGCCTGCGCCAGCCGCCTCGCGCTCCGTCAGCGCCTCGCCGCGAAGGTGCTCGATGCCCGCGCCCATCATGGCGAACGGGACAGGGCGGGTTTCGTGCGTCCGCAACTCGACCGGTGTCTCGTGGTCCGGGCTGACGAGGATGCGGAACTCGCCGGCCTTTGGAAGGGCGTCCAGCAGGGGCCCCACGATGTGCGTGTCGATCTGCTCGAGCGAGCGGACTTTTTGCCTCGCATCGCCGTTGTGGCCGGCCTCATCCGGCGCCTCGACGTGCACCAGCACCAGGTCGTGGTCCTTGAGGGCCTCGATGGCGGCCTGGCCCTTGCCGGCGTAGTTCGTGTCGTAGTAGCCGGTCGCGCCTTCCACGTTAATGAGGTTCCACCCGATCAATAGGGCGATCCCCCGCACGAGGTCCACGCCGGTGATGGCGGCGCCCTGGAGGCCCCACCGCTCGCGGAACGAGCGCAAGGCGGCCCGCTGGCCTTGGCCCCACAGCCAGATTTGTGTCGCGGGCGCCTCGCCGAGGTCCCGGCGCACTTTGTTGACCGGATGTTCGGCCAGCACCTCGCGCGAGGCGTTCATGAGTTCGATAAGGTACTTGGCGTTCTTTCCTCGCGGCAGGTATTTTTTGATTGCGTAGCCCATGATGTCGTGCGGCGGCGCGGTCTCGACCCTGAACCGTGTCCCCTTGATGACGACGAGGTGCCGGTAGCCGACGCCCGAGAAGAACCGAATCCGGTCCGATCCGAGACGGTCCTCCAGGGCCTCAATCAGCAGGGCCGCCTCTTTCGTCGGGATGTGCCCGGCCGAGTAATCCACCATCTCCTCGTCGGCGACGGTCACGAGGTTGCATCGGAAGACCCAGTCGCCCTCTTCGAGCGCGATCCCGCGGGCCGCCGCCTCGATCCCCGCCCGCCCCGTGTAGCATTCCCTCGGGTCGTACCCGAGGAGGCTCAGGATCGCGACGTCGCTGCCCGGCGACACGCCTCGTGGAACGGTCTTGACGGTCCCGAGGCGTCCATTCGCCGCGATGCGGTCCATGTTCGGCACGCGCGCGACTTCGAGAGGCGTGCGGCCGCCGAGGGCCTCGATGGGCCGGTCGGCCGCCCCGTCCGGAATGACGATAGCGTACTTCATCGGCCGGCCTTTCCACGGCCGCGCGGGGGCGGCGCTTCGGTGCCTTCGAGCATCCGGATGCGGACGCTTCGCCCCACGACGACCGGTGACTCGCGGATTTCCACGAGCGCGGCCGTCACGTTCCCCTCGCGCGCCAGGTGCGTCGTGATGACGAGCGGCACGGATTCCGGATGCGCCGACTCGTGCTGAAGCACGGACGCGATGCTGATTTTGTACCGACCCAGGACGCCCGCGATCGCCGCCAGGACGCCCGGCTCGTCCACCACGTCGAACCGCAGATAGTACCGGGTCCAGATGTCCTGGATCGGCTGCACGCCCATCTGCGTCCCCCGCCCCGCCAGCCAGCCGATGTGGTCGAAGGTGATCCGCGCCCGCCCCAGCGCTGCGTCCACGATGTCCGCCACGATGCTGGACGCGGTGGGCATCTGTCCGGCTCCGGGGCCGACGTAGAACGTGTCGCCGACGGCGTGGCCGGAGACGAGGACGGCGTTGTTCACCCCGCCCACGGTCGCCAGCGGACTGTCCGCAGGCACGAACGTCGGATGGACCCGCAGGCTCAGCGCCCCGTCGACGACGCGGCCGATGGCGAGCAACTTCAGCACGTACCCCAGTTGCTTCCCGTACCTCAGGTCCGACGGGTCGAGCCCCGCGATGCCTTCGACGTACACGTCGGCCAAGCGGACCTGGGCCCCGAACGCCAGGCTGGCCAGAATCGCCAGTTTGTGCCTTGCATCCTCGCCGCTCACGTCCAGAGTCGGGTCCGCCTCGGCATAGCCTTTGGCCTGGGCGTCCGCGAGGGCCTGGGCGTACGCCTCGCCGGTGGCGCTCATCTCCGTCAGGATATAGTTGCACGTTCCGTTCAGGATGCCGAGGAGGGCCGTGATGCGGTTGGCCACCAGGCCGTCGCGGATGGCGCGGATCACCGGAATCCCTGCCGCGCACGACGCCTCGAAACTGATCGAGCGCCCCGCTTTCCGGGCCGCGTCGAAGAGTTCCGCCCCGCGCTCCGCCAGCGCCGCCTTGTTGGCCGTCACCACGTCCTTCCCGGCGGCCAGCAGCCGCTTCATGATGTCGACGGCAACCGTTGTCCCGCCCACGGTTTCGACGGCAATGGGAGTCTCCTTGTCCGCGAGGACGCGCTCCAGGTCGTCCGTCAGAAGTTCCTTGGGCACGCGGACGGCTCGGGGCCGGTTCAGCTCCACGTCGCACACGTGTCTCAGCGCCAGCCGGCAACCCGCCGCCTGCTCGAGGCGTGCGGCATCTTCCACCAGGAGCCGAACGACCCCTGTGCCGACCGTCCCGAATCCCACGATGGCTACGCCGACGGTCTTCATACGCGTTTCGGCCCTCTCCGGGCGGGTTTCGACCCCCCCGGGAACAGGAGCAAGATAAGCCTGGCTGGCCCGCCCATCAAGCGAAAAAGCCCCGTCCTCGCGACGCGCCTTTAGAGCCGCCCTGCCGGGACGGTTACGTTCGGAACCGCCGACGCTTACACTTACGACGATCGCCGATTGTGGATAACTTTTTGGCGCGAGTTTTGGGGGGTATTTTGGGGCGGTTTTTTACGGGCCACCGGCCCTGGCGCTAGCGTCCGGGGGGATTTTTCGGCGGATGGGGTGCTATTGGTAAGATGGGCTAGCGCGGATTTAGCGTTTTTTCGAGTTTTTGGCGGGTTTTGGGGCGGTTTTTGACGGTTTTGGGGCCCTATTTCGCACTCTTTCCATCCATGCCATGTGCATACCTTTATGTGCATAACTTCCCGCGGACGCGCGTAAGTGGGAGGTCGGCGGCCCGCCTTCGCCAAGGCTACGGCGGGTGAAGGAAAATCTCGCATCTGACAAAGAAACAGTGTTTGACAGCCGGTGACTGGGTAACTGGGTGACTGAGGCGGGTTGGCGGACGTCGCCGGGTGTCACCCCGACCGAAGCGGAGGGGTCTCGCCTTGGTCATTGTTGTTTGTCGTTTGCCTTTCCCCAATCTGCGCCTTTCGCAGTTTACCCGCCGCGGCGGGCGTGCTCTGCGGTCTCTGCGTTGAGACGCGCCGCTTGCTATCGGTCGCCGGCGGCGCGGCGGGGGAATCCCGAGGGGTCGGGACAGGCAGCAGGATGGGGGGCCGGAAATGCCAGTCGCTGGAAATCGTCCCATGAAAGAGCGATGCCACGTCCCCCCTAGACCGTGGCATCGCTTGGTTTCTGCTGCACGCCCGAAGGCACGACTTTATGGGCCGATGGTTGCCTTTCTACGGCCTGGTGTCGGGGGGCGACGGAGCCTTGTCGGTCCGTGGTTCGACGCGGATGACTTTGTGGACCGTTTCGCCCTCCTGAGGACGGAAATTGATGATGGCATCTTCCTCAACGGGTTTCCAGGCGACCTCGCCGGACTCGATGAGGATCTTGAAGCGACCCGGCTGTGGGAGTTTGTAGAATTTTTGGACAAGGCGGCCCTCAGGCGTTTTCTGGATGTTAGAATAGGCGTAGACATCTTCCCATCGGATGGTCGTCTGGGTATGCTCCGTGCCCACGCGCCCATCCGGGTAGTGAATTAACGTTGTGAGTGCGAATTCGGGTTCCCCGCCTTGCGTGCTTCGCCCAGTTGCTTTATAGCGATGTTCGACCATGGTTCCATCCGGCAATCGCACCGTTCGATCTTTGGGCGGCTCCATGATACGAAGATGTGCGCGGGCCAGTGTTTTCCCTTCCGGGAGCGGCGCCGGGTCGCCATTAGTCGTCTGGTATTCCAAAAAGAGGAGGGGTTTCCTGGCCGCTATCCGCCAGATGAACGGATCGGTTTCATGGGCGAATATATCCGCGACTTCAGCCATTGGCCGCGGGTGTTCATTGGCCCACACTATCCATCGCGCTGAGTCGCTACGAGGCGCGTTCGCATACAGACGCCATCGGTAGCCTACCAGCCTTGGGACTTCGAAAGTGAAGTTCCCGTCCGAATCGGCTGTTGCATGTTGAATGCCGATTTCGGTTCTGTCGGGAATCGGCGCCTTCCCGGCTTCGGCAGACACGCCATTTGCCGCCGGAGGCGATTGGTCGGCAGTCTCCTCGTCGGTGGCACCCTGAGGTTTGCGGGGGGGCATGCCACGGGGGCGCCGCGGCGCGTCTGGATCAACACCGGGAGCGAAGCATTGAAGCCTGATCCAAAGGCCTGCGACAGGCTCGTCGGTTTCAGCCGAGAGAACACGTCCCTTGAACGTAAACAGGCGGTCGGCGCCCTGCGGCACGGTGGCCTGGAGTTCGGCGCGTAGCGTGGCTTTGCCCAATGGGATTTGCACCACCGTTGGCGGCACAACGTACGGCACTCGTGGCTCCCTAAGATCGTACACGCGCCAGAAGGTCACCGTGCTTGCCTGGGGGACCAGCAGTTCGAAGGTGCCGTCCGGTCCGACCGTCACCCCTGTAGTGTTTGTGCACTTTTGCGCGCCGGGCATTTCAACCGAAAGCCACCGGTTCGTGGATACATCTCTTAAGTAAGTATATTTGGCCGACAACGAGAATGTCTGATCGAGTTGCGAGCCTTGAGGGAGCTTGACCCGGCCTTCGATACGGCAGAGGCGCACGCCCAGCAGCGTTCTTTCCCAAAGCCGCACGTCAGGCGGGCGACCATCTCCCCCCGGGGCCGCCGAGTCCGGCGCCTCCGCAAAAACAGCAGCACCCAACAACAGAACAAGCAAGATCCGATACGGCATGACCACAATATGGTGTCGCATGGCACGTCCTCCCAGTGTGCAGGGTTGGTGTCTGTGCGCCTATTCATACCAAGTAATGTTTCCTTCAAACGGCCCGGTGATCCACAAGTTAGACGTGCAGTCGAACGAAGACATGGCCGAGGTGGCCTCCACTTCGTTGGCGCCCTGAACACCCAAGACGATCGTGTCTCCCACATCCAAGAGGTTACTTTCGCCCTGTTTAGCCGGATAATGGTATGCCCCAGCCGCGATAAACTCTGTGTGTCCGTTGCCACCAGAAAACTTCCACCGCAAATGCGTGCATCTTTCAGTTTTCAGTTCCGCCGGATCGAGCGTTTCACCCCACGGAACGCGCACGACCCATGTATCCACCGCACAGGTGACCATTCTATCCTCATGCTCATCACCTTCCGAAAACGCATGCCATACAGAAGCCGCACTCAAGCCAATCCCTACGATTGCTGGCAGGGGGTTGCCGGTAGCAAGCCCAATGCCACCAACAATGATGCTGCTCGTGGAAAGCCCCAGACCAGCCAAGTCGGGCCCCGTGTGCTCCCAAGCAACGGCATCATGCTGCAAGTAGCAATCGCCACTAAGTTCACCATAGGCCGCAGACGCGGGCTGGTCCGCATGCGTTAGGTCAAGATCCCACACGCCGTTTTCACCTGAGGCCATGGGGCACTGTCTGTCAAGAGCATACGAGACGGCCGTGCAGCCAACAATTTCGTATGGCGCGGCGGAGGCCTTCCACTTGTAGCCGGCCGGCCCTCGAACCCCTCGATCTCCCGAAGCGGCCGGCCCTGGCCTCAGTCAAGCGGTCTCAGGGCTTCTCCCATACGAACTGGCCACGTTCGTCCAGGTGACCGCGTTCGGCCGTCGCCAGTTCGTCTTCTGTGATGGCAAGCGTCGGCTTCTGCTGGGCCGGAAGCGTGATGGTGCGCTGCAGCCGGCACACACGTTTACCGGAGACCAGACCAAGGCGGTATATGCCCGGCACGACCCAGAGGTCGAAATGGCCGTCCGCGGTGAGCCTCGAACTACTCCACAGGATCCCCTCATTCTCAGGAATTGCAACGATCCCGTCGTATGCCTCGACCGCTTGGCGCGGCAGCGCTATTTGGCCCTGCCAGCGGACGGGTTGCGGAACAGTGATGTCAGCGGTGCGGTCCTCCTCTCCCATCGTGAACTCAAACTGCTTCAGCCTGCCAATTCCAGTTGGGCGCTTCGAGTCGCCATCTACAACCATGAGGACGTCAACCAGATACTTTCCCGACGTCAAAGTCGCCGTGAACTTGCCTTGCTCGTCCGTTTTCGGGCAGGCGTAGCGTGTTGCTCCCTTAGGCTTAAACTCGATGCTTGCGCCAGGCAAAGGCTGGCCCTTTTCGTTCAGCACCCTGCCCCGGAAAAGGGGGTACCGAAGCAATTCAACCGTCAAGGGCTCGGGGTGCGGAACGGTCACGCGGAGTTCCTTCGGGATATAATTTTCGGCGCGAAAGGTGAGGACATGTTCTCCCTCCAGAAGTCCAGGGATTCGAAAGCGGCCATCGGCGTCCGTTGTCACCTGCTGCCGCGATTCTCCCCCGCAAAGCACCGTCCCGACAATGGGCAGGTGAGAGATTTTGTCGACCAAGGTGCCCTCCAAGAGATGCGCCTGGAGTGGACGTAGAAATATCTCGACCTTCTTGGGGAGCGGCTCTCCTTCGCGGAGCGTGAACCGGCCAGTTCCTTCGACAAGGGCATACTCTTTTCGAAGGGGGGAGGAAGGGTGCAACAAGATCTCGTGTTCTCCGGGAGGCACGTTGTAGAAGGTCACGGAGTGCGGCTCCATCGCGATACCGCCGCTATCTGGATGACCCTTTAGTTCCAAATGCTGACCGTGGGACAACGCGAACGAACCGGGCTTCTCGCCCTGAATCGCAACGACACACACCACGTTTCCATCCCATCGTTTACAGGCTAGGCGAAGGGGGCGCGACAAGGCATCGGACACCACCTCGACGCGCGAGTACCAGTAGCCCAGTTCGTCGCGCTTTGTGACCTCCAAGTCATATACCACGTTTTCTAGGAGAGGTACGGCTATCGCGAAGTTGCCCTCGCCGTCCGTGGTTATGGTTCTTTTATAGATTTGGTTTCCCGAAGGTTCTAGGAATCGTACGCACACGGTTGCGCTCGACAAAGGTGCCCCTGCTTCGATGGTGACGGAACCGGTCACGGCTGCCTCCGGTGCCTTTTGGAACCCCCATGTTGCTCCCTCAACAGCCTTCCGGTCCGCGCCCACCTCGACTTCGACGCTGCCGAGCAACAAGTCTCGGCCCACCTGAGCGTAGCCAGCAGGTCGCACCGTCAGCCTGATTGGGCCGCGGGGCATCCCCTCAAGCCGAGAAGCCGGAATCCGGAACGCGAATCGCCCGGCCTCGTCCGTCCGAAAAGTGGCCAATCTTTTGTCGCCGGCGTACACACAGAACTCTCTGTGTTCGGCCGGCTTCGACGCCCCTTCGTGCCTTACGACAATCGTTCCCGACACCTGAATGTCTTGGGGGATGTCAGCCTTTCCCGGCACTCCCCCATGGGCATCGGCGGATAGCACACACAGCAGCGCTACCACGAGCACTTTCTGTGGACGCATAGACCACTCTCCTCTCAGACAATGACGCGGGAGCTACTCCTGCTGCCATACGTAGTTCATGGTATTCGTCTCGACGTTGGTTTCAATATACGCGCTGGCCGTGGGCGTTGGGTCGTGGAAGTAAGACTGGTTTTGCGCGCAAACGGCCCACTCGACAAACGCTTTAAAAGTGTCTCCGACCTTCGCGTTGCAGTAGTCCCCTGGTAGATATGGGAAACATCTGAACATAGCGATGTAGGGTCCCCCGATTCCCCCGCCGCCGTTCGTTTGTATAGCAATCGGATCGCCAGCCCACACCTCTTTTCCCCACCCCCAACGGAAGGTGGCCTGCGCAAGTAATTGGAATCGTTCGTCGCTGTCGTCAATAGAGTCAAACTCGGCAGCAACCGAGCACAGAATGCCCAGCGCGCTAACCGGAATGCCTACCCACGTGGCTGATGCCGCCAGACCGATGACGGACAACGCCATCCCGGTTTGATGGAACGCGGCCTGACGGTAGTCGTAGGCCTCGCCGCCATTCGGAGCCGCCAAGGTCCAGACCATTGTTCCGTTGGCCGGCGCCCATCCCTCCGGTCGGCACCCCCCCTGTGTTTTTGTCACATCAAGGTAAGTTCCCCAGAACGGCGACTCCTTGAGGCCAAAGTTGACAAGCGCGTAGTTCATCGGCCCTCCGCCGACACTCGTAGCACGCCAGACCTCATTCGCGGGGCTATACCAGTCCTCATCATCCATTAGTTCTGCATGCGCCGCATAGAGGCCTGTGTAAGCGCAAGCGATATCGCCGGGCGACTCCACAAATCCCGGGTCCGGTGACTCAAAGTTCTCGTCATATAGCGGGAGACCTTGAGAAGCGCGGTACTCGAAGTAGTCGTCTGATGGTTTCATGCCGCTGGCAAGTGGTTCATCCTTACAAATGTGGATAGTCCGGCAGATACTGTTGGCATAGCGGACATTCTCCACCTCACGATTGTACGACGCGGTCGTCGTGACAGTAGCCACATTGGTTTCCTCAGAACCGCGCCTGACTGTCATGTCAACGACGACGTCAAGGTCCGCGGAACTGGTCCAGTTTCCCGCCCCCACGTGCACATCCGCCATGTCCCCTTTGGTAACGGTAAAGCAGTATTCCTTTGCCTCCCCGTTATCGCACTCCGTTGCCTCCCAAGACGAAGCGAAAAGGTGTGCGCTCACCGTGTCCCAAGGATTGAGAAACGCACCCAGCCAGAAGCGAAGCGTGATGGCGCTGGCATCGTCCGCCACCCACACGAGACCATCGCCTATCCCATCGATCTCGAATTTAAAGGGGAAGTCCCCGTCGGAGTCGCAGAGGATGTAACTCGGATCCTCCGTGCCTTCCTCGTCAACCTCCAAGTGCTCTACGAGTTTCGTGCGCGCGAAGATGACGTCAATCGTCTCGCTGCAATCCGGAGTGGTGGCCGTGAACGTGTATACACCCGGGCTTTGCGCCTCGAAGTGGACCTCATGGCCTGTGTTGCCGTTCACCCATCTTCCTGGCCCCCCAGCGAATCCCCATGTAACGTTGCCCTCGGGATCTGTCAACTCAGGGTTCTTCCACGCGGTGAGGGTAATATCGATCACGCTGGGGTTGCCGCTAGTCCATTGTCCGCACAGGAGGGTCGTCGGAGAATACCTTGTCCCCGCCCATGGTGTCGCGGCCGCCGCCCCACTGGGGTCGTCAATCCCCTTCAGAAATAAAGTTGCCTCTTGTCCTTGACCTGGCTCCCCGCCGCCCTCCTGGGCCAGGGCCGAGGGGGTGACAAGCAAGCCCCAGACGCCGAACGCCAAACCGACCACAGCCAATCCTACCGCCCAACGCCGCCAACTTCCTTTCGCTACGGTACGCATGATGCACCTCCCTTTCTCTATCGCTCGCCGGCGCGGCGAGCAACATTTTTCTTTATATCTTGCCGCCACCGCTCAACTTGCCAACTTTCAAGCGAACAGAGTTCCCGCAGATTTGCCCCGGTGAAGCCGGGGCTCATCTGCGGGCGTTAAACGGCACGCTCGCCCGTTCCTCGCGCGCGGGCAGGTCCGTCGCCCCCTCGCCGGCCCCCGCGGGACGCAGGCCTTGCTCCTCCAGATACCGCGTCACCACCTCGTACCCCTTGCCCTCGTAGGAAAATGTCTTGCCGTCCCACCGGAGGGCCTTCTCGATCTGGCGGGCGGGGGTCTTGCCGAGGAGGGTCTGGCCCGCCTCCCACTTCTCATAGAGGCCGAGGCGGTAATAGCACGTGGCGGCGCGGGCGTAGAGTTCCTGTTTCACCGGCCCGGGCTGGACCTCCTTGAGGGCCGCAAGGTACCACCTGAGGAGCGGGCTATAGAAGTGCACCCCCTCCGTGGCCCACCACGCGGCGTTCCAGAGCCGCATCCGCTCCAATTCGTCGAACCCCCGCACCGCCGCGTCGGAACAGCCAGCGCCCAGTAAACTGGGCGGCGAACCAGGCGCGCCGAGCGGCGAACCAGGCGCGCCGGGCGGCGAACCAGGCGCGGTCGCGCCGGGGCGGAACCGCTGGGCGCGCCCGCCGCCGGCGCGGGACTCGGCCAGAAGCGTCTGGACCTCCCGGGCCTCGGCCAATTTCATCGCCTGCCACTCCTCCAACGTGTGGAAGTACGGCACGGGATACTCGTCCACCAGGTCGAGGAAGACGCCGGCCAAGTTTGTGTTAAAGGAATGATTTCGTCTTACCTCGATGGCGACCACAATCGGCCCGCGGACGAGGAACCGCTTGTACGACCCGGGCCAGAAGTCCCGCATCCGGCCGCGCGCCAGTTCCGGCCGGCCCTCGAACCCCTCAATCTCCCCAAGCGGCCGGTCTGCCGGGTGCGGACGGATCGACAACCGATAGTCCCGGAAGCGATTGTTCCCGTTCCCGTAGTGTCCGTCCTTGTTGAAGTTGTAGAGCGAGAGGGTGTAAAGGCCCGGCGGGATCCGCAGCGTGCAATAGAGGTTGGGCCCGTCTTGGGCTATCGAATACACCTCGCCGTGGTCGTCCCAATCGGCCTGCCGGCGGGTGAAGTCCGGCGTCATGTAGCCTTTCACAACACGGCTGTGACAGTACGTGGGAGGCATTTCGAGGGTGTTAGGGTTCTTCGTGTGGAGCCAGTCGACCCAGTAACGGAGCGAGTCGCCCTTGGCGCAGTTCGGGCCGATCCGGGCGCACTTCTCGACCTTCTCGGGCCCCGCGCCCCACTCGTAGTTCTTCGGCGAGCAGATCGCGCACCAGCAACCCCAATAGCGACCATACCGGCCGAGGCAGTCGCCCTTGGTCAGCCAGTCGTCGTCGAGGCGGACGACGGCCGGCTGCTTCTCGGGCGGGACGAAGGGGACCCTCGCCAGGTCGGCCAGGAGCGCGTTGAGTTCCGCCAGCGTCGGCGGGGCGGCGGGCGCGGGCAGCGGCGGGTTCGCCGCGGGGCTTGCCCCGCGCTGCGAACGGCCAGCGCCCGGCAAGCCGGGCGGCGAACCAGGCGCGCTAGCAGGTCTGGCATCACGCGGCGCAGCATCGGATGCGGCCCCCTTCAGCCGCGCAAGGCCGCCGCCGTAGGTCCCCGCCCACACGTCGCCGCCGCCCGTCACCGCCACGTCGAAGACGTAGTCGTCCGGCAGCGACGGCGGAACCTTGGGCGGCTCGCCCGCCTTGGACTCCGGCCGCCAGGCTCTCCGGTACGACTTCAGTTCGCCGGTCCGCCCATCCAGGCGCGCCAGGCCCAGGTGCCGCGTGGCGATCCAAAGGCGCCCCGACGGGTCCTCAGCCAGGCCGCGGCAGTAGTTCGCGTAGGGCTGGTTCAAGAGGCCTTGCCAACTCGTCCAGGTCAACCCGCCGTCGCGCCCCATCCCCAGGCCGTAGTTGGTGCTATACACGACTGTGCCGTCCCGGAGCACCAGCAGGTCGTTGGAGAGGTTGGAGGGGAGTCCGGGGCCGGTGCCGCCATTGAGGCCGGGCGCCTCGCCGGAGTCGCCGGAGCGTTCGGCCGCGGCACGGACGCATGTCCATTTCTTATAAGGCGGATCGGCCCAGGCCAGACCGTCGCACTCCGTGCCGACCCACACGCGGCCGCGCTCATCAACGGCCAAGGCGTAGATTTGGTCGGAGGGAAGACCGCTCGTGCTTCGTAGCGAAGAAGCATCGCTACTTCGCAGAGTAGCATCGGCGCGCGTGTAGGTCCGCCACGTGCCTTGGCCACTCGACGGATCGGCCTTCAGGTCCGGCGACCAGCACACGAGGCCGTGGTCCGTGCCGATCCAGACGTGGCCGCGCTTGGAGTCGGCATCGGCCGCGATGGCGAACACCCGCTCGCCCGCGCAGCCGTCCAGGACGCCGAAGGTGCGCCACTCGACTCCGTTGTACACAGCGACGCCCTGGTTCGTTGTGCCGACCCACACACGCCCGGCCGCATCCACCGCGATCGCATAGACGTGCTCGGTGTTCGGACCGTCCTTCCCGGTAAATTGCTTCCACGCCTCCGGCTGCGCCGGGTCGGCCGAGAGGTCCAGCCGCCAGAGGCCCTTATCCTCGGTCCCGATCCAGAGGGCGTCGGCGGCGGCGCAGAGGGCCGTGATAAACTTGCCGGGGCGGTCAAATACCTTCCAGTCTTCCGATGCGGGTTGGGGTTGGGTCGCGGCAAAACCGGAGACGATCAGAAAAACTACGATGCCGACGGACGCGAGCCGCCACGCGAACCGGCCGCGACGCTCGGCTTGGCGAGCCATGTGCATCCCCCCTTATCCTGACGTGCTGCTTCTTCTCCTGTCTTTGCTTACAAATCGGAGCATACCCGACCTGCCCCCCCTTGTCAAGAACAAAACGTTCGGTTGGGAAGCGCATTTTTTCAGCGACACTTTTTCCATTGGACAGGGTTTGTCTGTTGCGGTAGTTTGCTTGGTCAAACCGCACAGCCAAGGGAAAGGAATCGGAACCATGTCCACTCGCGTCAACCGTCGGGCCTTTTTGAAACACTCCGCCGCCGGGGCGGGGCTAGTCATCCTCACGGGCTCCGCCAGCATCCGGGCCTACGCCGCCAACAATAAACTCAACACGGCCCTCATCGGCGTGGGCGGGCAGGGCGGTGCCGGCCACGGCATGGCATCCGGCGAGAATGTTGTCGCCCTCTGCGACGCGGACTCCAGCCGCATGGCCGGCTTTGCCCAGAAGCAGCCCCAGGCCAAGACCTACACCGATTGGCGCAAGGTCTACGACAATCACAAGGACCTGAACCTGGTCCTGGTGGCCACGCCCGACCACACGCACTTTCCGGCCGCCTACTCGGCCGTCATCCGCGGCGCGGCCTGCTACTGCGAGAAGCCGCTGACCCACTCTATCTGGGAGGCCCGCACCCTGGCCGAGGCCACCCGCAAGCACAAGGTCCCCACCCAGATGGGCAACCAGGGCCACGCCAACGAGGGCAACCGCCGCATCGTCGAATGGGTCCGGGCCGGCGCCATCGGCACCATCAAGGAAATCCATACCTGGACCAACCGGCCCGTATGGCCGCAGGGCAAACTCGGACCGTTCAAGAACGCCGAGCCGCCGGCCAACCTCGACTGGAACGCCTGGCTGGGCGTGGCGCCGCAGCGGCCGTACTTCGTGGATGATAAGGGCGGAAGCCCGGTGCATGCGTTCAAGTGGCGCGGCTGGTTCGATTACGGCTGCGGCGCCGTCGGCGACATGGGTTGCCACACCTGGGACAGCGTCTGGTGGTCGATGGACCCGCGGGCCCCGCTGTCGGCCGAGCCCATCAGGGTGGTGGACCTGGGGACCGAGACGTTCCCGAGGCAGATGATCGTGAAGTGGGAATTCGGCCCCAGCGCCGCCGACTCGCCGGTCAAGCGGCCCGCCTTCACCGCGTTCTGGTACGAAGGCGGCCTGAAGCCCGAGGTGCCGGAGGAGATCAAGAACGATCCCACGCGGCAGAAGAAGGAACTGCCCGGCTCAGGCAACCTGTACATCGGCGACAAGGGCAAGATCCTCGTCGAAGGCGATTACGGCGACAGCCCGAGACTCATCCCGCAGGCCAGGATGGATGAATTCAAGGCCGGCGACATGCAGAAGATTGAGAGAATCCCCAACTCCATCGGACACCGTGAGGAACTGCTTGTCGCCTGCCGCGGCGAACAACCGTGGGACTATCCGAAGTCCAACTTTACCTACGCCGGCCCGCTGGTCGAGGCCATGAACCTGGCCAACGTGGCTGTCCGCGTCGGCCAGAAGGTTACCTGGGACCCCAAGAACCTCAAGTGCCCCGGCTGCCCGAAGGCCGACGGGCTCATCAAGCGGCTGTATCGCAAGAGTTTCTGGGCCGTCTGATTTCGCCGGAACCTGGCGATTCGCCTCGGCCGAAAGATCGAGTACGACGTCGTCGCTATGAAAGCGAAGAATTGCCCCGAGGCCGACGCCCTCATTCGCCGCACGCCTCGCCCCGGCTGGTACCTGTAAGTGGGCGGCATCCTGGCAGCGCCGGGCGCCGGTGACCCGAAAATGCAGTTGCATACGGCGGAAGGATGGGTTATATTCTTTCCAGTGGGTATCACGTCCTCAGCCGGGAAAGGAGCACGTCCATGGCGGTTTCCGCCGAGCGCCGACAGCACCAGCGGTTCGACGTTCCCTGTCGCCTGCGACTCGAACTTCCCGACGGACACGGGCTCCGTGCGCGGGCGATCAATGTGAGCGACGGCGGGGCCTATTTTGCGGCCGAGAAGGTCCCGGCCGTCGGCCAGGAGGTCAGCGTTCGCCTCGGTATCCCGCGTGACACGGCCAACACGTTCTTTCTGGAGCAATTTGCCGCCCGCGCGAAGGTCATCCGTCACGATGCGCCGCACGAGGAAGGAGTCGGCGTCGGCGTCGCCCTGCGATTTGAGAAGACCCTTCCTCTCGACCTGCCGTAGCCGGCCCGCGCGTCAGGATTTGTCCTCGTAGACGATCCGCCCGCCGACGAGCGTCCACTTCACCCGACCGCGCACCATCCATCCCGCGAACGGGCAATTCCGCGCCCGGGACGCGAAATGCGCCGGGTCGATGACCCACGGCTCGTCCGGGTCGATGACCGTCACGTCCGCGGCCGCGCCGACTGCCAGTGTGCCGTAGGGCAGACCCAGCACGCGCGCAGGATTAATCGTCAGACGTGCCAGCAGGTCCGGCCAATCCAGGACTCCCGGCTCGACAAGCGCGCGGACGTAAACCGCCAGCGCCGACTCCAGGCCGATCATGCCCGGCGGCGCCGCGACGAGGCCTTTGGCCTTCGCGGCGGCGGTGTGCGGCGCGTGGTCCGTGGCCAGGCAGTCGATCGTCCCGTCGCGGACGGCCTCGACCACCGCGGCCACGTCCGACGCGCTTCGCAGCGGCGGGCTCACTTTGAAGACGCTTTCGCGGCCGCGGAGAGCCTCATGCGTGAGGGCGAGGTGATGGGGCGTGGCCTCTGCGGTGACGGGAGCGCCCTCGGCCTTCGCGCGGCGAACCGCCGCCACCGCACCCGCCGTTGAAGCGTGAGCGATGTGGACCCGGCAACCGGCAACGGTTGACGCCCGGCAAGCGCGCTCGACCGCGGCCGTCTCCGCTTCGGAAGGGATCCCCGGCAGGCCGAGCGCGAGCGTCATGGGCCCGTCGTTGACGATGCCGCCGGCGGCGAGGCGAGCGTCCTCGCAATGGCAGATGGCGACCGCGCCGATTGACGCCGCCCGGCGAAGGACCGCCTCGAACACTTCCGCGTCGGCGACGTCGGAACCGTCGTCGCTGAACGCGACGGCGCCGGACGCTTTCATCGCCGCAAGGTCCGCCGGCTCTCTGCCCGCCCGGCCGCGAGTCATCGCCCCGACGGGAAGGACGCGCGCCAGGCCGGTCTCGCGGCCTCTGCGAATGTAATAGGCCACGGCCTCGGCCGAATCCATCGGCGGGTCGGTGTTCGGCATGGCGCAGACGGTCGTAAAGCCGCCCCCGACCGCCGCCGCAGCACCGCTTGCGATGGTCTCGGGCAGGCCCTTAAGGTCCGGTCTTGAGATGGGCGGCTCGCGGAGGTGGACGTGCAGATCAATGAAGCCCGGCGAGACGATCCGTCCGCGGCAATCGAGGGTGCGGTCGGCGGGGCCGAGTTTGCCGGCGGGGCCGATGCGTGCGATGAGGCCGCCTTCTATTACAAGGTCGCCAACTTCGTCGCGCCCCGCTTGCCCCGTTGGGGCCTGCCCCGCCGGGGAGGCGGGATCGATGATGCGGCCGCCCTTGAGGAGAAGACTGGCCACGCTCCACTCTCCGC
>Ga0315277_10004624_pt1 | contig 18308 bp, 9 predicted proteins | sample YL17G05_15_MG_FD_203695 | JGI IMG/M metagenome (GOLD analysis project Ga0315277, IMG submission 203695) | Sediment microbial communities from Yellowstone Lake, YNP, Wyoming, USA - YL17G05_15 | ecosystem: Environmental > Aquatic > Freshwater > Lake > Sediment | place: USA: Wyoming | collected...
AGTTCTAATGGAGTATCCCCTAATTTCGCATCCTGAGTGATGACGCTTAATCCCTGGTTATCAAAATCGATCTGGCCAGAAGGCAGGAGAAAAGGCTGCGGGACTCTGGCAAAATCTACTCTCATGTCCTTAAGAGCCACCTGACCTTTAAAGTTCGGCAAAGTTTTACCTTTAAGCTCACCTTTCAGCGAAGCAGTCACCCTCATTTTGCCGACCCCTTTTAGCTGTGACAGAGGTGAGTTCTTATCTGCAGGAATAGAGGACAACAGGTCCTGAATCGATATATCTTTTGAGTTGAGAACCAGATCAGCCTGCGGAGTCGTTTTCAGGTCTCTTACCACGCCTTTTATCTCCAAGGATATTTTAGCCAGATCGATTTTGACCTGTTCGACATTCAGGGAGTCACCAGGAAAGTTGAAGCTCACTTTGTGCTGGAGCATGAAAGAAAGTTCCGGGAGTTTGCTTTTGAACCCTGGTAGTTTCAGGTCAATTTTCTGGATGGAAAGTTTTCCTTCAGACCTTCCGTTCTCATACTTTTGATCCATCACCAGCTTCCCTTTTTGCTCTATTCCTCCTAAGAAGATTCTGCTGCCGTTGGACAGGTCGTCATAAGTAAAACTCCCGTTTTTTATCTGCACGTTCTCAAAAAGGATTAAAGGCAGTGGACCACCACCGCTTTTCATCAAATCAGCAATACTCAGAACCCCGTCCCTGTTTTTCTCGATGAAAATCTCCGGCTGATCCAAGATTATCTTCCTTACCTCAATCCTCTTCTTCAATAAGGGCCAGAATTTTACCCTCACGGAAAAGTTTTTGATTTTGAAAAGGTCCTTCTGCTCGTATCCCGGCAGGTTTGAAATCTCAAGCCCTTTTATATCCACACCCAAACCTTTGAAGATTGAAGGAGAGAGATCTTCGATTGACACCTTCCGGTTTAAAGCTTTTTCTACCTGCGGCTGGATCATAGCTAAAAGCTTCTCTTTGGTGAAAATAAGCTTTACCGCCACGGAGACGATTATCAAAAGTGCGATGATAATCCCCGCCATCCAGAGAAAGATCTTCCAGCCTTTTTTGATTTTCATCTTATACCTCTTTTTTTATTCTTCACGTCATTGCGAGGAGTCCATTTGGACGACGAAGCCCATCTGGGCTTTGTCTCGCCTACGGCGGACTCGCAATGACAGAACAACTTGTTTTGCAAGGTTAAAGCCTTGCCCTATGGACTTTTTTACCACGTGGGTCAGGCATCCTGCCTGACCAGAACAGACAAGATGTCTGTTCCACCTTCTTTTGCTCCGCAATATGCAGATCCCTACGATTTTCTTACAAATTGTAACTTTCACCAATACTAAGAATCCTCACTTTAGTTTTGGACCCCTTTAATTTCTTGGAAAGACCTTCGGGTCCTGTTTGATAACCTCGAAAGTATCAAAATGCATTGGAATGACCAGCTTGGGTTTCAAAAATTCCACTGCTTTTACTGCATCCTCAACTCCCATCGTAAAGTTGTCCCCGATAGGAATTAAGGCAACATCCAGCTTATTCAATTGACCGATCAATTTCATATCCGAGAAAAGCCCGGTGTCTCCTGAATGATATACATTCTTTCCACCGAAATTGACCACAAATCCGCACGGGTTGCCTGTGTAGGTTATCTGCTCGTCAACTACGGCCGAACCATGATGGGCAATGGTCAGTTTGACTCTGCCGAAATCGAAATTGTAGCTTCCACCTATATGCATCGGATGCACGTTAGCCCCTTTTTTCTGACAGTACATCGCCAACTCAAACGGAGCAATGATCAGGGCATTGTTGCTTTTAGATATGCTGATAGCATCACCCAGGTGGTCCCCATGCCCGTGAGATACAAGCACAGCCTCGACCTTTATATCCTCCGGCTTATTCTTCGCTAACGGATTGCCAGAGAGAAAAGGGTCGAAAATGATTTTATGTTTTTCATCCTCTAAGGTAAAACAGGCGTGACCTAAATAAGTCAACTTTATCATAATCCCTCCATTTTTATTCTCGCATTTTCTTCTCCTCAATTTAAAGGCTGCCCAACTTTTGTCAAGGAAAAAGCCACTTTCCGTACTTCATAAAAAACAATTAGACAATGTAGGGGCACAACATGTTGTGTCCCTACACATGGTAGCCGCAGACTTTAGTCTGCGTTACGATATTTATACGCAAGCTGAAGTCCTGGACGCGGATCCGTAGGACTTGCGGCTACCATTCAATAAAATCGTTTGACTCTGGTCTAAAGTGATTTATATTATCAGCTACTGGTAACTGAAAAATGGCAGAAAATCAGGATGAAAAATGGATGAGGGCGGCTTTGCAGGAGGCAAACTTAGCCCTTAAGAAAAAAGAGGTGCCAGTTGGCGCGGTGGTGGTTTATCAGGATAAGATAATTGGCAGAGGACATAACCAGACCGAAACGCTGAACGATCCAACTGCTCATGCCGAAATCTTAGCTATTGGAGCAGCAGCCAATTATTTAAACTCCTGGCGACTTTCAGAAGCGGTCTTATACGTGACCCTGGAACCCTGCGCAATGTGTGCCGGAGCAATAGTGCTGGCAAGAATGAAAAAGTTAGTCTTCGGAGCTTTTGACCCTAAAGCCGGAGCGTGCGGTTCACTCTATAATCTTGTCAAGGACAAAAGACTCAACCATCAGGTAGAGGTCGTACCTGAGATTTTGAAAGAGGATTGTTCAGCCTTACTTCAGACTTTTTTCAAAGAGTTAAGAGAGGTAAAAGATGAACCATAGCCGTAATGAATCTCTTGAAAAGATGCATACGAAGATTCTACAATTAGGGATGGTCATGGACATCTTTTTACCAGTTGTCATATTCTTTTCAGCCATTTATCTCCGGGATAGATTCGTTTCCATAAAGAGTCCGATGGATCTAGACATGATATTCTATGTTTTACTTGCCCTTAGCGCAGCAGAAGCTATCACTATATTCATCCTTAAAACTAAATCCTGGAGACCTTATATTAAGAGAAAATTCCAGGAAAATCCTCAGCTCACAATAGAAAAGGGTCTATTTGGATTCGGAACAATTATCTATGTGCTTTGTTTTTCGCCCACAATCTACGGGCTGGTTTATTATATTTTAGGCGGAACTTGGGAGCACTTTGCTCTGTTTGTGGCGATAACTTTTCTCTTTTTTCAGTTGTTCAAACCCAAAATGGAGGAACTTGAAAAGTTGAATAAAGAATTTAACACGAGCGATTAATGTTTTTGATTTGATTTTGTTGTTTTTTTGTTCTTTTACAAACTCCAAACTCACAAACGAACAAACTGTATTCCGGAGAGGTGCCGGAGTGGTTGAACGGGACGGTCTCGAAAACCGTTTACCCCTTATGGGGTACGGGGGTTCGAATCCCCCCCTCTCCGCCATATTTTTTAAGATTTTGCTTGACAAAGACTTATAAGATGGCTATATTAGGTTGTGCCAAATTTGTGCCATATTCAAGTCAAAACAACTCAAAATAACCAATAACAGTTAAAAACAACCATAAAGCGTAAACTTTTTTCTAATAAGCAGTTAGTCCATAATTTATTGCTTGGCAACAAGTTGCATAAATCTATCTTTTCGAATCCCGGCCTCTCCGCCATTTATCAGGTTCATGGCCTTTGGACAGTATGTCGAAAGGCTTTTTATATGTGGGGTAAAGCTTACCAGAAATCCTCTCACCCAGTTCAAAATTTGTAGGGATTCCCGCCCTTCAAGTCTAACTAAGAATAAGTAATACCTCAAAAGACAATGTCTTATCTTAGATTTCCTTAAAGATAAGACTAAAAACATCTGAATACTCAAGAATTTCCTTGACAAAATAGAAGGAATAGTTATTATTCATTTATTGGGGACTGTTAAGACATCTTGCCTACATAGAGAGCCTCAATTAAGTAAAAACCATTGACAATTTAGCAATTCCATTTTTAACCTCATACAGGGAGGTGACGGCAGCTGTATTGGTAGTTTGCTGGTGTTTTTTTTGTAACAAAAAACGGATAAGGAAAAGAAATTTGAGAAGAAGGAGGAAGGAAAGATGAAGTTCAGGTTAACTTTTATTTTGGTAGGGCTTCTTTTAGTCTGTTTCACACTCCGGGCTGAAGCACAGAGCTGGGAATGGCTCAATGGTCCCTATGGGGGGGATGTTACAGCCCTGGCCACAAATTCGAGCGGGCATGTCTTTGCTGGAACAGGAGGTGCTGGTGTTCTCCGTTCCACAGATAATGGGGGGAGCTGGGAAATACTTAACCCCGGTGTCATAATCAGGAACGTTGTCCAAGCTCTTGCAATCAACCAGAGCAGTGGTCATATCTTTGAGGGAACATATGATGGTATTTTTCGCTCCACTGATAATGGAAGCAACTGGGTAGCAATTAATAACGGCTTGTCCAATACCCAGGTTTCCAGTCTTGCTATAAATTCAAGCGGTCACGTTTTTGCTGGAACATTATGGGGTGGTGTTTTTCGCTCTACTGATAATGGCGATAGCTGGGTAGCAATTAATAACGGTTTGACCGATCTCTATGTTCTATCTTTGGCTATCAATTCCAGCGGTCACATCTTTGCTGGAACAGCTGTCGGCGGTGTTTTTCGCTCTACCGATAATGGAGACAACTGGACACCAATAAATGGCAGTGGGTGGGTTCAGACCTTTGCTTTCAATTCAAGCGGTCATGTTTTTGCTGGAACATTAGGCGGACGTGTTTTTCGCTCCACTGATAATGGCAATAATTGGACCCTGCTCGATAAGGTTTTTGATTCCCAGATCAATGCTTTAGCTGTCAATTCGAGTGACCATATCTTTGCTGGAACAGTTGAAAGAAGTGTTTATCGTTCTACAGATAATGGTAGTAGCTGGGTGCAAGTCAACAGCGGACTAACGATTACTTGTATTCGATCTTTCACCATAAACTCGAGTGGTTATATTTTCACTGGAACAAGCGGTGGTGTTTTTCGCTCCATCGACAATGGAGGGAGCTGGACTCCGGTCATTAATGGTTTCAGGTCACTCTCCATTAAAGGTCTTGCAGTTAATTCGAGTGGTTATATCTTTGCGGGAACGGACGGTGGTGGTGTTTTTCGCTCTACGGACAATGGGGTCAACTGGACCTGGCTCACCGAGGGTATAAGTCCTTTCGTTCATACTCTTGCCATAAACTCGAGCGGTCACATCTTTGCCGGAACAGCAAGAGGGTCTAACATGTGCTGTCCCATACCATCTTGGGGTGGTGTTTATCGCTCCACTAACAATGGAGCTAACTGGAGTGCTATTAACAACGGATTAACAGTTCCGCAAGTTTATGCCATCGCCTTCAACTCGAGCGGTCACATCTTTGCAGGAACAATATGGGGTGGTGTTTTTCGCTCTACCGATAATGGAGTTAGCTGGGTAGCGATTAATAACGGCTTGACCAATTTAAATGTTTGGGCTCTTGCTTTCAACTCGAGTGGTCACATTTTTGCGGGAACATATGGCGGCGGTGTTTTTCGTTCCACTGATAATGGGGACAACTGGACATCCGTTAATATTGGATTGACGAATCTCAATGTTCTAGCTTTGGCTATCAATTCCAGCGGTCACATCTTTGCTGGAACAGCTGGCGGTGGTGTTTTTCGCTCTACCGACAATGGTGGGAGCTGGACTCCGCGCAACATCGGCCTCGGTAGCAATGAAATTACTTCTCTGGCATTTAATTCGAAGGGTCATATCTTTGCTGCAGGCAGTTACGGTGTTTATCGCTCTTATAACAATGGAGATAACTGGGCAGCATTCAATGTCGGCTTGCCCGCCAATCGTTCACCCTGGTCTCTTGCCATCGGTCCGAACGATGTTGTCTATGTTGGGGATTATTGGTATGGTGTTTATCGATACGTTCCTGATTTCGTCTCCGGGGTGGATATGGCAGTATCTCTATGGGGAACCAGGGCCAGGCCCGGGTTTCAGAAAACATATTCTTTGTTATACGAGAACCACGGATCACAAAAAGCCAATAGCGTGAATTTGAGCCTTAAGTTAACTTTGCCTGCGGGAGTAGAATATGCCTCCTGCGCTCCCACCCCCTGTGGAATAAACGGACAGGTTATCAGCTGGAATTTGGGCACGGTGAGTGGGTTTAGCGGTGGTCCAGCCAGCGTAACGCTAAATGTTGATTCCACAGCAGTAGTTGGAGCCACTTTGAGTGGGAATGCTACAATAAGTACATCATCGAATGATGTGGATCTTTTTAATAACCATAGCGATGATATAGAGCAAGTAGTCAATTCCTGGGATCCGAATGATAAAGAAGCTCAGCCCCCGGGAGGTGGAGTTGCCAAGTACATTGTGCCTGAGCAAGCGTTAAGATACACGATTTTCTTTGAAAATTCCCCCAGTGCCACTGCCGAGGCGATTAATATCGAGGTTCTGGATACGCTGGATGCCAATTTGGATTGGTCAACCCTGGAGATAGGCGCGATGAGCCATCCGGACACCTGTCAGGCAGTTTTCGATAATGTCTCCGGCGTTTTGACCTGGCATTGTGACAGCATAATGTTGCCACCAAACCATACCCCGCCTGAAGGTGAAGGATTTGTTACTTTTTCAATCCTGCCTGGCTCAGGATTGCCTTTTGGCACCCAGATAAAGAACCGAGCTTACATTAAATTTGATTTCAATCCCTGGATGGCTGCTCCGGGAAGTGGACCGGTAATCCGGACAATTGGTAAGATGGGTGATGCCAACGCAGATGGAAATATATCTGTTTCTGATGTAGTATATCTGGTCAGCTATCTGTTCAAGGGAGGGCTTAAACCTGTTCCTTTGGAAGCTGGAGACGTTAATTGTGATGGTAACATCACGGTAGGCGATGTGGTCTATTTGATCAATTATCTTTTCAAAGGCGGTCCAAAACCCTGCAGCTAATATCAGGAATCAGGTAAGAGCGTTTTCAAATAGGGCATCAAGAGTTGATTTATTCGTTCTGAATATATCTTGATGCCCTGAGTGTGGTAAGGGTCATAACCGTATAGCACATTTTGCTTATAATATCTCAAAAAAAGGATATGCCATGTTAAAAAAACTATCGATCTTAGTTATTTTAGTTCTGGTGAGCGTTCCAGCATTTGCCCAGATGGTTGACACTGCCTGGGTGAGAAGATACAATGGACCTGCAGATAGCTATGATGCCGCTTGTGCCATAGTCTCAGATAATTCAGGTAATGTTTATGTGACCGGATGGAGTCTTGGAAGCGGAACATCCTGGGACTATGCGACTATAAAGTATAAACCGAATGGAGATACTGCTTGGGTTAGAAGATACAACGGACCCGAAAATGGGCAGGATGTCCCTTATGCCATAGCCTTAGATAATTCAGGCAATGTTTATGTGACCGGATACGATTATAGTGGGACAGGGAATGAGTATGCGACCGTAAAGTATTATCCTAATGGAGATACTGCCTGGGTAAGAAGGTATACGCCTGGTAGTGCCTATGACCTGGCAGTTGATGATTCAGGCAATGTTTATGTAACAGGAGAAAGTTATCCAGGATCAGGCTCCACTCTTGATTATGCCACCGTGAAATACCATGCCAATGGAGATACCGCCTGGGTGAGAAGATACAGCGGACCGGTAGATTCAACACGTGAGACAAATGTCATAGCTGTAGATAATTCTGGCAATGTCTATGTAGCGGGAGAAATTTACGGAGTAGGCTCCAACTTTGATTATGTCACCATAAAGTACTATCCCAATGGAGATACTGCCTGGGTAAAAAGATACAACGGACCGGGAAACTTTAATGATGAGGCTACAGCCATAGCTCAGGATGATTCTGGTAATGTGTATGTGACCGGATATAGTATGGGCAGTGGAACCTACTATGACTATGCTACCATAAAATATAAACCCAATGGTGACACTGCCTGGGTGAGAAGATACAACGGATCAGGTGATTCGCTAGACCTGGCTAATGGCATAGCAGTAGATAATTCCGGCAATGTCTATGTGACCGGATATAGTTGGGTCACTGGAAGACGCCACGACTATACCACCATAAAGTATAAACCTAACGGAGATACTGCCTGGGTAAGAATATATGATGCTCCGGGGCACTCCGATGACGTGGCTAATGCAATAGCTCTTGACGGTGCTGGCAATATCTATGTGACTGGAGGTAGTATGGGCGCTGGGACAAGCGAGGACTATGCGACTATAAAATATAAACCGAATGGAGACACTGCCTGGATAAGAAGATATGATGGACCCGCGAATAACACGGATGAAGCTAAGGCCATAGCAGTAGGCAAACACGGTAACGTCTATGTGACTGGAATGAGTGCTCCGAACGGAATAGACTTGGACTATACCACAATCAAATACAGTCCTAAATCCAGATCTGACACCTTACGTTTTATGGCTTATTCGCCAGTAGATCTGATAGTAACAGATCCAGTCTTGGACTCCATTGGAGTGAATTTCAACACCATCCCTGGAGCTTTCTATGATACGACTACAGACCTTGATAATGACGGTGATAAAGATGATAGAGTTGTAATACCAAATCCTATAATGGGAGAGTATATGGTCAGGGTCGTACCTGAACCCGGTGGTTCAGGTAATTATACTTTAGCCGTGAAGTTGGACGGGAATGAAGACAGAGTGATGATAGCCAATGCTCCCTGTCCAGGACCAGGGCAGGTAGATACTGTGGTTTATACAGTCCCGGAATATCTGCATGGGGACGCGAATAGAGATGGGAAAAAGACAGTTTCAGATGTAGTTTTTTTAATCAATTATCTTTTCAAAGGAGGCCCTGCGCCTGACCCAGTGGATTTGGGCGACGTTAATTTTTGCAAACAAAATCCCCCGGTTGAGCCCGGTCAACCAACAGTTGCAGATGTAGTCTATATGATAAACTATCTTTTCAAAGGTGGAAAAGCACCTTGCAGCTAAAAGATTACTGGAATCGTAGAGACCTAAGGGGACAGACGTTTGTGAGCTGTCCCCTTTTCTTTTTCCAACCTGAAAATATTCTGTCACCCTGTGCGTGTGAGTAGAAGAACCCATCACCCCACCATCCATTTCTAAATATCTGCCAAAAACTATATAGAACTGCACGGTGGGGTAAACCTTGCTCACCTTACTTGCTCTGTTTCAAGTAGTGGCTAAGTAAGTTTGTCCCAGGAAATTTATTGCAGATTGTCTTAGGGGAATATCTTCAAATAGAGGTAGGGGTAGAGGGTGGCTATCCCGTCACCCACCCCTGTTTCAATTGGGGTTGGGTTTTCTTGGGTTTTTATGGGTTATTATGGCTATTGAGGAATCTAGCTAATCCACTGTTACTCTTGCTAATATGCTGTAAAACAATGGGTTCCCACGCCCCCTAAATTTTACTTGACAAAAATGGAAACCGGTTTTATTTTTACTTCAGAATATACTTCGATTTTCATTCACGCTCACTTGTTATTCTTTTTTGAAGCTTTAAAAAGTTAGCCTTCTAAACCGATTAAAGGAGGTGAGGAAGAGGAGATAGACCATTTCTTTAAAAAGAAGAACTGGTTCTGAATGATTTTTTCATAAAGGAGGTGATAATAGACATTAGTTCGAGGTCTTTCAGTTTTTTTTTCGTTAACAGATTCTCCTAGAAGAGTTTAATTTTTTTGGAGGTTTGATATGAAAAAGCTGTTTCTCTGGTTGCTGTTGTCTGGAATAGTCCTGGCAATACTGATGGGCGGTTGTTCCAAGCAACCTCAAAAGATCACCGGACCCCAGACACAACAGGCTCCGTTGTTTAACCGAACTCCGGGGGCAGAATACATTCCTGGTTCTTATATCGTGGTGATGAAGGAATCAGTGGCAGATGTAGATAAAGACGTGGATGAGATCGGTCAGCGGTATACTCTCAAAGCGGATTTTCGCTACAAACATGCTCTCAAAGGGTTTGCAGGGAAGCTTTCCGCTGCTGTGGTCGAGGCATTACGGAACGACCCGCGCGTCGCCTACATAGAGCAGGATCAGATAGCGCATATGGATGCTACCCAGATTAATCCTACATGGGGACTGGACCGGATCGACCAGCGGGCGCTTCCTCTGGACAACTCCTATACCTACAACCAGTCCGGCGCCGGAGTCGATGTGTATTGTCTGGATACCGGCATCCGCTTGACGCACGTCGATTTCGGCGGCCGTGCGGTTACCGGCTATGACGCCATCACACCTGGCGGTACGGCGGCGGATGGCAACGGCCATGGAACGCACACCGCGGGCACGATTGGCGGGGCGACCTACGGCGTTGCTAAGGCTGTACGCCTGATCGCCGTCTGTGTGCTCGACAGCACTGGCCAGGGCACGTACGCTCAGGTGATTGCCGGGGTCGATTGGGTAACAGGGGATCACACCACTACTCCTGCGGTCGCCAACATGTCCCTCGGTGGGCCCCTGGATGCGGCGCTCGACCAGGCCGTCAGGAATTCGATTGCCGATGGGGTGACTTATTGCGTGTCCGCTGGAAACTCGTCAGCCGATGCCTCGACTCAGTCGCCTGCTGACGTCGGTGAGGCGCTCACTGTGGGCGCGACCAACAGCTCCGATGCGTTCGCCTATTTCTCGAACTTCGGAAACATCGTTGACGTTCAGGCTCCCGGGGTCAACGTCACGTCGGACTATTACACGTCGAACACTGCAACAACGACGATGTCAGGCACGTCGATGGCCGCTCCGCACGTGGCGGGAGCAGCCGCCCTGTACCTCGAAGCGAACCCCACTGCGACGCCTGCCGCGGTTCACGACGCCATAATCGGCAATGCCACGACCGGCGTGATTACCGGTCTTCCCATGGGGACGGCCAACAGGCTTCTCTACTCGATCATCAGCACGACGCCCCCGGTTGTACCCGCGCCTCCTGTGCTGAGCTCTCCCGCGAACGGCGCTACCGGCGTGACGCTTCCTGTCGCTCTCTCGTGGAATGCGTCTTTTGGCGCGACATCCTATCGGGTCCAGGTTTCCACCAGCTCGGCATTCACTACGACCGTGTACGATCACGCTGGCATCAGCTCGACCTCGGTGAGCGTTTCCGGGATGGCCCCCAGCACGCTGTATTACTGGCGCGTGAACGCGACGAACGCGGCCGGCACGAGCAACTGGTCTACGGTCCGGAACTTCACGACAGGCACAGGCATGGGTCCAGCGGCGCCCACGCTCGTGTCCCCGGCCAACGGCGCGAACAACGTGCCGAGATCGCCGACGCTTACGTGGAATGCGTCTTCTGGCGCGACGTCCTATCGCGTCCAGGTGTGTTGGGACCCGTCGTTTAATACGAACGTGTATGATCGATCCGGCATCACGTCGACCTCGACGGTTGTCACCGGGCTTGCCGGCAAGACGCTCCATTACTGGCGCGTGAACGCGACCAACGCGAACGGTACGAGCAAATGGTCCACGACCTGGTCGTTCACAACCAGGAAGTGACGATGGACTGAATTCTTACGCATCGCCTGTTTGAGCGGTTCGTTCGGTAGCTCAAACGAGGAAATCGCAAAAGGCGTCCTGTACGAGGGACGCCTTCTTTATTCTCACTCGCTTCACAAGATCGTAGAGACGTATCGCGATATATCTCTGCTGTCAATAGCTAAAAAAACGTATCTTTTCCGGTAACTCAATGGTAGAGTGAGCGGCTGTTAACCGCTAAGTTGCAGGTTAGAGCCCTGCCCAAGGAGTTTTCACTTTTTTCGCGTAATTCAATGTTCGCTACTCTATTGTAGCTGATGTTTTCCCGACCTGAAAATATTTTGACATTCTGTGCGTGTGAGTAGAAGAACCCGTTACGCCACCATATCGCTCACTATATCTCGGAACAAAGATATAGTGAGTGGCACTGGGGGGTAAAACTTACTGCCATTACTTCCCTGCTCAGAGTTATGCATAAGTAAGCTTAGCCTGCAAAATTCACTGCACATTCTCCTACCCAGTTCAAAAACAAAAAGAAGGGGTATAGTAGTACGCTACCCCCCACCGCCGATTGTGTTAAGTAAGTCTGATATTGCAGTGAAAAAAAAACTGAAGCATGCAAAGAATTCTTTTTGTCTTGATACCCTGATAAAGGGGGTTAGGGGTATCCTCTCTTCCTTAGTATAAAGGTGTTTCATTTTTGGTTTCCCTGTCCATTGCGGGATTATTAATTCTCATAAATCCTCGATTGGGGGAGTATGCAAGAAATCTTTAAGACAACAATGGTCAGGCTATTCCAAAATGCAGGCTGGGGAGTCCCTACTCAGGACACCTTACCCTGCCTGTTTCAATTTTGTTTCAATTGGGTTTGGGTTTTCCTGAGACATCTCTGGCTCGTCATGTGCGCAGGGCACCTGACCTGCGAGGAATACCCGGGTGGTTATTTCAAGCGTTCAAGGAACGAGTCGATCTTGCGTACAACCTTGTTCGCGGCTGGCGGGTCGTAATTCGAAAGAACGATAATCGTGTAGTTGGTTTCAGGGTTGGTTTCAACTTCGGCATTGATTCCGGGAGCCCCGCCCGCGATGGCGATGCCCTGTTGGCTGATTTCCTCTGAAGCCCTGGATGCAGAGAGCTTGTTCTCCTTGAGTGCAACGACTAATTTCAAGAGATCGTCAACTGTGGAATACCCGCCTCCCGCAGAGCTTCCACGCGCAGGACGGGTGTAGATGTTATTGTGCCTGGGCTCACCGGCGTGATCGTTTTCATCCCAGTTATTGGTATAACCGCTGGCCACGTTCTCCGCTGGCACGTCAGCCTCGAGGTGGGTCGTGTTCTCCATACCTGCAATCTTATAGATATTATCACGGACATAATCGAAATAGGTCTGCCCGCTCACCTTTTCTATGATTAACCCGAGGACTACGTACCCGCCATTGGAGTACTGTCGATTTGTGCCTGGCTCGAACAAGAGCGGCTTATCCCCGAAAAGCAACAGATAATCGGACAGGGTCCTGATCCGGTCCTTTGGAGTGGACTGATACTTCTCGCCAAAGAAATCTCCTATCCCGGAGGTCATGTCCAACAGATGACGTATCGTTATTTTCTCAGCCGCTTCTTTATTAGGATAGTCTGGAATATATTTACTGATCGGGTCCTCCAATCTGAGTGCGCCTTTTCCCGCAAGCTGTTCAATCGCGATGCGAGTCAGGAATTTGTTGATCGAACCTAAGTTAAAGCGCGTATCCACACGGTTAAGGATTTTACATTCTTTGCTCGCCAGACCATAAGCTTTCCGGAAGATCGGCTTATCTCCTTTGGCGAGCAGAACCACCCCAGAGAACTCGTCTTTAACTGATATCCCATTCATAAAAGAATTGAGCTCCTTTAGCATCTCCGTTTCGGTCATCGGCGTCGTTGTAGCGTTAAGGTCAGGTGGCTCATCCAGGCGCATGATCCTTATGCCGAGGAGCTTATAAGGAGCACTCTTTTCGAACTCGAAGGTAAGCTCAAGCCACGACTCCTTGGCAGAGCGGGCAACCAGCTTGATCGCATCCGTGCTTTCCTTTATGATTTTTACCAGCTCTAATGTTGCCAGGTCGGTTTTAGGCTGCCGATACATAGCCATGCGCTGTTCGATGGGACGCTCTTTAAGGGCGCTGGGAGCGATGTTCTGCTCCAGATACGTTCGCATGTCATTCTCATTGTTGCTGTTGAATGCGCTGAAATACGATTCGACCCGCTTTCCTGCCTCGGTCTCAGGAAAGCGAACCGCTGCTTCATCAGCAGCATAAACAATACAAGTAAAAACCAAAATTGCTATCAACGATATTGATGCGGTAAGATATTTTTTCATTATTTTCTCCCTTTCTTAAAGGATTTTCGGCTATCTGTTCTATTATACACCACCAGTGCTCTAGAGTTCCTACTTTTCTATCGGGGATAAAAAACACTTTAAGCGAAGTGGGAACAGGTCAAACGCACAGGGTTCCTGACCTACTCTTTTTCTCAATTTTCGCCCATTCTCCTCTCAGCTAGCTTCTCAAAAATAACGTAATGAGAAATAGTTTTGCAGGTCAATTTACACTCTGGATAATATCATCATAGTACATAATTAAGGGAACATTCCTCTTCCTGTCAACCTGAAAATATTTTGACATTCTGTGCGTGTGAGTAGAAGAACCCGTTACCCCACCATACCGCTCACTATATCTCGGGAAAAAAATATAGTGAGTAGCACTGGGGGGGCAAACCTTGCTCAGCTTACTTGTTCTGTTTTCAGTAGCGCTTAAGTAAGTTTGTTCTGAGAAAATTTGCTTAAGATTCTCTTAGGGGAATATGGTCTAAGAGAGGCAGGGGTAGAGGAGTGCTACCCCACCCACCCCTGTTTCAATTTTGTTTCAATTAGGGTTGGGTTTTCCTAAAAGCAACCATCTTTTGTTCTTGACTAAGGCTCAGATTTCTGCTTAGTTAACAAACTAAACCAGAATTAGGAGAGTCAAATGGCAGGATTTAACCTTTAACTCCAACCAACAGGAGGGTCTTATGCGTTACCGAGTCTGGTCTTTGGCGGTAGCAGTGGTGTTGTTAATCTGCGTTTATTCCTACGCAGACGTTCCAAAAATGATCAACTTTCAGGGAAGGTTGACCGATGCCGCAGGTAAATTCGTCACTGATGGCAACTATCCACTTACTTTCAAGCTTTATTCAGATTCCACCGGTGGAAGTGCAAAGTGGACTGAGGCACAAATAGTAGCAGTCTCTAAGGGGCTATTCAATGCCATCTTAGGTTCACAGACACCGATCCCGGATAGCATCTTCAACAACTCCAATACCTGGCTGGGAATACAGGTAGGAGCTGACCCTGAGATGACTCCCAGACAGAGACTTTCGAGTTTGGGATATGCTTATCGAGGAGTAAAAGCAGACACCTCTTCTTATTCCAAAGATTCAGACAAATTAGATGGTCTGCATGCCTCTGATTTTTCAAGTCCTGCGAGTGATTACGGGCGTTCTGGAGTGGCAACGAATTTGTATGAGGGGGATAGCACCTTGACCAGCAAATATGTGAATGAAGGGCAGGCAAATTCAATCACCAGTGGAATGATCACTGATAATGAAATTGTGAATGCTGATATTTCCAATTCTGCCAATATCGCTCCCTCCAAGATCTCCGGAACTGCCTGGACTTCTGCGAACGATGGAACCGACAGTGGCTTAGATGCAGATTTATTAGATGGACAGCATTCCTCAGCTTTTCTTTCTACTGCGAATGATTATGGTCGCTCAGGCGTAGCAGCTGATTTATATGAGGGGGCGACTACCTTAACCAATAAGTATGTGAACGTGGCTGGTCCGGACAGCGTCTATTCTACTTCAGGCACAGCTTTGAAGGGTAAAGTCTCAGGCAGCAGTGCTGCAGACATGATCGGTCTCAGGGGAAACGCATTCAATTCCTCCACCGGTAGTACCTATGGTTCGTATGGTTATGCTTCTAACAGTGCCAATGGCGCGGCTTATGCAGGATATTTTACCACCTCTGATTCAGGAACCGGTCAACACTTCGGTGTCGTGGGACAAGGTTATGGTGCTTCTACAGTTCCTTCCTACGGTGTATTAGGTTCTGCTTCTAATTCTTCCTCTGGCGATGTTTATGCTGGGCAGTTCATCACCTCCCAGATGGGAACAGGAACTCATTATGGAGTCCAGGCACAAGGTTTGGCTGCCTCCTCTTCTCCAACTTATGGTATTAATGCCTTAGGTTCTAACAGTTCCTCTGGTGCTGTTTATGGTGGATCTTTTTCTACCTTATCTGTTGGCACAGGCTCTCATTATGGCATTAGGACCGAAGGTTATGGAAACAGTGCGAGCATGACTTTTGGTGCCTATGGATATTCTGATAATACCGGCTCAGGAGATGCTTATGGAGGATATTTCAGAGCCACCGCATCGGGAACCGGCGACCATATCGGAGTGAGCGGCAATGCTTATGGTGCTTCCTCTTCACCCACTTATGGCTCCTACGGTTCGGCTCAAAATACTTCAAATGGAACTGTTTATGGCGGCTATTTTTACGGTTTCTCTTCCGGCACAGGAATGCATTATGGAGTGTCTGCAACCGGCAATGGCAGCTCTGATTCTTCCACTTACGGCTATTACGGATACGGCTCCAACAGTTCTACAGGTGATGTGTATGCCGGGTTTTTTAAGACCTCTACTTTAGGAACGGGAGTCCATATTGGAGTGAAGTCGGAAAGTTATGGAGCTTCTGCCAGTTCCGTTAACGGTATTAACAGTCGGGCAGAGAATACTTCTACCGGCCCATCTTACGCCGGTGTTTTCAGCACAGTTTCCTCTGGTACAGGGACGCACTATGGCATCTATTCAGGGAGTACCGGCAGCTCGGACAATAGCACCTACGCTATCTATAGTGCTGCTACCAACACCTCTACAGGAGACGCTTACGGTGGATATTTTGCTGCTAATTCTAACGGCACTGGATACCATTACGGAGTCTATGGATTGAGTTACAATGATGACGCTGCCGCGTGTTATGGTGTCTATGGTTATGCTCAGAATACTTCCTCAGGAAGCGCGTACGGAGGCTATTTCAGAGTCCCTAATTCAGGAACTGGGACCAAATATGGCATCTATGTAAGTGGACTTGCAACTCCTGGATTTGCTGGAGTTTTCGATGGGACTGTTTCCATTGTCGGTAACTTAAACGTTCTTGGCGAAACCAAGAATGCAGGAGTTAAAATGGACAATGGAGAATATCGTTTGCTTTCCTGCCAGGAATCGCCTGAGATCTGGTTTGAGGATTTTGGAGAAGGGCAACTGGTGAACGGCAGAACCCACATAGAGCTTGACCCTATGTTCCGGCAAACGGTAACCATAAACGCCCAGTATCCGATGAAAGTCTTCGTGCAGTTAGAGGGGGATTGTAATGGAGTCTATGTCTCCAAAGGGGCCACTGGTTTTGATGTCAATGAACTAAAAGGAGGAAACAGCAACGTACCCTTTTCCTATCGGATAGTTGCCAAGCGCAAAGGTTTTGAGGACAGAAGATTTGCAAAGATGGAAGGGCCAACTCCAGAAGAAATGAGAGCAGAAAGCGAAAAAATGCAGGCAAATATGGAAAAGAATAGGGTAAAGACGGAACAGGAGAACCAGGCAGTGGCAGACCAGAAGTAAACTCGTAGAGACGCATCGCATGCGTCTCAGTCTTGTGATTTCGTAGGGGCGGGGTTTCCCCCCGCCCTTTCTTATTTTGTCATTGCTCACCTCGTAGCAGGCGTAGTTTAGTAATTTATTTTCTTTTTCCAACCTGAAAATATTCTGACACTGTGCATAGTGAAGAACGGAAATAGTGTGAACTGGCTGGGGGTATAATCAAGATTTGTCAATAAGGGAATTACTGACCTCCTCTATTCAAGGTAGAGTTTTGGTGTCCAAATAGTGTCCATGAGCCATCCAAAATGGTACAAATAAAAATTCAGTGTAAGTTTAATCTGTAGAATGGATTATGTTGTGTATCAACAGGATAGCAAAAAGGGTAGGATTGGATTTTCAGTCCGGCGCGTCTTCTGGAAATGAGTCACTCTTGATGACGATGCCATAGACAAGTTACAAAAAAGCAAAATTAATTTGACCGGCAGATGCATGCAAAATTGCAGGACGGAGAGGTTAACCCCTCTCCTCCATATGATTTAAGATTTTGCTTGACACAGACTTTTTTTTGCTTATAGTAATTCATTAGACAAAGTAAAAAGATGCTATTTTATTTTGAAATGGCGGATTTCGAATGAAAAGAAACCTCATTCTTTTAATGGTTTTCCTCTTGTTTTCAGTAAAGAATCTACAAGCACAAGAACCAAGAGAAATCTCTTTAGACCAGATTGTCCAGAAAGTAAAAGAGCAGAAGAAAAAACAGAAGGAATACTTGAAGGATTATATCTTCAAGAGTTTGGAAACAAACAGAGAGCTGGATAGTAAGGGAAAAGTAAAGCATGAAACGAAGACCGAGAAAAAGATTCATGTTAAAGGGGATTTATCGCATGAAGAGATTTTGAGCATTCATAAGGATGGTAAGTTCTTAGATGAAAAAGAGATTAAAAAGGCGCAGGAAGAACAGAATAAAGTAGAGATAGAAAGATCAAAAAAGAAAGGCAAAACGCTCTTCCCTTTTGACCCGGAGGAGAATGAAAAATTCGACTATTATTTTGTAAAAGAGGATACCTTGAATGGGGTTCTCCTCTATCTTTTAAAGGTTGAACCTAAGAAGAAGGATGAAAACTTTCTGGATGACTTTTACTGGATCGATCAGAAAAGTTTTGGGGTGCTGAAAGAAGAACAAAGA